>Ga0070734_10000227_pt1 | contig 149537 bp, 120 predicted proteins | sample Coa_R1_8_FD_66444 | JGI IMG/M metagenome (GOLD analysis project Ga0070734, IMG submission 66444) | Surface soil microbial communities from Centralia Pennsylvania, which are recovering from an underground coalmine fire - Coalmine... | ecosystem: Environmental > Terrestrial > Soil >... | reverse complement strand
TGCGTGAAGAAAAGGAGCGCCTGTACCAGCTTGCCCTTCGCTGCTATCAAGGTGGCGAAGTCAGTACGGCCTTGGACAAGCTCGAGCATCTCCTTTCGTTGTCTCGCGGTGCCTCTAGCTCGAGTAGTCAGGAGCGCGAGGCCCAGTACCAGGGGCTCTATAACCAGATTCGTTCGGAGCGTGAGGCATTTCGCAATGCTTATGCTGAAGCGCGCAAGCATCTTGAAAACAAGAATTTTGAGCGGACGCTCGAACTCTGTGCCGAGTTTTTGAAGAAAAGCCCTCTCGATCCCATGTTCCAGGCGTTGAAGCTTGAAGCCGGGGAGCGCGAGCGCCAGGATCGCTCCGCGGCGGTGGCTGCCGTTGGCCTGCGGTTGGAAGCGGAATCGGATCTCGACCGCAAGATTAACGTCCTGAAAGAAGCCTCCGAGCAGTATGCCAACGAGCCGTATTTTAAAGATGCGCTCAAGCTCATGCGCGAGCGCCGCGATCTGGTGAACTCGATCCTCGCTCGCGCACGGCAGTACGAGCAAAAGAATCAGATCAACGAGGCTTTGGGGCAATGGGATATCCTGCGCAACATCTATCCTCAATACCCGGGCCTCGAAATCGAAGCGGAAAGGCTCGTGCGTAAGCGCAACGAGCGCGCCAAGGAAGAGACAAAGTCCCGCTGGGTGGAAAAAATCGACCAGCATCTGGAGATCGCCGAGTACGATAAGGCCCAGGCCGTTCTGTCCGAAGCGCTCGCAGAGTTTCCCGGCGATCGCGAACTTCTCAGTCTTGAGAAGCTTGTGCAGCAGGGTGCGGAAAAAGAAAGCCAGGCCAAACAGCTTCTCGAAGAAGGCGCGGCGCTTTGCACCCAGGGATCATTCGACGAGGGCATCCAGCGGCTCAGAAAAGCCGTTGAACTCAACGAGCGCAGCCGTTCTGCGCGGAGCGCGTTGGTAAATGCCCTGGTGGAGCGTGGGCAGGCTCTGATCGGTAGCGACTGGAAGGCAGCCAAAGTGCTTCTTGAAGAGGCGCTTGCGTTGCATCAGAATCACCCGATTGCCCGCAGCCTTCTTTCCCGCGTGCAGGACCAGGAGCGGTTGGCGTTCGTCGAAGGCTGCATCTACAGCGCCCGCGAGCTGCAAAGCTCGGGTGAACTTCAGCAAGCCCTTTCAACGGTTCGTTCGGGATTGGAAAAGTACCCGAATGAAACCAGGCTCTCTCAACTGGAAAATACTCTCCGAAAAGGGCTGAATCAAGGCAAGGACAAAGACAAAGACAAGGACAAAGACAAGGACAAAGAGCGGGACACGACTCCCACTCCGCCCGGTGCTCCCCATCGCAATCGCCGCTTGAGCCCTGCTGACGCCCCCACGGGATCGTCCGGGAGTGGCAGGGTCTCGGGAAGATCAAGTTCGTCCAGGCTCTCTCCGCCCGTGAACACCGTGGCCGAGCCTGCGGCCGCTCTCGCTCAAGCTCCGGTAGCGCAGCCGCAGGCGCGTCGTGCGCCGGTGCCGGCCACGGCCACGGCTAAAAGATCGTCATCGTCGTCGCCGTGGCGTTGGATCGCGATTGGTGCGCCGCTTCTTGTTGTCGCTGTTTTCCTGGCTCTGCAACTCCGGCCCCGGCAGACGCGCATCGACGTCCACGCCAACATCGAGGGAGTCAGCGTCGCCGCCGATGGCAAGCCCGTGGAAGGCAATCAGTTGTTTCTGTCGCAAGGCAAGGAGCATCGCATTGAGGTCTCCCGCGATGGCTACGAGACGGTAGTTCAAACCGTTACCGTTGGTCAGTCGCCGCAAACGGTGGAATTTCAGCTTGCTCCGCTGCCGCCGCAACTAAGCTTTTCGTCAAATCTCGCTGGTGGCTCCGCGACTTTGGGTGAGGGGCAACCGATCCCGCTGGAAGCGGGGAAATTCGATCTGAAGGTTTTGCCGCAAGGCGCGCAGCAGCTCACGGTCTCCGACCGCGAGCAGCATAAAGTTCTTGAGGTTCCGTTGCGCATCGAAAACGGTCAGGCCATTGCCATTACCGGCCCGCTCAACACCCAGGATGCCTCGGCGGTGATTGTGAGCGTGGGGGCCGCGAATGCCACGGTGTTTGCGAGTTCTGGGCTTGCCGGCAACGTGGACAATCTTGCTCTGCAGCCGATTCCGGCGGATGGGCTTCAGATCGATCTTTCCAAAGGCGGCCGGGACTTTGTCTGGGGCAATGGCCAGACCCTTGCGATTCAACCTTCGGCCCAGCGTCATCTCCTAGTCTCCTTAGTTTCCGCCGCTTCCGCTTCGGAGCCCGCCACATCAGTCGCTGGGAAAGGGAATGGTTCCCTGTTGCGTTTTGAATCGGTGGAGCCCGGGGCCGATATCTATATCGACGGCGAACATTGGGGAAAGGCGACCGAGAGTGGCTTTCTGGAAGGATCGGTCAAGCCGGGACGGCATCAAGTCGTGCTGTCCAAGTTTCAGTTTGAAAATTCTCATCCTCTTACGATACGGGCACTGCCGGGCAAGACACAGCGGATTTCGGGCAAGCAGATGCTGCTGGTAAAGCAAGGCTCTCTGCTATTCAATGTCACGCCTTCAACCGCGACCGTCAAATTTGCCCGAGTGCATGCGCCGAAAACGGAAAAGCCGCAAGGAGTGCGATCTGGGGAACCCGTATTCGTACGTCCCGGTTCGTATCAGGCAAAGATCGATGCGCCCGGATACGCCGGTTCGTCGCAGACTTTCTCCGTAACCGCTGGACAGCGCACCGAAGTGAAGTTCACCCTGCAAGCTTCTGGCTCCACCGCCGCCGCGGCGAATCAGCAAGCGGCTCCCGCTGCCGGTCCGCGAAACCTCTTTGAAGATATGTCTCTTTGGGCGACGGAAGGGAACTGGTGGGTGCTGAAGAGCGAACGCTATGGATTCCTGCTCTCGAACCAGGGCGTGCTGAACGTGGCCATCCGGAAACCTAAAAATATTTTGGGTAAAAAGCGCATTGAATGGACGATCGACAATCGCGGTGAGGGCGACAAAATCGTTTACTCGATCCAAAACAACGTGCTGCGCCGGACCATTTTGCGCGGAGGGAAACTGTCGCTTGCCGATGCCCAAATCCCCCTAAGCCAAAAGAATTCAGATGCCTACCGTTTCACCTTCGCCGTCTCTGCCTTCCGTATTACCGTGAGTGACGACGTAGGAACAAAGCTGGACGAAATCGAACGCCCCAACGCCAACGTTCCGCCAGGGAAGATAGGATTCTTGGGACCAATCGGCGTATCGATACAGAGCCGCTGAGCTGTGGCGCGTCGAGAAATTCTTGCCGCCACGGCATTCATTGGCCCAGCTTTGCGCCTCGGCAAAACACCGAAATTTTATGCTTTGGCCTTTGCTGCCTTTTTATCGTTTTTGTCTGCTGTCATAAACTCAAGATGCAGCATCTTTAACTTTTCTTCATTCGAACCAAGTGACACGGACCACCGGTTTTCGAGAAACGTTAACATTGTCAAACCACGTTCCATGATGGCTTCTGGTGTCCAATCTGCATTCTTAGATATTTGGATTTCGCTATATGAACCATTGGAATAGCCCGCAAGACCGGCCGTATCCTGTTTTTTGCTTTCAAAGCCCCTGTTAGACAACCGCGAATTTTTACTTTGGGACAATGCCAACAGGTTACCCAGCGAATTCAGAAGAATCTGTCGTTCTTTTCTTGGCCTCTTCTCGAAGCTTGGCCATTCTCGATTTATTGGCGATTGAGGATAAATATGCTCTATGGTTACATGGTCCTTTTTGGAAGCTGTGAAATCCTGCCAATTCACTTTCGCCGATTTCATTCCAGCTTTGTCCTTTAGGTATTGTTCGTATTCAAACAGAAAGTACTTGAGACCCTGCCAACCGTAAAATCCCTCCTCGCCGCGCGCGAACAGGTCACGCAAGTCTGGTATCATTTTTTCCAAAGAGAAGAACTCTTCGGTTCTCTCTGTGATGGTCGCAATAGCACCCTTTAGTGTAGTGTCGTCTCGGTAAATCTCTCCTGCAAGCCTATAGAATTTGCTGTCACCTGTGTCGGCTCGGCGCTGACAAAGTCTACTTATGCAAAATACAAACCGTTCAGCGGCATCGAGAAGATCAGCCAATTGATCCAAATTTGTGCCTTTCTGCATAGCGGCCATAATGAGTGGGCCAAATGCGCCCCGGCCCAATCTCTCCAAACGTTCCAATCGGCCTCGCACTTGATCGCCTAACCCACCTGCTCGATCAGGGAAATTAATAACGTGCCAGGTTCGGACAGAATCTTGAATACTCGTGACGTAACGTTGTAGATCAGTAATCGTAAGCGTTCCACTGCTCACACGATCAGCAGTAAAATGCTCATCTAACAAGAATGAGGCAAACTGTCCAGCTTCTTCACGAGCATAGCTAAAGTACATGATCCAATGAGCACGAAGAAATTCGTCATCATCGAGGACACAATCATTTTCACGTCCAAGGAATTCGTAAACCGTCTTCCACGCATCATTTATGTTCCGCCGCAATGCCTGACGATCCCCATCTTCAATGGAGTCAGGGAGAAGTGTTGAGAGATAAATAAATCGGTTTTTTAATAATTCCAGCTTTGAAAGAGATTTACCTCGATTATTCATCGTTTCAAAGACAACAAATACGTCGAGCTGCTCTTGCAACTCATAAACATTGAAAAGGAATCGCTGAGTCAGGCCCTTGAACCATCGCTCGATGTCTTCATTCGGAGCATCCTTGACCTTTTTCAGAAAAAAATTCAAAGCATTCATAAGATTTACGGTATACGTCGTTTCGGTTCCCTGGAATTGATTCGAAGAGTCTCCCAATATACGCGTCTTCAAGAATTCGTAGCTTGGATTGTCTTTCTGATATCCAAAAATATATGATCGGCTCACTGTAGACGCTTGCTTTAAGTATTTCTGCTCGTGATCACGTTTCTCCGCATATGCTAAGCTAGCGCCCGGCTTAATCTGATCGAGCAAACATTTGATTAGGATGATGGCTGTCGTGAGGCGTTGTTGCCCGTCCACAACATAAAAGGGCTTGAACGACCTTCCCGCAATGAGCCAGGTATCCTCGTCCCACTGCCTCCAGGCATCCTCACGTACCTTCTCCAAGGTTAATTGTCCGGTATAGTGGTTCCGGTTGTTTCCTAATCGGTCAAGGTCCTGCCAGAAGTCCGTCAACTGGCGTGATCCCCATGAAAAGCCACGTTGATAATCAGGAATGCGGAGAACGCAACTATTGAAAATGCGGTCAAGATTCTGAAGATCGCTAGACATGTACGTAAGTATAATGAAGCCGCACTCATTTCCAGCACTTTTTTGACCAAATATGAGCAGAAAGCCACCAGCGATTCAGGTCATATTCGTTGATCCGCAGGGCACGAAATCCAATGGCTCGTTGCTTACACTATCCTCAAACTATAGGAAGATCCGTGCGCTTAATGATGCAAAATGGGACAAACCCCAGACTCTCAAGCGGTTTATTGAATCCCTTCAAAGTCGAGACAAAGATGGCTTGGAGGCCGCAATTCGGGCCTTGAATCGACACAACTATTGGCGTGAGAGCCTGGCGCAACTTAGAACAGTTCAAAATCGAAACGGTCAATTGGGAAATGCTCTCCTTTCATTTTGGATCACGTACGGGTCGTATAGCATTCCGAGGGCATTGAAAGAGGATTTGGTGCATCTTATTGACACATTCAAATTTCTCTTGCCTCCCTACACAGGACCTGGATTAACACTGTATCGCGGAGAATTGGAAGCACGGCACAAGACCAGTACATATGGCATCTCATGGACGCCCAAAGTCGATGTAGCAAGGATGTTTGCCAATAGGCGACAGCCAGATGAAGGTCAAGGAGTTACATTGAAGATGGACGCTGCACCCACCATGATTATTGCTGCATTGACTCAGCACTCCCAACATACGTCATATTTGGGGGAAGATGAGTACCTTGTTGACCCGAGAGAGATTGTTGGAAAAATGTCGGTCGTGTTGTAAAAAGCGAAAATTTTGCGGGCAATTTTTAGGGATGCAAAGGTTCAGTCCATGCAGCCAATCCCCGCCGGGTGGATCTAGTATCCCAGCAGTCCAAGGAACCCAACTCCAAGTTCAACATCGCAATGCGGAAGGTTCTCTTCAGCCGACGATGCCTTACGTCATTGAAGTGACCCGTACGTTTACAATAAAACTTAACGAATACGTGATTTATCGACTCTCGCGGATTCTCACCAGACCGTGGCGGCGAAAATATTTTCCTGCCCCAAGAACGACTCTTTTATAGCCTTCTGCGACCTTGCAACAGAGAACGGAAGCTGGCTCCCCTCTGCATGAGTTGTATCGCGCTATGATTGTCATTGACTTCTCTTATTGGCCTTACAAGCATTTCTCATGCTTCTGACCTCTCTCCACGACTCCGTGAGGACCATTCTGCCCACCATCAATCCGCCAGCAAGCGCCGTTGCGCCCTCCGAATTCCGCCCACATCCGCACATCTCCCATGGGATCTCCCCAAGTTACCCTCTGCTCTCTTCCAGTCTTCTTCGCTCTGCAAGAATGTCTGGATTGATTCGCCGTTCTCATTTCTCCCGCCAGTCCGCTCACGCTTCCGCCAGTTGCTAGCAATCACATGTCCGCTCCTTCTTCCCGAGTCCTTGGTTCCAGCACCGCAGCATGTGCCCAGTACCGAGTAGTGTGGAGATGATTGGGTTGCTTACAGGACGATGGTAGAATCGTTACATGGGTTTTGTTATTGAGGAATGGGTGGGGGAACATAATCCCTACCGAACGTATCCGGTGGCAGGACCTTTTGCGACACGGCAACAGGCCAATGATGAAGCCACGAAGCAGCAACCGCAGTTCGGCGGATTTATCACCGTCGAAAGCGAACGTTCCGAAGTGAGTCTGCCGAAGAGGAAAGCGAAGGGGGAAAAGCTGCCGCAGCTTCGGCTAAGCGAGAGGCGCAATAGGCGATAGAAGCGACTGTCTAGGTTTGCTGCTCGGGCATTTATCGGAAGTCCTCGAATCCTCACAAAACATTTTGAGAGGCTCTTTCCGATCGTTTCTTTCTCGTTCGCAAGGCCTCGCCTTTGCGCGACCCGTCTCCAGCCCTGATTCGCCAAAGAACCTTCACTCACCCTCCAGTGTACTGCGTCAATTACTTTGCGGTTTATAACGGAACTCTTAAGGCATGCGTTTTCGATCCGCGGGCCGTCCAAAATATCAGCAAATAAGCTGGGTTATTTGCGACGCATTAACTACGAATTAGAAGGTTGGGAGTTCGAGCCTTTCAGGAAGCACCAGAGTCTTCTTTCTTCAATGGCTTCAATTTCAATTGTTTATTATTTGGTATCAACGGTGAATTTGAAATTTGATGAGTAAGTTCGTCCTCTCGCGTCAGGATATTTCTAAATCGAGTAATCCCTGCGCAGTCTATTCTGAAAAAAAGTTTCGATACGGTTGACGATGCTGTTGGTACCAACCCTGTCAACACTATTGTCATTGAAGTGTGTATACAGGCTCGGTTTTAGGCGTATAAAGCACGGGCTGAGATATACTCATAGCCCGCTTTCTCCTTACAGTGCGAGCACTTGTCGTCCACTAACGATATTGAAATTGGTTTCCTTCTCGCATAAATTGCGTGCATGTCACAATAGAGGCTCTTGAGACACGAAAGACTGTTCACCGCGATACAGAACCGTGGAACTGGAGGACCAACCCCACAAGAGCGCTAGATGAGAATCGGAGGATAAAAATGGCTGACCCCTCAATAGCCGAGACCACCAAACCCTATCTGGATTACCTCGACAAGGAAATGACCATCCAGGGAATTCTGTCTGCATTTTGCGTCGCGGCCGGCGCGGCGGCATTCGATAGAATCCTGGGCGCAGGCTCAGGGGCTTCCGATTTGGTCGAACATCTTCGATGCGCTTCCAGTTCCTATGTCTTAGCCGCCATCGCTAGCCTCATGGGAGCGGCGCTTTTTTTCTATCTGCAACGCTCGGATCTGGCGTGGCTTCACGGCATCATCAGTTTCGCGACCACCTGTGAGATGCGGGACCTGCGAACGCCTCGGGATTCATATTCGATTACAGAGGGGCTCGATTTCGGCAATTCCTGGAGCCTGTGGTACCGGTACAAGGTCGGCCTTTCTTGTCTCGCAATCTCCGTTGTAGAGGCTTTGTTAGCGCTTGTCTTTGCAATTAACGATTTTGCTTGGGCTAGCGGCGTCCGCTGGCTGATTGCCGGTGCTCCATTCTTGGTTGTTGGCATTTTTGATTGGTTGGTTCTGATTAGGCTACGAACACAAGACGAACGGCGCGTGAACATTCGTGAGGCAAAGAAATGTGGACGACCCTCTAAGACAGCGAGTAAAACAAAATGACCTCTGCTGCTGACCGGCAGCGTGCCAATATTCACGTTTATCTCAAATACAATGGCGCTAAGGACTTAGGGGTTACAGGTTGGCCGCGTTGGCTTCGAGCCTAGAGAAATAAAGCCATTTGTGAGGAATCACCCAATCAGTTGGTCAATTGTGGGCGGGATACTTGAGGTTGTTTCGGTCGCTGCTGGTGTTGGCCAGCGCCGTGGGAGTACCGGAACCGTGGCACACATATTTCACTCCCTCCATCTTCTGCCCCGGAGCCAGTTCTCCGGTGGGCGAGTACACTTTGCCTGTGGGCGTGTCGAACACCACATATCCCCGAAGGTAAAGCGTGCTCGATTCATTGGCAATGTCCACCTGGATGCTGTCGGTTGTCCTGCATCGCGTGCCCGTCTGCACGTTGTAGATTGCCAGGCATGCACTTCCTTGGCAGTTCTTGTCGCCCGGAACTGCCGGCTCCGTGACCTTGGCTCGCGGCGCGAGCCCCGAAAATACTACCAACAATACGAGGGCATAGATGCTGTTCATGGGCTCCCTTCTGCGAAGTTTTATTTTGGCTCTTCGTTCGTGGCAAGGCATTTTTTCGACCTCTGGCCCAGCGATTCGCCATGAGCAAACCGTTTCGCATTCAAGATACCTTGTCACTCCGTGCCGGCGGCAGACGTGTCTCTATGCTTTGCAGGTAGCCAGCCCGCATCTAACGCGCTCTTCGCTGCATGGTTGCCTGCAACGGCAGGGGTTAGCCGATTGCAAGAAGTGGAGGGCAGCAAGGAAGCCCAGCAAGAAGAAATTCCAGTGGACCAACCGCTCGTTTCTGTGGGCACCTTTTTGATAGGGTTTGCCTTTCGCACGAAATCGATCATCGCCTGACCAAACCCAATCACCCTTGGACCAACGGACAGGTCAAACGCATGAATCGCACCATCAAAGAGGCTACCCTTCACCGCTTCCACGATGGCAGCCATGCCCAGCTGCGGCCGCACTTGGCTGATTTCGTGGCGGCTTACAACTTCGTCCGAAGACTCAAAACGCTCGCTGGCCTTACCCCTTATGAATTCCTCTGTAAATCCTGGCAAAAGACCCCGATCGATTTACTCTTGACCCAATCCATTAAATACCAGGACTAAATATCTAATTATTATGAGCGAATGGACCAGAAGGTGATCAGGGCACAATTAGAATTGTCTCAAATTAGAAGAATATATAAAATATTGATGAATCATACTAAGCACTGCAGAAATGCTGGACACATTTAGCTAGGTTGTTGCTAACCCCTCTGCCAAGTCTTGATAAATTCTTATTTTTGGGAAGAATAGGCAGTATATATATTTAGAAGTATCAATGTGCTTTGGTAAAAATCCTCTCCTCCTACGCTTCCGCTGACTGAGTCTGCACCTGTCAATTTTCCGCTTTCGGTCCATCCCCATAGGATAGTTTTGTGAAGAATTCTATACTCGTGAGATAGGATATCTTCCCTTTGCCACTTTCTCTATGGGATGGGCCATGCGCTGGCGTGTACCCCTATCCACGGCAGGAATATAGGCCAAATATGGCAGATACAGCCCGACGGCGCGCTGGTAGAAACAGATTCCTCGCCATTACCCATACCGGTATCCGGCGATGTTCACGCATTAGCAGCGCAATCTTATAACCGTTATCGGGGTGTTGGTTATTTAGCTATCCCCGCAACCACTCATTCTTCTTATCCAGCTGGCAGCAATGGGGAATTTGCCAGCCGGGCAATCGGCTTTGGTGATACATGCTTCTAGCACCCAATGAAAGGAAAGCTATAATGAAACGCAATAGAGAAAAAGCTTCGAAGTGGATCAGCTTCCTCATGCTGTCCATGCTTTTAGTAATTTGTGGCATCACTTCCTTGAGCGCGCAGAGCCGCTTGACCGAGGGGACTGCGGAATTTTTTGCGGCTCTACCTGCAGGATCCACGGGGCCTGAGGGACTTACCGTTGGTCCCGACGGCACAGTTTATGTGAGCACGTTTGGATTCACCAAGGATGTCGCTTCTTCCAGCCCCGGCCATCTGATTGCTTTCCGGGATAACGGAGCGCTGATCCGAGACGTAGTCGTATCAGGAGCAAGTCCACATCTTATTGGCTTGAACTTTAACCCTGTCACTGGGGACCTTCTTATCGTTGATTTTCCCAATAAAGCGGCGCTCAAGGTCGATCCCGTGACCGGAGCTTCCTCGGTCTTCATGACCGTGTCCGGCAATGCATTTCTGAACGACCTTACCTTTGACCGGGCGGGGAATGTATATGTATCGGATTCCGTTCAAGGCATTATCTGGAAGGCAGGTCCGCAAGGAGGTCCAGGCGTAGCATGGATCAGTGATCCTTTGCTTACGAGCACTGGCTTCCCGCCGTTTGGAGCCAACGGCCTTAGATTCAACCATGCTCAAGATACGCTATTTGTAACCAACACCGGCAACGGTACGGTTATTGAAATCCCAGTCGCCAACGGGAATCCGGGCAAGCCTTCGGTCTTCGTCAACGGTGCCATAACTGCAGATGGTCTCGCCATCGACAGCCATGAAAATCTCTGGATAGTTGCTAACCAGGCTGATGAGATCATTGTTGTCAATCCTGGCGGCAAAGTCATCGCGCGCTCGGGAGAATTTGAGGGAATGAGCGCCAGCGGACAGCCACGAGGCTTGCTCTTTCCGGCGAGTATTGCCTTCAGTCCAGATGGCAACACCGCCTATATCAGCAATCTCTCTCTGAACGTGGAGATCCTGGGACTGACTCCAGCGGTAGATACACCCTGGACTAAGCTGGTCAACAGTTACACCATATCTAAAATGCGTGTGCGTCTGCAGCCTGATCAAGAATAACTGAAATCCAACAACCCCGCGGTTGAGCAACACCGCCAAAAAGGGCGAGGTTTCACAATCTACGCTGGCTTGCATGGCCGCCAGTAACTTAAGTGCGGAGATGCAGAACCTCGCCCGGAAACTCAAATCTAGATCAATCGATGCGTCCTATGGATGAAAGTTAGCAATGGTTGTGGCTTTCAACTCGTTTAGGTTAATGGGCGTCGTTGCGGGAATCAGGCCTGAATTGGCCTCATTGCCTACAAAGATGGTCCCGTGTTTGAACACAATGCCCGACGGCTGCAGCAGGCTTAAGGGTGAACCTCCCTGGGAGAATCCCATGAACGATCCAACTTGCCTGATCACGTGGCCCTGTGGATCAAGGGCTACCACCGTCATATTCTGCCCAGAGGCGACCCACAGGTTGTCGGCATCATCGAAGTCCATGTTATCGGGACCCACGATGATGCCGTTACACGGGGCAACGAATGTAGAGAATTCCCCGGCCTGGCATTGCGTGTCACAGTTGGTCAACGTCAGTTTGAAAATCCCTCCATCGCTCATGTTGTCCATGAACAATGCCGTTCCGGCGCGGTTGAAGGCGATGCCATTCACCCCAAACTCCGGGAATCCACCCACCACAATATCGAGTGCGGTGCTAGGATCGGTGCGAGGATCGGGCTGGGAGACGGGCGTGGAGCCGCAAGCATTGGGTGTTTGGGAAGGTGAGCTGCCGCCTGGGGGCGGAAAGAATTGACTAGACACGCCGGTCACCGGATCAAGCGCAAAAATCCGTCCTTTCAAGAAGCCGGGCGGGGCGACGTCGGGGCCGGCGCCATTATCCGCCATGTAGATCCTGCCGTCGGGGCCATTGTAATTCCCATTCAGTGCGCAAAAAGTTGCCGGATCCCCGCCCGGAAACGATTGCTTGAACCCCCCGCAAATGCTGTAAGTCTGGGCTGGCACGCTGGTGGGCGACAAAGGCAGCTTATATCTCAGTTCATTGCCATTGATTACATCATTTATATACAGGTTATCTTTAACTACCCAGATACCTAGAGGCACGGAAAAGGATGGCATCGGCATTGCGGTTTTGAGCTCGCCATCCTGCCCGAACACATAGATGTAGTTAAATGCAAATGGCACGCGCGGCTTGCCATCTGCGTCTTTACCGACGGCTGGAAGTAGCCTGCGGAGGGGATGCGTTTCTGTGCCGCTGCCACTCGTCGACGAGGCGAGAAACTGTGTCAACTCAAACGATGCGGCATAGACGTTTCCATCGTCATCCGCCGTCAACCCTTCTGGATGCTGCGGAAAATTCTCCGGAATCGTGCCAAAGCGCGTTGCCACAACCTCTTGCCTGGCAAGCGGAAAGCCTGTCTGGGCAGAAACGCTTGCCGCTGAGCCCAGTAGGAGCAAGGCCAAAATACCCCGGAAAATCCATGGATATGGACATAATCTAATCATAAAGATTCTCTCCAGTCATACTACTTTCTATTTGAAGTCCTTAACATTTCCGTGGCTCTGCTTGCGAAATCTATCGTTGTTCCCGATAGGAGAATCTTTAAGAATGATTAGCTTTCTAGCAAGAACCATTAGGTTTCCAGCAAGAATGATTAGGCATCCAGCAAGCGTGGTTAGATTTCCAGCGCCGATCCACTGTGAAGTTAAGCTACTAAAGCAAAACCTCCCGCGTGGAGCTATATGCAAGTTTCAGTAGCTACCAGGGGATTGAAAATGCCTGATCTTCTTAATAAAGAGCTCGACTATATGTTAAATAAGGAATTCGACTACATAGTAATTGGTAGTGGCATCGGCGGAAGTGTCGTTGCAAACCGGCTTTCCGCGAATCCCGCGGCCAAGGTCCTGTTGCTGGAGGCTGGCCCGCCCGATGACGACAGTGATATCCACCACGTTGAATTAAATTCATTATTTTCCGTCTGGCAGAAGCCGCAGCTTGACTGGGGCTTTTCTACGCTGGAGGAGCCCGGTCTCGATGGCAGAAAAATGCCGATGCTGCAAGGCAAGGTGGCCGGTGGGGGGAGCTCCGTCCACGGGCGCATCTTCATTCGCGGACATCGCCTCGATTTTGATGCCTGGGATTACGCTGGAAACCAAGGATGGGCTTTCGACGATGTCCTGCCTTACTTTAAGCAATCCGAAAATTACTTCGGCCCGGCATCGGAACACCGTGGCAAGGGCGGCCCAGTGCCGGTGATGGACCTGCCCAAGGACCGTAGGAGTACGGCTGCGGAGGCCTTTGTCGCCGGTGTCGGCGAGCTGGGATTCGCAACCGATTGGGACTTCAATGGGCCAAAACAGGAAGGTGGAGCGGGTTTTATTCAATCGACTACCACCGTAGACTTCAAGCGCGCCAGCGCCTTTACCGCCTACATCGATCCTATTAAGGGACAACGTAACAACCTTACTATTGTCTATCATGCCCAGGCCACACGGCTGCTACTGGAGAAGCAGCGTGTAGTTGGGGTCGAATTCTCTCACAATGGCGTGCTCCGGCAAGCCAAGGCGGCGACTGAGGTGATTCTCAGCATGGGGCCTTTGAACACACCCAAGATTCTCATGCTTTCTGGAATTGGGCCAGCGGCTGACCTAAGTAAGTTTGGGTTGCCGGTAGTCGTTGATCTGCCCGGCGTTGGCCGAAACCTTCAGGACCACCTGAATGTGCGCATGTGCTGGGAATCGAAGGTGGAGCAGAAGATCCCTATGATTATTTGTGAAGCCTCGATGTTTCTTCACACCCGTGCATTCCTATCCAAGGCCTCGCCCGATCTGCAGCTTTTCTTTGGTGGCTTTGCATTCCCCGGCCTGGGAGTGGATTTTAATCGCGGCTTCGCCTTGGTGCCCGTCGTCTGCCGTCCTCAAAGTGTGGGACGAGTATGGCTCCGCTCTGCCGATCCGTTTGAACCCCTCAACATTCAGACCAACTACCTGTCATGTGAGTACGATATGTCGGTGCTGTTGGCTGGACTTAAGCTTGGGCGCGAGATCGTTCATACCGCCCCTTTTGCAGACATGGTGGGACAAGAGTTGCTTCCTGGGCCTGAAGTTGGCGAAGACGTACAAAAGCTTCGCAAATATACCAAAGACACCTGCATCACCGACTGGCACCCATCCGGCACTTGCAAAATGGGGCTGGATGCGATGGCGGTTGTGGACCCGCGCCTCAGGGTGTATGGCATTGACAATCTGCGCGTGGTGGATGCATCCATCATGCCCTCGGTGGTGAGCGGAAACTTGCAGGCATCCGTGTATATGATTAGCGAGAAAGGCGCTCACATGATTCAGCAGGACCGGGAATCTGTAGTGCAGTCGAAGTTCGAGAAAGTGGCGGCCTGAGCGAAGCGATGGAGCAACTTACCTCGGATGATTTTAGTTCCGAGCCAATCATTGAGGCAGCAGATTAGCGGGCCCGGTTGCTATATTGCCCATATCAACCGGGCCTGTCTCCCTTCAGGTATGGAATCAGCAGAATTGGGTTGAACGAGCTGCAAAACATCCTAAGCGTTCTACGCCACCCGTCTGAGCCTTCCTTCGATACCATAGCTAGCATGGAGAATGGCTGGCAGGCATCCGCTGACGCATGGATCGCGGACATAGGTGAGCACGGCGATTTCAGCCGGCGCTACGTTTTGGATCCGGTGATGCTTCCGCGTGTGCTCACCCGATCCCCAAAGGAAGTGCTCGATGTGGGCTGCGGAGAGGGCCGATTCTGCCGCATGTTAAGAAATCACGGTGTAGCCGCCACCGGCCTTGACCCAACACCTGCGCTGATTGCCACGGCCCGCAGGCGCGATCCCGATGGTGTCTATCTCGAAGCAGAGGCTCAACTTCTGCCCTTCAGAGACGAGTCTTTCGATCTAGTCGTCAGTTATCTGTCCCTGATCGACATTCCCGATTTTCAAACGGCCATTCAGGAAATGGTGCGCGTACTTCGTCCCGAGGGCGCTCTACTCATTGCCAGCCTCAACAGTTTTAATACGGCCTGTGGCGATACCGGCTGGGTTAAGGACAGCAGCGGCAAACGCCTCTTTTACCCGATCGACCATTATCTTCAGGAGCGCGCCATGTGGATCGAATATCGGGGCATCCGCATTCTGAATCATCATCGTCCGATGAGTGCTTACATGCGGGCTCTCCTTGATGAGGGCTTACGCCTGGTCTACTTCGATGAGCCGACGCCCATCGCCGACGCACCTATAGAAAAGGCTGTGAACTATCGCCGGGTGCCTTGGTTTTTCGTCATGGAGTGGCGGAAGTCTACCTGAAGACGCCCTGCCATGATCGAGAAGTAGTGATTCATAGTCGTGCTTGTTCTAACGGAGGAACGCGGCCCTTACGGATAAGCCACTGTTTTCAGGCGGCTGGCGTTCGCTTCAGCGAAGCCTTGGCTCATCCACTTACATTTCCACAGTATTCCGGATCATGTTGAAGACTAAACGCCTTTCACGAGCGACGAAACGATAGTCTTCTTTATATACTCTGACCAGGTGACGTCATGAAAAGACTGCGATCTACGGCGTTGATGGCTGGACTCCTTCTCCTTTTACCGCTTCTCTTGCCATTTCTTTTTCCGCGCGCGCCCTGGAATCGAATCTCCGGGCAGGATGACAGTGGCGGAGGGGGCGATGTCTTCGCCACCAACACCGTGGATACCTTTTCCTCGATGCCCGACGAGGAAGCAACTCCGGCGCTCGAAGATAATTTCGACTCATCGAATTGGGAGACCGATCCCAACACTCCGCCCTCGGAGTCGGACGACCCTGCAGACTTCCAACCCAACTCTGGGGGGCAAACGCTCAACGGAGGCGTGAGCACTGGGTTCTTTAACAATGGCGCTACGGGTGCGGGCGGCTCATCCAATTCAGGAAACACGGTGCTGCAAGGGCGCGTCACGATCTACAAGACTCCTTCCGGAAACTCCTATTGCTGCAGTGGACCCAATCGCGATTGCTTCATGGCCATGAACGCGATCATGCCCTCCTGCGCGCCACCCGGCAACGAGCGTGCGGCTTCTGTCGTGCACCAGATGCGAGCGACGCTGCAGGCGTTCCGGAACAGTCCGGACGCCGCGCATCTGGCCGCCGTTCATAACTCCGTACAACAATGGCAAGGCGTCCCGATGACTCCAAAAACCGGAGCTTACATCGATTGTTACCAGCAGCTCCTGCAAGCGTCCTTCTCGGCGGAGCAGATGCAGCAAACGGCGCAAACCGTCGCCAACTACGCTCAGATTGGCGACGCCAATGCGCGGTCCCAGGCGCAGAACGCTTTGAAGCAGGTGCAGTCCACGTATCAGGCACAGTTTGACCAGCAAATGGCGAAGGGCTCCGGATGCACCGATGCCGCGGATGGCGTTCCACCCACAAGCACCGCGCCCCTGCGCTCCCAAGTGGCGATGAGCGTGGCCGCCGGAAATGGTCGTGCGCCGGAAACCTACAGAATACGGATTTCAAGCGGCGGCGGAGCAGCGGCGCGGGCACAGAGTGGCCAACCCTTCAAGTTTGCTTTGTCTCATCCCAAAGGATCGCCTTTTTCATTCCGCTCGGGCACAGGGCGGCTCGTGACCGCCCCTGACGGCAGTAAATTCTTGATGGTGACCTCGCTGGTTCGAAGCAACGGAACCCAGGTAACGCCGCGAGGAGCGCCGCCCTTGCGGATTGTGCCTCCCGCGCAGAACAAGAACGCTACACCCGCATCCAGAGCGGCTGAAATACAGGCGATTCGAAACGCGCGGCAAAGCGTGTTAATGGGCTATGCGCGGGCCCTGAACAACGCATTGGGAAGCGTTCCCGGATTGAGCAATGCGCTGCAGACCGGGTCGGCCATCTCGCAGAAGATGGCAAACGACCTCAAGAATTCCTATAGTTTTACGGCTTCACCCTACGCCGGTGTGCGCCTGATTCGGGATGCTTTGCTAGGCGAAGCGGTGGGGGCGGCGGCCAATGCGGGCGCTCGCGCGATCGTCTCCCTCAGCACGCAACGGCTGGCAGGTGCGTTGGCTGCCGGAGCCGCTTCCGGCGCAGCCAAAAGCGAAGCCGCAACCCAGTTGGCGACACAGGCGGCTCAAATAGAAATCCAGGAAGATACTGCCGTTGCCCAGGCGGTTTCCAAAGCCGTGGCGCAAAGCGATCCGGCATTGGCGGCAAGCATTGCCAAGGCGGTAGCCAGAGAGACGGTCACCGATAAAAGAGCGGTGAATGGTCTGGTCAATGAGATCGTCTATAACTTGGAGACGATTGCCCGAGCGGGAGGGAACCCGGCGCAGACGCTTAACACCGAGTTAGTAAGACAGGGCTTTACCGGAACGAAACTAGCGCTTACCGAGCAAGCCTTACTACAAAACTGGAAGGTGGCGCGGCAACTCAACGCCTTCACCCCGGACAATATGGATAGACTACGTGTCGGAGGTAGCGCCATTCTCGAAAATGGGCAGCGCCTCACGGTAGATCACACGGTTCCGTTTCAGGCCGCGCCCGAAGTCGCAAATGTATTGGCGAACCTGCACTATATTACCGGCTTACAGAATTCTTCCATCAAGAACGTGATCACAGAAGCGACCCACGTCTACGCTCAACAATTGCAGCGCGCGGGCTTGATCTCCGCGGAACGAGTGGCGGAGTTACATCGATCGATACAGTTTGTGCGACCAGGTCGGTTGGGAAAATAAGCGCGGTTGGGAAAATAAACTCGGCTCGGAAAATAGCCCCGGCTCGTAAAACAAGCTCGTAAAAATAAGCCCGGTTCAATCGTCAATATTTGTTTTCTTTCGTCCCTTTCGTTGACTGCCAAGGGCGGCGAACGCTACTGTATCGTTTGGGTAAGGCCGCATACTCTGCTTTAAACTTCTGATATTTGGCCTCTTGAGATTTGACATCTTGATGGAGGGGCTGGTCGGCCGCGATAGGGCCAACACGCAATTGAGGCGTCTCTCGAGTGATGAACAGGTTTGGAACTGCGGAAGGCGCTTGCTCCGGTTTTTGCGATCGAAACGGAGATGCCAACACCATATCCCACAGCGCGCCTCGCAATCATTGGACAAGGTGGGTTCATCGTCGGCGAAAAGCATCGTCGACGAGCATCATCGTCGAAAAGCAAAGAGGCAGCACCGTTGCCATGTTCCGCTGCATCTATACTCCGAAGGTTGCACAAGGCTCAAGGATTTTGCATGAGATTCTGCATGGAGTTTTGCATGAGATTTTGCATGGAATTTCGCATAGAAGAACAGCGATGAAAACTATGAACCTCAGATGTTTCCTGTTTCACGGCGGCGGCCCGCGATGGCTTGCCGATCGTTTGTTCCTGAAATGCACGGTGCTTTGGATGACGTTGACGCTCGGCGTTGCCGGCGCGCAGACCATTCAATCATCTCAATCGGCGGCGACCCTAGGCAGCGTTCCCAGCGGCACTGCCACCAATGAATTGCTCCATCTCACTCTGCGCGACGCCATCAATATGGCGTTGCAGTACAACCTTGGCCAGATCGAAGCGGGAGAAAACACCCGTATTGCCAGGGGGCAGCGGCTTCGCGCCTTGAGCGCCCTATTGCCAACCATCACCGCGGGCGCTGCTGAGAACGTAGAGCAGGTAAGCGCGGCAACGCTGGGAATCAACGTTCCTCAAATACCGCAAGTGATCGGTCCCTTTAGCTTTAGCACCGCCCAGGCGAGCGTCTCCCAAATTCTGTTCAGCTACGAATCGATCCAGCGGTTTCGTTCGGCGCGCACTGCGGAGCAGGCTGCGCAGTTGAGCTATAACGACACGCTGGATGTCATCACGCTCACGGTAGGCAGTGGTTACCTCGCGGTGATCGAAGCAAATTCCCGGATTGCCGCGGCCGAGGCGCAGGTGCGCAACGCACAAGCTTCGTATGATCAGGCCGTGGAGCAGCTTCAGGCCGGCACCAGCCCCAGGATCGACGTCACCCGCAGTGGCGTGCAACTTCACACAGAGCAGTACAACCTCAGCATTGCGAGGAATAATTTCGAGATCGCAAAGCTCAATCTTGCGCGGGCGGTTGGGCTGCCCCTCGGCCAACGATTCGACCTTGTGGACGAGCTGCCGTATGCAGATCTGAATCCACCGAGCGTGGAAGACGCATTGAGCGCCGCCTCCAAGACCCGCAGCGATTTCCGCGCAGCGGCGGATTCGGTCAAGACGGCTCAACAGCAGGTATCGGCGGCTCGGGCAGAGCGGTACCCCGTGGTGGCCACCAGCGGCGACTACGGTGTCCAGGGGCCCAACTTTGGCCGTCTGCATGGCTCGTTTGAGTTCCAGGCGGGCGTGAGCGTTCCGTTGTTCACCGGCGGGCGGATCAAGGGCGATGTAACGGAAGCGGAAGCTGCGCTCCGGCAGCGGAAGGCGGAGGCCGAGAACCTGCGCGGCCAGATCGACTATGACGTTCGAACCGCGTTTCTGAACCTGCAGGCCGCAAAAGAACAGATTACGGTAGCTCGCCAGAATGTCGATCTTGCGAACGAGAATCTTTCCCGGTCCCAGGAGCGCTTCTCCGCCGGGGTCACGGACAGCGTTGAAGTCGTGCAGGCCGAACAGGCGCTCGCAAGCGCGAACGATCAGTATATTGCCGCCTTGTACGGTCACAACCTTTCCAAATTGCAGCTAGCCCGAGCGCTGGGCGTTGCGCGTACCAACTACGGCCAATATCTGGCGACGCACTGACGAGAGGCATTTTATGGCTGATTCCACACATTCCGATCCTGTAGTTGAAGCGCCGGAGACACCGGCAGGTACCAGGAAAGACCGAACTACGTCCGAGCGGACGCCACCCCAGCGCCGTCCGCGTGCCAGATTCCGCCGCATTTTGCTGGTGCCGTTGGCGCTCCTTCTCCTTGTGGCCGCGGCTCTACTGTGGCGTTATTTCAGCAGCTACGAATCGACAGACGATGCGCAGGTCGATGCACACCTGTATCCGGTCAGCGCTCGCATCTCGGGCTACGTCACGAAAGTCAACGTCGGCGACAACGAGTACGTGAAGGAGGGTACGGTGCTGGTCGAGATCGATCCGAGAGACTACGAGATCGCGCTCGCCAAGGCCAAAGCCGATCTCGCGGGCGCGGATGCGACGGCTCGATCGCTGAACATTACCGTCCCCATCACCTCTACCAATACCGCCACCCAGTTGACCTCGTCCGCGTCCGACGTGGCCACTGCTACCGTTGGGATCTCCGCTGCGGAAAGCCAGCTTGCCGCCGCCCATGCACAGGTGGAGCAGGCCGAAGCAAACGATGTAAAGGCGCAAGACGATCTGGAGCGGTACAAGCGTCTGGTGGCCAAGCAGAATACCTCCCAGCAGACATACGATCAGGCGCTGGCGGCGGCCAAGGCGAGCACTGCGAGTGTGGCGGCGGCCAAGGCTACCGAGGCTGCGGCTCAACAAGCCGTTTCGCAGGCGCGAGACAAACTGGTGCAGGCACAGGCAGGCCATCGCGCCGCCCAGACGGGACCGCAGCAGGTGGCGTCCACGCAGGCGCGTGCTCAGGCTGCTATAGCGGATGTCCAGCAGAAGCGCGCCGCCGTTGAGCAGGCGGAGCTGAACCTGCAATATACGAAAATTGCCGCTCCCGTGAGCGGCCAAGTGAACAAGACGGTTGTGGTGGGATTGAATATCCAGCCGGGCCAGCAGTTGTTGACAGTCGTTCCGCTGGACGATGTTTGGATCACCGCGAACTTCAAGGAAACGCAATTAAAAGAGATGAAAACCGGCCAACGCGTGAAGATTGAGGCCGATTCCGACGGGCACATGTACAACGGACGCGTGGATAGCATTGCCGGCGCTACCGGGCCTCTCTTCAGCTTGCTGCCGCCTGAGAATGCGACCGGCAATTATGTCAAGATCGTGCAGCGAGTTCCGGTGAAGATCGTTCTGGATCCCGGCGAAAATCGCGACCGAAAGCTTCGTCCGGGAATGAACGTAGAGCCCAAGGTATATCTGCGATGAGCGATGCGCCGGAAAATATTGCGGCCCTCGACGCGGCCTGGCGGCCGAAATACAACCCATGGTTAATCGCTGTGGTGGTCGCGCTCGCGGCGTTCATGGAGGTGCTGGATACCAGTATCGCCAACGTCGCGCTGCCTTACATGGCGGGGAACTTGGGGGCAAGCAACGACCAGAGCACCTGGGTGTTGACCTCGTATCTGGTTTCCAACGCGATCGTGCTGCCGCTCAGCGGCTGGCTGGCCGGCACGATTGGCCGGAAGCGCTTTTTCATGAGCTGCCTCGCGATGTTTACGGTTAGTTCGCTGCTCTGTGGAGTGGCTCCCAGCCTTGGTCTTCTTCTTCTCTTTCGGATACTGCAGGGCGCGGGAGGTGGCGGCCTGCAGCCGATGGCCCAGGCAATCCTGGCCGACACATTTCCACCGGAGAAACGCGGGCTGGCGTTCGCCCTGTTTGGCATTACCGCCATCATGGCGCCGACCATCGGCCCAACTCTGGGTGGATGGATCACATTCAACTACTCCTGGCGCTGGATTTTCTTTATCAATCTGCCCGTCGGCGTGGCGACATGGCTTCTCGTGAGGCGGTTTGTTGAAGATCCACCTTATTTGTCTCGGCGCAAGGATGGCGGCATGAAACTGGACTACGTCGGCATCGCCCTCTTGACGCTCGGAATCGGATCGCTGCAGATTCTGCTCGACAAAGGCCAGGAAGACGATTGGTTTGGCTCCCGCTTCATCACGACCCTGGCGATTGTTGCCGATGTATGCCTGGTCGCGCTGGTGATCTGGGAGTGGTTTCAGAAGACACCGATCATCGATGTCCGAATGTTTCGAAGCTTCAATTTTTCGAGTGCCAGCCTGATGATGTTCATGCTGGGCATTCTTTTGTTCAGCAGCACGGTTTTGATGCCGCAGTTCCTTCAGACACAGCTAGGATATACCTCGCAGCTCGCGGGCCTGGCTCTTTCTGCGGGAGGGTTCGTCTTGCTGATGGAGATGCCCATGATTGGGCAGCTCACGACCAAGGTGCAGGCCCGCCGCCTGATCGCCTTTGGCTGGTTTGCCTTGGCGGCTGCCATGTTCTATTCCACCCAGCGGCTCGATTTGCAGATGAGCTTCAAATCCGCAGTATGGCTGCGAATCGCGCAGGTCGTGGGCATGGGCTTCTTGTTCGTGCCGATCACCCTGGTCGCTTACCTTGGAATTCCCCCGGAGAAAAATAATGCGGTCGCCGGGATCGTCAATTTCATGCGCAACATGGGGAGCAGCGTCGGAACGTCGATTGTAACCACATCGATTGCACGCCGCTCGCAAATGCACCAGTTGCGGCTGGTGGAGAAGGCGCGTGTCGATAATCCCAACTTTGTGAATGCCGCGCAGGGGCTAACGCAGCGGTTTGTGAAGTCGGGGCTTGCATCGCACGACGCTCAGTTATCCGCGTACGCGCGCATTTATCAATCGCTGCTGGCCCAGGCTGCGACTCTGGCATATATCGACACATTTATGATTCTTTGCGTGGCCGCCGCGATCATGTTTTGCTTGAGCTTCATCTTGAGGAAAAACGATCCGGGTGGCGGAGGGCCAACGGTGATGGAGTAGCCTGGGTGATAGAGGGCTTAATGATGGAGTAATCTTGGTGGTGGGGTAGTAGCTAAGTGAGAGCTAGGTTTCCGGACACAACCTATTATGCTCACGAACTTAACAAGAGCGCGGATCATCCACGCGGCCTGGCCAGCCCTGATATTCAGGTTCGGCGATGAAGCTGGCACAACTGTGGAAGAGGGGTCCTTTAGGACCCCGTAAAGTGCGCAGATAATTTTGGGGCTTGAGAGCTTTATGTTGAGAACAAAAGTTCTCAGCATAAAGCTCTCAAGCCACGTCAGTCTGTGTCTCGGGCGGCAGGCGGAGGCACTGAAAGGCCATGTTAGGGCGCGTAGGAGCCGGATCATATGATCAAGACCATTACGATCGAACGCGAATACGGATGCGGGGGCGGTGAAATCGCGCAAAAAGTTGCGGCGCGTCTCGGCTGGAAATTGTGGGACCAGCGGCTTACGGAAGAAGTTGCCCGGCTGGCCAATTGCCCCGAATCCGTGGTCGAAGTGCGCGAAGAGAGAAGAGATCCTCTGTATTACCGGCTGTTTAAATCCTTCCTGCGCGGAAGCTATGAAGGCAGCATCAATGCGCACAAGCTGAATCTTGTGGACAGCGAGACGATCGTGAGACTTACCAGGCGCGTGATCGAGCACACGGCGGACCGAGGGAATTGCGTGATCGTGGGGCGTGGATCGCAGCAGTTTCTGAAGGACCGGGAAGACACGCTGCGCTTTTTTCTTTATGCTCCTCGGGAAGACAAGGTGCACCGCCTCATTGCGCGCGGCAAGACCGAAGAGGACGCACAAAATCTGGTGGATACCATAGACAAGGAACGCGCCGAGTTTATTCAGAAGAGCTTTTCGGTGGAATGGCCAGATCGATCCGTTTATCATGCCATGATCAATACGGCGCTCGGCGACGATACCGTCGCAGATTTAGTCCTCCACATCAAGCAAACGCACGAATCGGCTGCTGCAGCGGAATAACTTCCCGGTTCATATACAGAACGGTTCGCAACATCTCCTATCTCTTATCTTCCATCCTGGTGCGATTATCCCGGCGCGATGGAGCGAGCCAGGGAACGGAGTTGATGGAGGCGGAGGCGCGTGAGTTGCGTCGTGAGAGTGTTGGCATCCATTCCGGGGTAAGCGAGGCGGGCAAACTGGAGCCACGCGTCCCGCAGCTTGAGCCAGGCGCGCTGGGTATCACGGATACCCGAAGGCTTGATGGTTGAATCTTGCCAGGCGCCGGCCGGGCTGTGTTGGATCTGCTGGTAAACAAGGTTGAGGTTGCGATCTACGTCTTGTGCGGTGGCCGCGGTGGCGTGTGGAACATCGTTTTTCGCGAAGCGTTGCAGATTGATGAGGAACTGATCTCGAAGCCGGTTGCGCTCGACAATTGTAAAGGCGCTCCCGCCGCTGCCGCTGAGGTCAATCTCGTTGGCCGAGCGCGCTTCCTCGAAAGCGCTTTCGGCTTTCTGCACAGACTGAAATGCTTCCTGGAGCGGCGTGGGCCACTGGCCCTTGATCAGATCCAACTCCTTCCCGCGCTTTGCGTCGGCAAATTTCTCGTCGATGGAGGCGCACCAGCCTTGCATTGCGCCACTTGTGGTGTCGTCGCAGAGATCGAACTTGGAAGTTGTGGCGTGGGTGTCGCGCAAGTGCCCGAGGTGTTCGATTCGGCCTTCGGTTTCGGCCGGTGCGGCCCAGGTGTTTTCACAGACAAAGCGCAGAGCAAGGTCGTAATTCCGTGCGACTCCCATGCCATTGGCATAGAGCATGGCGAGTACGCCAGGCCCGGCGAAAGGATCGCCGGATTGAGGATCGGGATGGGCGCGCCGATAGTAGCCGCATTGGAGGGCGGCTTCCGGTTGCGGCGGACGATCGAAACCATAATAGAGGGCAGCAGCGTCGCATTTCTGTAGCTCGGTTTCGGCTGCGTTGTGCGCGAAGGTAGGCGGTGTAAGCGGCTGAGCGGTGGCTCGCGCACAGAATTGCGATGCGTCTGTGCTCTGGGCAAACATTTTTGCAACAGGCATGCCGGGGGCAAGGGCTATCAGAAGAAATGCGAGGCACTTCAAAAAGGTTCGATTCAAGAGGGCAATATCTGAAGATCCAGCAAGGGCACGGAAAAAACTACACATAGATAATCCCATGATACCCCAGCGCAAAATCGGGTGTCTTTGATTGCCCTAGATTGCCATCCGTCCTTGAAGAAAGCGATATCATCCCCCGTCGCTCCTTTTTTGCGATGGAGGTTAGGCCTTATGGCTATCGGCGGCTCCATCCGTGAAGGCAATATTCCAATAGGAGATGTTGAGCACCCGCGATCTTTTTTGTTGGGGCCCTAACCTTCGGGAAGGTAGGCCGCTGGGCCACCTAAAGGCCGGATAGATTTCAATGCGGGATAGATTCAGGGAAAGACGCAGTACTATCCAATAGTATTATCGCGATCTACATCCATCGTATTGCCTTACATCCTTCTTGACGTAAATTCTTTGCTCACGTCTATAATCGCTCCGTCATTGTTCCGAGTTGCTCGAGAAATCATTTAAAACCGGGAAGGGAACGAAGGGAGAGGATCTATGCGCTCACAACTTGCACAACAAAATGATGTTCGAGAAGCGATTGTACGAGATTGGTCGCTACCACGGCAGTTGGGGGATTTGTCCGCAGTCAATATAGGGCACATCCTCATTGCTTTTAAAGTAAACTCCGTTTTCCGCAAATTATTTTCCGCTCTTGTTCTCTTTTGCCTGGTGACACAAGCCTCCTTGCCCTCTGTTCAAGCCGCCGTTCCCGCGGTCGAGCAGCGTGTGGAGTCGATCTTGAGCCGGATGACTCTGGAAGAGAAGATTGACATGCTGGGAGGAGTCGACGGCTTTTACATTCGTGCTGTTCCCCGGCTGGGATTGCCTCGCCTCAAGATGGCCGATGGACCGATCGGCGTGCGCAACGATGGACCGGCGACAGCCATGGCGGGGGGAATTGCATTGGCTGCCACCTGGGACCCCGATCTCGCCAAACATGTAGGGAGCGAGTTAGGCAGGGACGCGCGAGCCAAAGGAGTACATTTTCTGCTCGGACCGGGCGTGAATATTTACCGCTCGCCAATGAACGGAAGAAACTTTGAATACCTTGGCGAAGATCCATTCCTCGCTTCCCGCATTGCCGTGAACTATATCGAGGGTGTTCAGAGCCAGGGGGTAAGCGCCACGATCAAACACTTCATGGGGAACAATTCGGAATTCGATCGCCATAATAGCGATTCGGTGATCGATGAACGCACCATGAGGGAGATTTACCTTCCGGTCTTCGAAGCCGCCGTGAAAGAGGCGCATGTTGGCGCGGTCATGGACTCCTACAATTTGACGAATGGTAGCCACATGTCGGAGAACAAGTATCTCAATACCGGGGTTCTCAAGAATGAATGGGGATTCGATGGCATCCTCATGTCCGATTGGTCGTCGACTTATGACGGAGTGGCTGCCGCGAATAGCGGCCTGGATCTGGAAATGCCTTCAGGCCGATTCATGAACCGGCAGACGCTGCTGCGCGCGGTTCAAGACGGCCAGGTTTCGGCTTCAACCATCGACGACAAGGTAAGGAGAATTCTTCGAAAGGCAATCGAATTCGGGTGGCTCGACCGCGAGCAAACGGATTTGTCCATATCTCGCTATAACGAGCAAGGTAGCCAGGTGGCTTTGCGGGCGGCGCGCGAGGGCATTGTCCTGCTGAAAAACGATTCTTCTCTGCTGCCTCTTAACAAAGACCGCACAAAGTCGATCGCAGTCATCGGCCCGGATGCCTATCCCGCGGTTCCGGTGGGTGGAGGCAGCGCCAGGGTGCAGCCTTTCGCAGCGGTCAGCATTACAGAAGGTTTGAGCAGATATCTGGGCGCCGGTGCTCCAACATACTACGCACGGGGCCTGCCCACTCCAAGTGAACTGGCCGAATCGACTCATTTTCTTACCGCGGCCACGGATGGAAAGCCGGGACTGAGCGTCGAGTACTTTGACAATCCCGAACTTCAGGGAGCGCCGATTTCGACCGGCTCAGATTTGCACATCAATTTCAGCCAGCAGTCTCGATCCACGCTGCCCAGGGGTGGGGTGGCCGAGCGATGGACAGGTTACTATGCAGCCCAGAGTGCCGGCCTATTTGATGTTTTTGTGGGCTCGACAGGAGAAGACGGTGGCTACTATCGACTCTATGTCGATGGAAACCTTGTCTTCGACAACTGGAATGCGGCCAAGGCCATGGAAAACTGGAAGAGCCTTTCGTTTGAAAAGGGGACTCACAAGATCGTGATGGAGCACCATGGAAGGTCGGAGTGGTTGGGAAGAAGGCTCCGGATGGGAATCGTTCGCCATGATGGCGTGGTTGACGACGGAGCTAAGAAACTGGCCGCCAATGCGGATGCGGTCATCCTGGCCGTGGGATTTGACCCCGAAAGCGAGAGCGAGGGCGCCGATCGCACCTTCCGGCTACCTCTGGGGCAGGAAGAGCTTATCCAGGAGATAACGGCCGTCAATAAGAACGCGATCATCGTCGTTACATCCGGGGGCGCGGTCGATATGGACCAATGGATCGACCGGACTCCTGCGGTTTTGCAAGCCTGGTATCCGGGGCAAGAGGGTGGAACCGCGCTGGCAGAGATTGTATTTGGACAGGTCAACCCGTCGGGGCGGCTTCCAGTTTCCTTTGAGCGGCGTGAGAACGATAACCCCGCATTTGGTAACTACTATCCCGGCTCTGACGGGAAGCGGGTTGTCTATAAAGAAGGTGTTTTCGTGGGCTATCGGGGATACGAACGCAACGGCGTAAAGCCGCTTTTTCCGTTTGGCCACGGCTTGTCCTATACGAGCTTCGCCTATGGCAATCTGTCGATTGCCGAGTCAAAGCAAAGCAGCAGTGCAGATCAGGGGCAACATTTCCAGGTCAGTTTCGACGTTACGAATACTGGAACGCGCGATGGGGCTGAGATTGCACAGGTCTATGTAGCGGATAAGAGTCATGGTTCGGCTTCTCCGGCGAAGGAATTGAAGGGGTTTGCCAGGGTGACATTGAAACCCGGGGAGAAGCAGCGAGTTACCGTGACTCTGGATGAGCGTGCGCTCTCTCATTACGACGTGACTTCCAAGCAATGGAAGGCCGAACAAGGCCGGTTCGATGTGCTTGTTGGGCGCTCTGCTGAACAAACTGAATTGAACGGCGTGATCAATCTTCCGAAGACCACAGCCAGTCGTTGAGCATCTATTGATCGCCAAGCAGGGTTTTAGAAATCGCCAAGCAGGGTGTAGAAACGGGAACTCAGGCTTGCCTGAGTTCCCGCCGCTTTGGGAAACTATTCTCTAGATCGGAAAAATCAGAGATCGGAAAAATCTGGTTGAGGGTTGATAACCTACGGCTGCTGTTGCAACGTCCAAGCCTGCGCACCCGTTCCGTTGCAATCGAAGATTTGCAGGTGAACGCCATTCGCAGTCGAAGCCGCCGGCACGTCTAAGCATCGTCCGCTTCCGCGTCCAACAAACTTGAAAGCGCCATTGCCAAGAGAAACCGGCTGCCATTGCTGATTCGTGCCGCCACCATTCTGCCATAGCTGAATCAGGCTGTTATTGGCCGTACCTACATTGGTGACGTCCCATACTTCAGAGGGGGCATTGCGGTTCACAACGCGGAAGAAGCCGCTATCCGTCGGTTGGAACTGCCATTCCTGATTGACCTGGGCGTTGCCGCAAGCCCACTGTTGTACCGCCGTGCCGTTCGTGGTGCCGAATCCAGTGGCGTCGACACAAGAGCCGCTATTTTGGTTGACGACGTTGTACCAGGCATTGCTGTTAATGGCATTGCTTGCTGTGTAAACTCGCACATAGTCGACAAGCATGTCCACCTGCGTCGGCGTCGAGCCGTCGGTAAATCCAGGGAATCCTCCTCCTCCGACGGCAAGATTCATCAGGATGAAGAAAGGTTGATTAAAGACCCATTGACCGTTGACGCCCGGAGTAGAGGGGGTAATCGTGAGGAAAGGCTGGTTGACGTTGTCGCGGTAAAACTGGATCTGATTTTGCGACCAGACCACGCCATAGACGTGGAATCCGCCATCATCGACTCTTCCGCCGTTAGGAAAACCCGTGTTGGTTCCCACACCGTTGGCTCCGGAGTATCCCGGTCCGTGAATATGAGAGGAAGTGACGTTGGGGCCGTAAGACTGCACCCACTCCATGATGTCCTGCTCGCCGCTCTGGGGCCAACCGACACTGCCGATATCCGCGCCCAGCATCCAGAAAGCCGGCCATAGGCCATCAGCCACGGGGAGTTTCATGCGGGCTTCGATGCGCCCAAACTGAAATTGCTCCAGGCCCTGGGTCTTCATGCGGCCCGATGTCCAATTTCCGCCGGAGTTTCTTGCTCGAATCACTAGATTGCCGTTGCCGTCCTGAAAGGTGTTCGGGTTGTTGGGATCGCAAGGGGACGCATTGGAGCCGGCTGCGCAGTAGTTCTCGATTTCACCGTTGCCAAAACCCCCTCCTCCGGTGTCGTAAGTCCATTTGGATGGGTCGGGAAGGGCGCCCTTTGCTCCATTGAATTCATCGCTCCAAACCAGGGTCCAATTGGTTTGGGCGCTGGCGTGAACGGCAAAAAACATGGCTGCCAATAAAAAGAAGGCTGGAACCTTCAGATTTTTGGGGCGAGGGAAGAAAGCGGGTTTCGGCTGACCTGCGACGAGAGTCGCACTATCGTGAGAATTAGCGTACATCACATTGTCTCCTTAGTTAGTCCGGTTGCCCTGAACTTAGCGGCAACACTTGGTGATCGGATCTTGGGACGATTGAGGTTTGGTGGGACGATTGACGTTTGATTAAGGCTGCTGTACGAGCCGCCAGGCTTGGGCTCCAGTCCCATTGCAGTCGAAGATCTGTAGCTGCACACCGTTTGCCGTGGAAGCGCCCGGTACATCCAGGCATCTGCCACTGCCGCGTCCTACGAACTTGAAAGTGCCGTTGCCGAGGGGAACGGGCTGCCATTGTTGGTTGCTTCCTCCCGAAGGGTTCCAAAGCTGGATCAGGCTGCCATTGGCGGTGCCGACGTTGAGAACGTCCCAGGCCTCGGAAGGTGCGTTGCGATTGACGATGCTGAAGAAGCCGCTATCCGTGGGTTGGAACTGCCATTCCTGGTTTGACTGGGCGCTGCCGCAGGCCCATTGCTGTACCCCAGTCCCGTTCGTGGTCCCGCGTCCGGTTGCGTCCACGCATGCTCCGCTGTTTTGATTGACTAGGTTGTACCAGGCGTTAGGATTGACGCCTCCATTCACGCCACCTACGAGCGCGGGAGCAAGGGTTGGGTTAAGGGAGAAGGCATTGGCCGTTGTCCACTGCGACCAATCGTTGGAGATGGTAGCCGCCGAGTCGGTTTGAATATTGGGAATTGGAGGCTGGTTGCTGTTCGTCTGATAGAGGCCCCAGTTTCCCTGAGTCGATTTATAGGACCATACAGTCCAATTGATATTGTTGTTGTTATATTGGCTGGCGGAAAATTGCCATACGTCCGTGCCGTTTGCGAAGTCGTTGAATTCGCCAACATAGGCCGGAACATTGAAGGACGCATGGCTTTGAAACTGATTTACCTGATTGACTGCGCCGTTTTCTACCGCGCCGCTTGTCCCGCTCCACTGGTATTCGTGCATTTCATACATCACGTTGGTCCAGCCAAAGGTAGAAGGAGGAGGAAGCATGTCCCAATCCCAGCTACCGAACGTCCCCTCAAGAATGCAAATATGGGTTGGGTCTTGGCTGCGCACGGCATTGTAGAGATTGTTTTGCGCCGTAACCGCCGCCTGATTGCTGGGCGCATTCATCGGTTCATTCAATAGGTCATAAGCCGCAACATTCGGATTTCCGTTGTAGTGGGCCGCAATCTTTTCCATCAACTGGTTGGTTGCCGTCTGGTCCGCGCTGTTGGTCCAGTAAGCATTTGTGTTTTGCTGTCCGGTGTCCTGACTGCTGGATTGTGCCCCGACGACACCGTGCATGTCGATGATCGTGTAAATACCGCGCGCCGCTGCCTGGCTGACGACCCAGTCCAACATCGTGAACGCATCGGATCGCCACTGGCCATTGAGTGTTTCGAAATTCGCCCACCAGATCGGCACGCGTATTACATTCATGCCTTCCGCTTTAATGTTGTCCAGGTCGGCGGCGGTTATCCAGCTTTGTTCATAGGTTTTGATGAGGCTTTGCTCGGTAGCTACTCCAAACCGGTTATCCAGCGTTTGGATGATGCTGAAGTTATCGGGCAAGCCGGAAGAGTCCGCCGGGGTCATCCAGGTTTCGATGGTCAGCCATCCGCCGAGATTCACGCCGCGCAGCGATACCTTATTGCCGTTGGCGTCCACGAGATTTTGTCCGCTGGTATGGAGCAGGCTGAGAGACTGTGCCTGCGCGGCTTTCAAGCCGCACATCGACAAGAGGAACAACGTCATTGCCGCGACAGCATACTGGCGCATTTGGGGAAATCGATATAGACCAATAGAAACTGCTTTCATGAATTACTCCTTGCAGGGATTTACCGGGTGATAGGTGAGGACAAATGTTCCATGGGAGCTGGACTCCCAAACAATCGCCACATAATCCTAGGTGGGAAGTGGGATTTTAACTACTATACGATTGGATAGGAAATATATAGGGCGTTCGTACAGATAGATTGGATAGCTGGAATGGATCGGAAATTCTTCAGAGCAGACTTGCTTCCCTTAGGACGCGATGACCCCGCGCTTCAGCGCCTCCGCAACAGCTTGTGCGCGGTCTTTTACGTTCAGCTTCTCAAGAATGTGGCTCACGTGTAGCTTTACCGTTACCTCGGTTATGTTCAGCGCCACCGCGATTTCTTTGTTGCTCATGCCTTTTGCCACGAGCTGAAGAACTTCTAATTCCCTTGCGGTGAGGGAGCGGTGAGACAGTCTGGCTGCCAGAAGGGACGCCACACTGGGATCTACGTACCTTTCGCCCCGGGATACAACGCGAATGGCGGCGAGCAAGTTTTCCCGCAATGCGCTTTTTACGATGTACCCCGCCGCACCTGTCTGCAGGGACCGGTAAATCTCTTCTTCTCCCGAGTGAGTCGATAACATGAGGATACGTGCGCCGGGAAATTCGCCGAGCATGGCGGCGGTCGTTTCGATACCGCTCACGCCCGGCAACCGGACGTCCATGAGCACAAGCGACGGGCGATGCTGACGATATGCCTGGAGCGCCTCCTCGCTATTGGCGGCTTCCGCCACAACCTTTACATCAGGTTCCACATTCAGCGAAGCACAAAGCCCCATGCGGACCATAAAGTGATCGTCGACCACTAGAATACGAATCAGCTTCGAATCGGTTGCCATTCAGATACCGCCTGTGTTTGTGGCACTTCTAATTCAATGCGGGTACCGCCGCCCGGCTTACTGTGGATCTCAAGATGGGAACCCAGCGACTGTGCGCGTTCCCGCATATCCAGCAGGCCAAAATGGCCCGATCCGTTGAGAACCGCATGGGTGGGCTCAAAGCCGCAGCCGTCATCCTGGATGCAGAGCCGCACAAAGCGGGGATGAAACTGCAGGAGCAGGGTAACGCGGCTTGGCCGCGCATGTTTCACGGCATTCACCGCTGCTTCCTGCCCAATACGCAGAAGATTCAATTCCGTGGTTGCGGGCAACCTGCGCGGCTCTCCTTCCACTTTCACCTGGATGCGCGCAAGTTCTCCATTGGAAATCGATTCGACTGTCTGGGCCAGTGCCGAGACCAAGTCGCCATCTTCCAGCATGCGGCAGCGCAAATCCCACACCGACCGGCGCGCTTCGGTCATGCTGCGGCGGCTCATGTTGCGGGCCGTCTCAACCGCCTCCCGCGCTGTCTGCGGCGCCTGATGGAAACAGTCGACCGCCAAGTCCAGGTGCAGCGTAATGCCCGCGAGTTCCTGTTCCAGCGTATCGTGCAACTCGCGCGCAATTCGGTCCCGTTCTTCGTGGATCACGACCATGCGTTTTTTCTCGCCCACCAGCGCCATCTGGATGCGCAAGCGCTTGCCGACAATTACCAAAAGAGCGGTGACCGCAAAAAGGACGATGGTGCATAGAACCAGGAGCCAAAAAGCATGGCGCAAATTCCACCACGAGGGCGCCCGCAAGACACTGATGTCAGAAGGTTCACGCACCAGCAAACGCAGCGATTGCGGCGTCCCCCATATTCCGCCGCTCTGCACCAGGCAGATACCAGTCACCCGCACTGCGCTGCCCGCCGAGATAGAGTGCAAATGTTCCAGCGTGGCGTCCGTCTGCGCGCTCACCGTGAAAATTTTGTCGCCGCTTCGAAGCAAGAAGCTCGAACTGTCCGGCGGCCCTTCACGCTGCAAAACCTCTGCGTTAATTGTGACCAGGCGGCCATCGAACCGCTCCATGGGGCCCTGGAGTTCCAGCATTACTGCGGGCGAAGGCGATGTGTGGGCAATCTTGCGAAAGAGAGCGTCTTCCAGGATCGGCGTTGATTCTCCAACAGCGGGAAAGCCCGAGGCCTCGACCACGTCTCCAGGTTCGAGGAGTCCCTTCTGCTGGCTCAGGATTCGCAATCCTTTTCCGTTGGTTTCAAGGAAAAGGGAGTTTCCCGGCTGCTGATAGACGAGAACGCCTCGCACACGAACCCGCTGGAAAGTGTTCTGATCAGGTGAAAAGCGCAGGAGTTCATCCAGGGCAACCTCTCTAGCCTGTTCCGCCTCTCGAACGAACTTCAATCGTGGCACATAGAGAAGGATTCCCACGAGTTGGCGATCGAAGTTAAATAGAACCCCAGAGACTCCTTCTGCAACGATCTGGCGGTCGATCCAACTCGATGCTTCGAGTCCGGGAACGATCGGAACACGAAGCTTGAATCTTCCCCCGCTGGAAGCAACGATCATGACCAGCGCCGGTTCTGGCCATGAGAGGCGGTCAATCGAGGCCGACAATACGGTCCCCCGCACCCGCACCCATTCGCCGTCGTGCCGTCCGTTGGCCAATTCGTTCAATGTATACGGGCGCGCCTTTGGCAGTTTCCCCGGGCCAAGAATTCGCAGCTTTTGCTCGAGCACGACTGGCGCAAATCGACCCGGGCCGCTCACGCCCTCCACTTCCACCCGGTCGCCCAGACGATGAGTGTAGGAGTAAGAGTGATTTCCTTCGACGTAGATGCCAGTGGGGCCGTCCTGAACGAAGAAATCCGGAGCCGGAACGTCACCGGTGATGACGCCACGAATTCGTACTGGATACCCCAGCTTGGCTTCGGCAGGGGTGAGCCTCTTGATTTGTTCAAGGTGGGTCAGTAGCGGAAGCGCCGGAGATTGTGCAAACGCGGAGAATGCCATCGCCAGCTGCAGACAGGCCGCTAGAATGCAATAAAAGAGAACGGCAGACCGCTGCCTACGCATTGGCAGAGGCTGTGTCACCTGCCGAAGTTACTTCCAAACCAGCGTTGCAACGGAATTGGATGGTAACGATAGCCGTGCCGCACGGTTCTCCTTCCTGATCCAAACTGTCGAAGATGTCGCGCCACTATTGGTCAGAACGGCAGCGTAGCTGCCGTCAGGATTCAGCATTGCTAAATGCTCCACGTTCTGAATATCGCCTTCAGACCCCACTACCCTGGAGCCCCGTTGAAGAGCGCGGGAATAATGGGCAAAGGCCCAGTATTGGCCACTACGCACGATTTCTCTTGTTTGCGAATGAACGGTCACCAAGCCACCGCACGAAAAAGGGCCAATGTTAGGCTTTCCAGCCTCATCCAAAGCTAAATTCCAGCCTATGATACAACGAAGGCGGTTGCGCAGAATTCTTGAAAATGTGGAACTCCACTTGGGCCAGTTGGTCAGATACGCTGGGTCGTTAATATCGGGACCGCCCTCGGTCCAGAACATCTCAGCATCGGGATGCGCCGCTAGTACCTTCTGCACCAACTCCGGTTCTCCAAGGTATCCATGCCAGGCGACCGACTTTGTATATCGCCGCACTTTGTCGTCATCGAGCTCACAGATGGCCCGGCCCCAAAGATTATAGTTGTGATCGATCAGCCAAATCTTAGTCTTTAATCCCGCCTTTTCGATGGCAGGGCCCAGATGCTGTCCTACAAATTCAATTTCAATTTCCTGGGGTAGAAGGCAAGCGGGCATCCGGCTGTCCTGGTCCGTGTCGACTTCGTTTTGGGGAGTGATAGCGTCGATTTCGACACCCTCGGCCTGGAATGCCTGCAAGAACTTCACGAGATAGTTGGCGTACGCATGTAAATAGCGGCGGCGCAGAGTGCCGCCCATCATGGAGTTGTTGTCCTTCATCCAGGAAGGCGGGCTCCAGGGCGATGCAAGCAGAAACAGGCCTGGGTTGATCTGGCGTGCGCGCCGAATCATGGGCAGCATATAGGCGCGGTCGCGGTCGATGGAAAATCGCGCTAGCTCGGGATCGGGCCCACCTTCGTCATAGCTGTAGAGGCTTGTGGAGTAGTCGGAGGAGCCCACGTTCAATCGGCATACGTTGAGCGCCATTTGCGAAGGCTGGAAGAGTTCCTGCAGCAAGGCCTCCCGCTCGCTGTCCGGCATCCGGCTCAAGATGTACGAAGCCGCATCGGTAAAGGCCGCGCCAAACCCAAGGATCGGATCGGCGCCGGAACCGGCCCTAAGAGAAATGGTTGTTGCGGCACGGGCTAGATCGGCGTTCTGCCACACGGGAGGAGTGGAAGGCGCATAGCGTTGATCTCCGGCTGTCACGTACAAGGAAATAGCTCCACCCGAAGATCCCAAGGGCGATGGACCATTTGCAAATATTTTGGGGAAAGGAAGAGCTGATGCCGAAACAGCCATCAGCCCTTTAAGACAATCTCGACGGGATTTGTTTGCCATCGTCATGGAAAAGAACGCGCTCCGATGCTTTTTAAGTTGACGCATTTTAAGCTGACGCTTTTACTTCGATGATTTTTAAATGTTTCTAAGAAAGCCGATATGATCCGCCGTTGCTCTCGGCAACAGGCCTAGTCTCCGAATCTATAGATCGCCTGTCAAACGATCGTCTATCAAACGACCGCCTATCAAAGCTTGCTAATCAAACGATCGCCGTTTCATCAAAAGGCCGTCCGCGGATGTGCCTGGAATGTGCGTAGCAGTAGGTGGAAGGGCCGGCGAAAAGCATCGGTTGGGTTTGTACCAAATGGTTGAGCGTCCTCGATAGCTATACGGAAGTATGACTCGCAAGCTCAACGTCCGCACAGTAGATTTTCACAAAATACGGCTCTACAATCCCGCTCCGAAATTCACGATTGAATTCGTGTGGGCCCGGCTCTGGCCGACGAAACGCTTTTTCAAAAAAAAGAATATGAAAGGAAATCAGTTTCCACTTCAAAAGGCTGGATGACTGGTTGGCTCAACCACATGACGAGAACTTTTCTTAGCTTCGTGCAATCGACACTAATTCTCGTGGCGATCATGATATCCAGCTTGACCGGATATTCCCAAACGACGGCCGGCTCCCTGACCGGTAACGTTGTCGATATCCAACGTGCGGTCATCCCGAATGCAGATGTTACCGCCACAGAGCAGGAACAGAAGGTGCAACTGACGGCCAAGACCGACAGCCTCGGGCACTTTGTTTTTCCTCAAGTTCCTCCGGGAACCTACACGGTTGTTGTCAAAAGTAAGGGATTCGAGACCGTGGAGCGTAGAGGAGTGGTCATCCACGGAAATGACAATCGCTCCATAGGAGATCTGCAAATGCCTCTTGGACAAGTGGAGCAGGTCGTGGAGGTAACGTCGACGGCGCCGCCCATGCAGCTTGAGAGCGCCGAGCGCTCCGATTCCCTGGTGCATCAGCAGATAGAGAACATCGCGGTAAACAGCCGAAGCTATCTTGACCTGGTGAAGTTGACTCCCGGAGTAGTGAGCACCGTGAATTTGCAGACTGCGGGCACCGGCGGGCTCGGCAATATCTCCGTGAATGGTTCTCGCGCCAATCAGAACCAGCTAACCATCAATGGCATCGGAGATGTGGATACAGGATCGAATGGCACGCAAAATGTGACCTTGAGCCTTGATTCAGTTCAGGAATTTAAGATTCTCACCAACTCCTATCAAGCCGAATATGGCCGATCCTCCGGGGCGCAGATTTCCGTCGTAACCAAGAGCGGAACATCGGAGTTTCACGGGACCGGGGCTTGGTACCATCGCAACGACAGCCTGAACGCAAACAATTGGGAAAACAATTTTCGCGGACTGCCCCGGCAACTGTTTCGCTTCAATGATTTTGACTACACCATTGGCGGCCCAGTCTACATTCCCCACTCAAAAATCCTCGAGAAAAAAGATAAGCTGTTCTTCTTCTGGAGCCAGGAATTTCAGGAGCAGTTGCGGCCGGAGGGTGTTCGCGATGTAACCGTGCCCACCGCCCTCGAAAGACAAGGCGATTTCTCCCAAAGTGTGGATAAGAACGGCAAGCCAGTGAACCTGATTAAGGATCCACTTTCCTCATTGCCGTGCACCGCGGCACAGACCGGCGGGTGCTTTGCCGATGGAGGGGTGTTGGGGCGGATTCCGCAGAATCGGCTCTACGCTCCGGGACTTGCATTGCTGAATTTTTATCCGAAGCCGAACACGACCGGCCAATTGGGCTTCAATTTTCAGTCGCAAATATCGGATAGCTATCCGAGAAGAGAAGATTTGTTGAGGCTCGACTACAATTTTTCTGAGAAGTCGCGCTTTTTCATGCACCGCGTCGTCAACTCCAACACATTTACATCGCAATACGGGTCGTTTGTTCTTGGACCCAACGTGCCTGTGACTCCTATTTCAGTGGCAAATCCAGGTTATGGTTATGCGTTCGGAAATACGTATTCGTTTAGCTCCACGCTCATCAACGAATTGACCTTGGGTTGGAGCAACAACAGTTTTCTGATTGCACCCAGCACCAATGCCTATACATCCGCAGCTACGGGGATAAACCTGCCCGTTCTGTTTCCGAACGCCGTTCAACTTGGCTTGATTCCCAATGCAACATTCGGGGGCTCCCGCATTGCGAACAGCCCGAGCATCGGAGGCGTATCCTGCGGGGCCTGCGGTCCATTCCGCAACTACAATACAACGATTGACCTGACCGACAATCTCAGCAAGGTTCTCGGTCGCCACACTCTCAAGACCGGCGCCTATATTCATCGCAGCCGAAAGAATCAAAGCTCGTTTGCGGACAACAATGGGAACTACAACTTCGGCGACAACTCCAACAATCCCCTGGATACAGGCTTTGGGTTCGCCAATGCGGCCGTCGGAGTCTTTAATACGTTCGATCAGGCTTCCGGTTACGTCGTGGGTGCCTACCGCTATTGGAACGTAGAGGGTTATGTTCAAGATACCTGGCGGCTCACGCGGCGGCTCACACTTGACTATGGTTTGCGGCTCGCCTGGTACCAGCCCCAGTATGATTCGTCGCTCCAGGGTTCAACGTTCATGCCCAGCCATTTCAATGCCGCGAATGCGCCGCAACTGCTGTTGAATGGAAGGATCGTTCCCGGTACGGGCGACCCGCTCAATGGCATCGTTCAAGCCGGACATGGAGTCTCGAAATATCTCACCGATAACCGGGCGCCGCAATGGGCTCCTCGCATAGGGCTTGCGTGGGACGTTACCGGAAAGCAACAGGTGGTATTCCATGCGGCTGGCGGAGTCTACTATGACCGCACGCAGGGCAACAATACCGCGTTTTTTGAGATTCAAAATCCCCCGGCAACCAGTGTGCCCACGCTCACCAACGATTTCGTCAATAACCTGTCGTCCAGTACCAACCCTATCCTCAATCCACCCGGGCTACAGGCGCTTGCGCCCGATGGGAAAATTCCCACCACCTATCAATTCACCACGGGGTTGCAAACCACCCTGCCGTTCCATACGGTTCTCGAAACCGCCTATGTCGGGTCGGTCTCCAATCACCAGGCGAATCAACTGAACCTGAACGCCATTCCGTATGGGGCCACCTTTCTTCCACAGAACCAAGATCCCACGCATCCCGCCTGTTCCTTGCCGGGATGTGCCGCGAAGACCGTAAATCTCCTAAGGCCGTTTCCAGGGTATGGGGACATCATCTTGCACGAAAATGAGGCCACGGCGAACTACAATGCGCTACAGGTAACGGCGAACCACCGCGTTTCCAAGGGGCTTTTCCTGGGTGCGGTCTACTCCTGGAGTAAGGCCCTGGGAACGGCCTCGAACGATGGCAACTTCTTTCGAATCGACGGCCTGGATCGTCTCGCCAACTATGGTCCTACTTCCGACGATCGCCGCCAGAATTTCAATGTGAACTATTTTTACGAGTTCCCGGGATTGTCCTCAAACAATTTCTTCTTGCGGACTCTTACCCGCGGATGGCAAACATCGGGTTTTCTCCAGTTACTGTCGGGGAGCCCCTTCACGCCCTCGTTTAATATCAATGGGGAAGGCAACCAGAACCTCACCGGATCCTTTACGGAACCCGCGCGGATTGCTGTTGTCGGAAATCCCCGCACCGGTTCCAATAATCCATTCCAACGTCTCAACGGGCTTGCTTTTGCCCCGCCGGTGGCCGGAAGCCGGGGTTTGGAGTCGGGCGTGAACTATCTTACGAATCCCGGGGTCAACAATTGGGATATGTCGGTTCAGAAGACCATCGCGGTTCAAGAGAAAGTAAGCCTGCGGATGCGACTCGATGCATTCAATGTTTTCAACCATACGCAGTTCAGCGGCATCAACAGTAACCTGTCGTTCAATCAAGCCGGCGTGCCGCAAAACCTGCCGTTTAATTCCAGCGGAGCCTTGGTCAATGCAAATGGCTTTGGCACGGTCAATGGCGCACGCGACCCACGGATTTTGCAGATATCGCTGCGCGCCGCCTTCTAACCAAGGCCCTTTAGGTTAACCAAAGCCTGTTAGGCTTGCGTGTGCGCATAGCCAATCAGCCCCGGATTTCAAGCATCAACTTGAACTCCGGGGCTTCGGCCTGCGTTACGGAAGCGTGAGCGGAAAGCAAGTCCCTCGCTATAACTTCGCTAAGGCATCGGGAACGGCCGCTGCTCCAGGCAATATGGCAGTGGCTCCATGAAAGCTGCAATTGCGCGTGATCTCATTGGGGATCACCAGGCAGCGCAGGCCGGCGGCGCGGGCAGCGGCTAACCCGCGCTCGGAGTCCTCGATGGCAAGACAGGTGGAAGCATTCATGCCGAGTCGTTGCAATGCCAGCAGATAGGGTTCTGGATTCGGCTTCGTCTCCTTGTAATCCTCCCGCGCCAGCACAAACTCAAAGTACCCAACCAGGCCGCTATCTGCATGCGCAGCCTCGAAATGCTGCCTCTGTGAGCTGGTTACGACTGCCATCCGCATGCGGCCCTGCAGCATTTTTAAAGTCTCCGGCACTCCCGGCAGCACTCGCGCCTTGGTTCGCAACACTTCGGAATAATGGATGTCGCGTTCTTGTCTCAAATCGGCGAGTTGATTTTCTTTCCATCCACGCTCGGCGGCGAGGCTAAACGCGCTGCGCCCCTGTCGCATCGATAGCTCCAGGAACTGTTGCAGGCTGAATTCAATGCCGATTCTGGCCAAGGTTCGTTGCGTGCTTTCGAAAAAAAGATATTCCGTATCGACGAGCACACCGTCGTTGTCCCATAAGATCGCTTCTACCATTTATTTTCCTGTAATAGGCTCCGTTCGCCTGCTCCTTCGGCTCCTCGATAAATCAGGTTGGCGACGAAGTTGGCGCAACTGTGCAAGAGTGAAGCCAGGTCCAGTCAGTGCCCAGTGAAGTGCGCGCCATAAAGTTCATGCCAAGGCCTTTCACTCGTCGTTTCCACCCAGGCTTGCCTCGAACCTTCCCCCTCACATCAAAGGCTATCAAAAGTTTTCGTGCGATTGCCCTGGGCTCGCCCTCCCAGAATGATGATCCCAACGCTCAGCAAATCCTTGGGCCTGAGAGCCGGCGGGAGTTTCTTCTTAAAACGAAGCACGGCCCGTGAGGAACATGATTTGCGTTTCCGGTCACGGGCAATCCTGGCTGCCGTCCTAAAACCGAGTAGAGGAACGAAGCAGTTCTCACCTGAGACCTGGAATCTGGAACGGAAAATTACCTTGCGATCATCGCGCTCTCTGGGCAGCTAAAATATGAAACAATGCGGAGCAGCAACCGTAGCAGATCGTTTAAATCAAAGATCGTTTAAATAAAGATCGCTTAAATAAAGATCGTTTGCATAAAGACCGTTCGCATCAATTCGTCCTGTAGTCCGGCCCCATACCCCAGATGAACGGACCCAGATGACGGACTTTGACAACCCCACTTGCGCTCGCCTTGACCGAGTATAAGGAGTATAGAACATGAAGCCCAAGAACACACTCTGCCTCTGGTACGACAAGGAGGCGCTTGAGGCGGCGCGCTTCTACGCTGCCACCTTCCCAGATAGCAAAGTAATCACTGTTCGCAAAGCGCCCGGTGATTATCCGAGCGGCAAAGAAGGTGATGTGCTGACCGTGGAGTTCACCGTTGTTGGCATTCCCTGTCTCGGTCTCAATGGCGGCGCGGCGTTCAGGCACAGCGAAGCCTTTTCCTTCCAGATCGCAACGGAAAATCAGGAAGAGACGGACCGTTACTGGAACGCGATCTTGGGCAATGGCGGCACGGAAAGTGCGTGCGGCTGGTGCAAGGACCGTTGGGGCATCTCCTGGCAGATCACCCCGCGCGCGTTAACCGATGCGCTGGCGGCCGGCGGCGGCGAGGCCAAGCGTGCGTTCGAAGCGATGATGACGATGAAGAAGATCGATATCGCCGCTATTGAGGCGGCGCGGCGAGGCTGATGTGAACACGCCGGAAACGTGCGCCCAATCAGAGTCCCCAAAGACATCGGCGAACGGCGAATATGCTCAAAGAATGAATCGGGTCATCGATTATCTTCGCCGGAATCTGGATCGCCAGGTGAAATTGGGGGAACTGGCTAAAGTCGCCTGCTTCTCGGAATTTCATTTCCATCGGATCTTTGGCGCGTTTTCGGGCGAAACCCTGAACAATTTTACGAACCGTCTCCGTCTCGAAAAGGCCGCTCGTCTTCTTCGTTATACCCGGCAGAGTTTGACGGAGATCGCCTTGAATTGCGGCTTTTCGTCATCGGCCACCTTTTCGCGCGCCTTCCGGTCGGGCTACGACACTTCGCCCAGCGAGTTTCGAAAAAGCGGCAAGATTAAGAAAAGCAAGATTTGCAAAGAACTCTACTCGGGAGAAGAATATCTTCTGCCCATGAGTGCGGAAGAAAAGCGGGCTGCTTTTCCCGTGAGATTGATCGACGTTCCCGAAAGGCAAGTAGCCTATATTCGGGTTACGAATGCCTTTGAAATGGACAGGGTACTTGCCGCTCTCAAGACGCTGATCGAATGGGCTCAATCCCAGGATATCTTTTCGCAAGGAACTCTTTTCGGAATGTCGGTGGACGATCCGCACGTGACCCCCAAGCCGCTCTATCGATATGAGGTCTGCTTTGCATCGTCCGTTCCCTTTAAGTGCATGGAGGGAATGTCGAAATTGGCAATGCCTGCCATGCGATACGCCACTACCAGGGTCTCCGGCGATATCCGTAAGATAGCTACGGCCTGGGATTACCTTTTCAGAGGCTGGCTGATCAACAGCGACTACGAGCCCGAGCATGCGCCCGGACTTGAGATCTTCTTAGATAAGGAAAAAGCGATGGATTGGTCTCACTTCGAATTGGACCTATGCATCCCGGTTCAGAAAATGCAGGTTCGGAAAATGCCGGGTTTGGAAAATAGAAGAGATCAGGAGTTAACATGAAATTCGTAGTGATGAGTCCGGCTGCAATGATTCGAAGAACCTGCCTTGTGCTTGTCCTTGCTGCTCTCTCGGTGTCACTGCCTGCCCAATCAACGTCTGTCCAATCGGCGCCCGCCCAATCGCCTCCGTCGAAAATCCTGTATGTCGGCTCGGTTTCGATCAATCCATGCCAGGATGCGAAAGTTCTTGCCGACTGGTATTCGCGGTTTGGAATCGAGACTAAGGAATACCATGGCGGATACTATCGCCAACTCGATACCGCCGCCGGTCCATTGTTCTTTGGCATCCATCCTAAGAAAGCCGATGCTCCGAAGAAATGTACAGCAAGCGTTTCTGTAGTATTCCGTGTCGAAAACTTTGAAAACAGCATGTCGGCCCTGAAAAGTAAAGGACTCACGCCCGACTCGGTTGAAAAAGATCCGGATCAGGGCCAATTTGCGCACTTTCACGATCCGGACGGCAACGAAGTGACTCTATGGGGAGGAAAAATATGAGCTTGATCGATGGCATTGGCGGAGCGTTTTTGTTTTCAAATAATCCCAAGCGATTGGCTGAGTGGTATCGCGATAACCTCGGCATCAGTTATGAGGAAAGCCCAGACTGCAGCTCGATCTATAAATCGTTTGAGTATCGGGACTTGAATGATATCTCGCTCAAGAGATCGACAACCTGGGCCATCATGGCTTCCGATAGCGATATCAGTGGTAAGCCGCGCACGGGCCAGATCAACTATCGTGTAAAAAGCATGGTGGAAACACTTTCTCATCTTCGGTCGAAGGGCGTGGCGATCGATAAGACGGAAGACTGCGAATTCGGAAAATTTGCGTGGGTAGTGGACCCGGATGGCAACAAGATCGAACTTTACGAAGAGCGGCCTGAACGGATCTAAGATTTCACGGATTGTCTTTGATCAAAGATCAAGAATCAAGAATCAACGACCAAGGGTGAACGACCAACGCTCAGCGGTGAACGTTCAAAATTCACAGAGAACCAGCTCCGGCAGAGCCGAACAAGCGTCAAGATCCGTGCCGCTCAACCACCTTTACAGCTACGGCTCCCGTAGTGGAAAGCAGGGTTTGCTTGTCGGCCACCTGCACTCCGATGCGCGTGATGCCCGGCTTCACGGCCATGAATTTTAACGTCAGATTACTTTTATCTTGCGATACAGCTCGCAGTCCATCGCCCTCAATCTTGAAGTAAGTGTCGACCTTTTGTGGATCCGGATGCCCGGATCCATACAACTCGATTGTGACGATATCTCCAACGGACGCTGGTTGTGGCCTTGCAATGGCTGAGACCGCCACCGGCGCATGTTGATGGATATTCTTAACCAGGCCCCGCGCCGCTTCCTTCTGCAGTTCATAGGCCAGCGTCATCAGGTTGAACTGCGTATTCTGGGTTTCCAGATGAAAACAGAGATTGTGGTACGTCCACGCAATGCTATTCGTTCGGCCGCTTCGCGGAACGATGGAAAGGTCTCCGAGGTCTTCCGGGCCTTTCTTGTATGGGCTCGATGGCATCATGGTCGTGGCTCCGATCTCCAGCAGACGCCGTCTTGCCGGCTGTGGTCCACTGCTGGCGACAAACACTTCCAATGCCAGTTCTTCCTGCCCGCGCCGGTAATCGAATTTGCGTCTCACGGCCGGCGGCAAATACTGCACTCCCGAGTAGATCGATTTCCATTCCGACCCGCTACCGGGAAGCAGTGTCCATTGGCTCCAGTCAAACGCCACGCCTTCATTAGGATCGGCTCCGAGAGGCATTTCCGAATAGCCGATCTCGGCAGCAAGCTCTTTGGTTTTGAGATCTTCGTCTTGCATGGGTTTTTGTCCCCCCAATACTCCGCCAAAAAATAGTAGGAGCAAAATAGCCGATTGCAGAGCCATCAGCGTTTCCCCATTCCAAGCTCATTGCACACTGGTAACCCCACTCTTAGGACTCAAATCTGCGGTGGTACCAGGACGAAAGCCCCTGGCATACAACGTAGTATCGGTCGTCTTTTCGATCGATGCGTCAATATATTGCTGAAGCGCTTCGGTCGCTAGGTGTGGTCCCGCGCACGCATCCGCGGCCAGAGTCGTATATTCGCAAAAGGAGTGGTTGCCAAAAGCCGTGCGATCAGGATCGTTCGCCGCAACCACCGCGGCGCTTCCATTAGATTCGTAGAAAGGGTTATTGCAATTTCCAACGCCAATCAGGTTGGTTAATTTCAGATACCCAAACGGTCGTAAGTAGAGCCAGGTTAACCCGACACCGACTGCACCGCTGAAGGATTGCACTGCGGCAGCCTGATCGTAGCAATTGCATCGCGTAGACCCAACGGCCAAATACCGTTCAAGGTCAAACGTCCCTCCATCGTTAGAAACGCCATAATGCGGAGCCCCTTGCAGGGTGTCATAGTGGAGCGAGTGTGAGCTGTGGCAATAAGAGGTCACTGCGGAGACTACCTCTTTCTTATCGCTTTTTCCTGGAACTCCAACCTTTGAACAGAGGAAACGCAGCACCTCAACCCATACGCCTTTGTCGCTCTGATACGGCGCTATGGGAGTATCGAGCACAAAATACAGCTCCACCCGGGTCGAACTCAAGCTATACGTTTGGCAGGTAGGTACTTCGAGCTTCCAGGAAATATCGCCCTGATACTGCTTGATTGCATCCGGTTTTTTCTTGATTTGGCAATTCACTGTATGTGTTCCGGGCGCTACCGGGCACTGGCCCTCAATGGTCAGGTCCCCAATGGTGCCGGTCAGCTTTGCCGTGCCGCCGCAGTTGACCACGCTCGTAATATTGACCTGTGCGGTGCATTGATCGACGCCCTTACCCGCAATGAGATAAACCGTCGCTTTCTTGGATCCGGCGCCATCGCTTACGTCTTCGCCGTTTTTCCAATGGGGTGCGGCAATCGTGGTTTTTGACCGGCAGACTACAACGGAAGTGTCGAAGCTCAACGAGTCCAAAGTAGCTGTGACCGAACATGGGCATGGCGCGGGCGAGCCATCGACCGGTGCGGCCGCGCTCGATGCACTTTGGTCTCCGGCCGTGCTGGAGTCTTTTACCTCGCCTGCGCCGGCAACCGCGCCGGCGTCGCTGGGTGAGCCCACGGGGCCTGTGCCGCATCCGGTCATGTATTCTCCCTGGAGTCTCGCGCCAGAACCTGTTTCAAATACAACATGCCTCTGTTGTAAAGTTCTTCAGTTCTGTGCGCTTCGCTCAAAACTTGTTTGCTATCCAGCCTTCGACCAATCCAACCGCATAGTGGGTCGTTTGCGAATCCATGTCCCATGAAGCACCCAAACCCTACCATGAGAAGAAGGGCCTTGTCATCAGTAAGCCCATAGCTCTGTCCCGTAGCAAAATTCCGCCGAATAACCGTTCTAAGTGCGGCCTCTCCTAGATACTCGAGCGGCTCCGGATAGATTGCCTCAAAGGCTCGAACAGCGCAGTCTTCCAGGGGAGTGCCGGCTATAAGAAGGCTTTCAAGGGGCACCGTAAGCAGCCTCTTGAGTGCCGCAATGAAGTATTCATGCTTGAGACCGCGCACCCGCGCAATGTATTGATTGAACGCCGCAAACAACCGGTCCGCACGCACCATTTGGTTTGCGTTCTCCGCCGGATTCAACAGCGGACGGATCCATGGCAGTTGCGGGTCCGTGTCAAAGTAGCTTCCAAAAATAAACATGAGCTCAAGATAGAAGCGAACTGGGCCTCGATTCGTGAACCCATATCGCTTCGCTTGGTCAATGCCGAAACGGATAACTTCACGGCCAGTCTGGTCCCCGATCACTCGCCAATGCTTCGGAGCAAATTGACTGAGATGCAGCGCCATGGAGTCCTCAAATTGGAGAAGATGCTGACGGTGAAAAGCATCCAATTGTTGTTGGCGAATGGTCCACATAAGTTATCCGGCAGTGTAAGTTTCCGGCGCCATGCCTCCCGGTATGGCTTGAACGGTCGTCGTTGCGGTCAAGGGAATCTTCGCCTTCGCCAATCCCTGTGCGGCATGGATGAACTGCAGCAGCGTGTCCGGCTTCTGGTCCTCCATGAGGTAGCAATGGAGCGGCCCCATGAATGGTCCAGCCTCACCCGGCCCCAGATTTGCCAGGTAGACGCGCAAGACTCGGGGATCGTAAAAACGAAAATAGACCTGCTCCCCGTTAGGCTGCCGCACTTCCAGAAAATGACGCAGGTGCCGTCTTACCGCTTGAAATTCCGCCGGACATTTGAGATACACGCCCCAACTTTTGCCCCATCCTTCTTGAACGAGGATCGGGAGCAACGGAGAATCCTTTGGAAGCTGTACCAGGTAAGGAGCTACGTCGCTCAACGATTCGCCTTTAGGGCCCTCATAAAGCGATTGATACTGAGCCTGCGATTGCAACAACAGCGTCAGTGCCTGCGGGTCGCGCGCAGCGTCGAGAATCGCGTAAAGAGGTTGAAAGTTGTGTTGCAGCAGGGAAAGGAGCCGGCCTTGTGGGTCTCCGATCGCTGCCTCCGGCGCACCAGCGGCCTTCGAGGCTCCATCGCCGAGACCACCGAGACCACCAAACCCTAAGACGAAGCTTGTTTCTCCCGCCGCCACCACATCGTTGTGTACGAGAATCGCGTCCTGCACGCGGCTGCCATTAACAAAGGTGCCATTCTGGCTGTTCAGATCCGTGAGCCGGCAGCAAGCGCCATCGAATTCCACGGAAAAGTGGCGCCGGGACATGTGCGCGTCGTTCGGAAATGCCCCGTCCAGGTCGGGTTGCCGGCCGAAATATACGGTTTGCCCCAGCCGCAGATCGTTGATTCGACCTACCGTAGGGCCTGAGACTGTCTCCAGAAACCAGCCTCTCGCAGGAGCTCTTTCATCAGAGCTTTCGAAAGCAGTCATGTTGTCGGCAAAGACCTCGACCGAGGCCTGAAATTACTCGTGTCAATGCTTGCAGAAGGGAGCACCGGTTTCCGCCGCCAGGCGTAGTACGCTGCCTTGTCCTGTTTCGCCGATGATCACCGTTGGACAGCCAAGTACGATGACTCCGCCGTGAACGGTCGAATCGCCGATCCGGGCCGCGGACAACCCGTTGATGACAACCGTTGGTGAGCCCTTGGAGATAGCGTCTGGTGGTCCCACGCACACAGCCATATCGGAGACGCGGGCTGCGGGAAGTCCGCCAATGATAACGTTCGGAGCACACGGTCCGCTGATCGGGCCGCCCACATGAGGTACAGGCCCAGTGGCTGCCGGGCACGTGTGCATGTCTGTTAGGCGTGCTGCTGGAGGCATGTTACGCTCCGTTTATTGATAAGCGGAATTCGCGCAAAAAGTATAGCAACATCCACAGCTTTATTGAAAGAAGCTAATTTTTGGGTGCCCCAAAGATGGCCCCGTTCTTCGCCTTTTTCGTGCCTCACCATGCCGAGGGTGCCCCATCCTTTGTTGAGAACGCGTTCTTGGTTTTTGCGTTTGAAGCAAAGGGTGGGTTTCGATGCGTTCTTAGGCTTTTTCCGTGCCTCACCATGCTGAGGGTGCCCCATCCTTTGCGAAGAGCGCGTTCTTGGTTTTTGCGTTTGAAGCAAAGGGTGGGTTTCGATGCGTTCTTAGGCTTTTTCGTGCTTCACCATGCTGAGGGTGCCCCATCCTTTGCGGAGAACGCGTTCTTGGTTTTTGCGCTCGTCGCAAAGGGTGGGTCTGAAGCTGTCCGCTTGTCGTACTCGTCGCCTACTGTGCCGCCGGTCTGGCGGCGGCTTCGCTGCTCGGGGGGCTATAGCGCACGAGGTTCGGGAACATCGGAGTTACCTCGAACGACATCTTATCGCGCGCCGAGACCAGAGGAACCGGCTTTCCTTTTTGCATCTCCACATGGTCGTCCCACGGATCGAGCTTGATGCGGCTGCCTAGCGGAAGGGCAGGTAACTGCGCCGCGTTCCGTACCTCAAGCTGCGGAGCGCCCGACTCGGCGGTCGTATGGACAACGTTGCTGCGGGTGAAGCGATTGCCGAAGTGCGGGCTGATGAGCCACGGCACATCGTGCATGCGGCTCTCCAGGGCGCGCAAGAAGAGGCCGGCGGTGGTCAGTTTGTCCTTGTAGGGCGATTTCTGCAGAAGCTCAACCGCCTTCACGTCGGCGGCGTGGTCGTCTTCGTCGTTGGGAGCCAAGCCGATCTGTTTGAAGACGTTTTCGTCGGGGAAGAGCATGCGGTCGCTAAAGCTGTACTTGGTATCGATGCGGTGCCCAAGGGCGATATGGCCCAGCTCTTCCGCCAGCACCATGGCCAGCGTCGCTTCGTCGGGCATCACGTCGAGCAGGCCGCGGCTCAAGACGATGGTATGGCCGATGGTGAACGACTCCAGAGGTGTGGTGAGCAGCACCCGGCAACGTACCTCGGGCTCAACCGTGAGGTTGTTGGTGATTTCTAGGTTCGTCACCACGGTTTGCAGCACCTTGGAGACGGCTCCATCGGGAGCCAGAATTCCGGCGCGCTCCATGCGGTCGAGAACGTTGTCTTCGGCTTCACGCTCCCACAGATGCTGGCTCTGTACCGGAGTGATCTCGTTGGTGCCCCGTCCGCTGTCGTCGCTGGCGTCCTTGGAATCGATCTGCAGGTCGGTGAACTCCGACTGCTGGCCTGAATGTTTGAGATCGTAGGCCCACAGGCGCGTCTGGCCCTTCATCGCCACTCGTTCGAAGGTTGAATACTGCGCGTCCGACTCTTCGGTGTAAATATAGGCGGGCAGCCACAGGCCCGGCTGCATGTTGGTGCGCCAGCTATCGAAATGGAAATAGAACTTGGCCTCGGTGCGCGGGCCATAGGTGCCGTTGAAGCGGACGATGTTGTAATCCTGGTCTTCCACCCAGATTCGGCCCATGAAGTAAGGCTGCATGGCCCGGGATTTCGGCACCACATCGAAGACCATGGTGCGCACTTCGCCCAGGAACTGGTGGCGCAGGAATTTCAGCTCATAGTGGTCTTTGTCGAAATGGTCGCTGAGGAACACCATTTGCATAAAGCTCAGGTGCTGATACGTCATCCGGTAGAAGCTGTTGAGCCGGTCGAGCACTGAGAACATGAAGAACGAACGGCTGTGATCTTTGAACGCCCGGTTCTTCAGGCCCTTGGGGTCCATGGAAAACCGGCCCAGGAAATAGCGGTCGCTGCCCGGCACCGTAACCAGGTCGGGATCGGGCCGCAGGTTCTGGATGTAGGTCTCTACCAGGGGCGTGAAATGATGCATGCTCTCTGTCAGCTTGGCTTCTTGCGCAAAGATGCGGTCTGCCACCGCGCTTACCTGCTTCGGGGCTTCCTGCGGGGCTGCTTCCTTGGCGGGCGCAGCGGTCGCGGGTGCGGTCTCGGCGGCTGGAGGCGTATTGGTGCTCTCCGTTTGCGCGGCCATTCCCAGGCACATCACCATGAGAAAAACTGAAACTCGATATGCAAAACGCATCATGTCCTCCAGCCTACTGTGACCTCAGTCCTGTGGCTATCCAAGCTATCCCCTAGTTTATTATTCCCAGATGAAAATTATATGACTTCCGATGTACACCCTCGCATCGGATTTCGTTGCCGCTGGTGCGCTATCGGATACCGCCGGTGGGCTATCGGATAAGTGATAAGTGCGCACAGATTTGCAGCTTCAACAATTCGCAGCCCCAGCGATTTCTGGCGTCAAAGCGGCTTCCCGCCTGGTCTTCGATGCTGGTTTTTCGATGCTTGGTTTTTCGATGAAAGAAAAACCGCGCAGAAACACAGGCCAACAGAAGACGGAGGACGCTGGAAACCCCCGTAGAAACGCCCGTCCTCTATTCTGCCAGTGCGAAAACGATATGAACAAGGGCCGCGTAGTCGTAGGGTGATCCATCCCGTTGCGCCGGATGGAACTTGATCTGTTGGGCCGCTCGCAGGGCCGCTTCGTCCAGCCCGTGTCCCAGTCCTTTGACCACCTTCTGTACCTGCATCTGGCCGGTTGCGGCAAATACCACCTGCACCAGGACTTCACCTTCAATATGGAGCTGCTTGGCCTCGTCGGTGTAGATCGGGCGTGGCTTGAAAAGCACTTCTACCGGCTTGGTGGTGACCTTTTCGTCGGTGGCGGCGTGGGCCTTGGGTGCCTGGGCGGGTGCGGCCGCTTGTCCAAAGCCGGTTTGTTCTACGCTGCCCCTGCGGGCGTGGTCGCCGACGCCAACGGCTGCCACGTCGCCAAACCCTGCGCTGGCGATGGTTCCGGAGGCTCCACGCGCTCCGCCCGTACCATTTCCGTTACCTGGTCCCGAAGGCAGATTGAAGCCTCCCAGTGCGGCTACGGTCACCGGCCCTTTGCGCTCCGAGGTCCCGCGGATGCCATTGGGGTCTCCAAAGCCTCCGGTCTGTACATCGCGCGCGGGCTTGTGCAGGGTCGCCGGTTCCGAGCTTCCCGTGGCGAACGAGCTGGCGACAATCTCCTTCTTGTTCTCTACCGGCTTCTGCGCCTCGGGCGTAACGAAAGCTCCGGTCACGATCTCTTTTTTCGGCTCCAGCTTCGGTGCTACCGGCACAGGAGCTTTAAATTCGGTCATCTTCGGCTGAACTTCAATCTTCGGCGGTTCGATCTTGGGATCGGGCCGGTTCAGGATGAGTTTGGGCGGCTTGAGCATCGCCAAAACCTTGGGAGGCGGCGGCAGAATCTTCACGACCGGGGCCGGTGGCTTCAATTCCGGGGGCGGTGCGATCAGTTGAGAAACCTGCGTGCTTTGACGGATGATTTGTGGAGTCGGCAGCAGCGGCAGGATCAGCCATAGAGCCACGATCGCCACAACATGGATGACGAGGCTGATCACGTGCCTGTCCTTGCGTGCGGGGGACAACTCGTAATTGAAGCGAAGCGCTGCCACTTGTGTTCTCCTTGGAGGGGGCTCCGGGGAGCCTAAGCCATATTTAGACGAAGGGGAGTTACTTAATATCCCTTAAGAATCGCATAAAACGAGCCAGGTTGTCGTCTGTTGCCAGTGTCTAAAGTAATTCCGGCGGGTCACTTGCGCCAATGAACAAAGGTACACGGTCCTCAGCAATCCCAGGCGTACGCCGCTCGCTTTTCCGCCCTGGTTTTCTTGAAACACGCTTTCTTGAAATACGCTTGCTTGAAACACGTTTTCTTGAGACACGCTTGCTTAAACAAAGTTCGCTTGAAAAAAGTTCGCTTGAAACTGGTTTGCTGAAACCTTTTGCCTAAGGCTTTTTTTTGTCCTTGTTCCCAAAATGGTTCTTGCTCAAAACTGTTTTGCAAAAAAGCCGCATATAAAGAGCGGCATATTGAAGATACAACCGCAGGATAAGGACATGGTAACGCCGAATGCAGTAGCCGGGGTTTTCCGGGTACAGCATTTTGTCATGCCCGCAGATTGATTTCTTGGGTTCCGCTTGTCGATTCAAATAGCAACTCCCCTGCATTTTCCGCAACGCCTGTTCTATCGTGGAAGAGCCCAACAAAACCAAAGGAACAAGGGACCATGCGCTTCGACAGACTGGATCTGGAAAAATTTCGTGGTGATAAGCAATCGTCACACTTCTTCCGTCTGGTGTCGCCGATGGCCGTGCAACACGAATTCTGCAGGCAGTTCGGTCATCCCTCAAGCTATGCCTTTGTGCGGTTGGAGTGTGTCCCCGCCGACGATCTCAGCTTCGAGGTTCGCGCCTTATGGCCTCTAACCGTGTCCAAAGAAGAGCGGATGGAGTGCGAGCGAGCGATTGCGGAGAGCATTGGCGACATGCTCCTCGATGGACCGTACCCGCACTCTGGTTGCGCGCTCGCGCTGGTAGAAGTGGGCTACGATGCAATTGGCAGCAGCGTGTACGCCTTTATGCAGGCAGCCAGGAGTGCTCTGCAAGATCTGCTGGCCGCCAAATGGAATCTGGTGCCTCTGCCTTGATTGTGAAGCTTATGATTTTGTTTGTCCCTGCCCGATTTTTGTTTCTTTTCTGGTTGACTCTTTACTCGGTTGACTCTGTCCTGGTTGCCCATATTAATGACCTCACCCTATAAGCCGCTGCCGGAAGAAGCCATGCGACTCTGCCGAGCGGTCGATGCTCCGCCGCGATTGATCGCCCACTTGACGTTGGTTCACGACGTTGCCGACCGGCTCATCTCCAGCCTTCATAACGCTTTCCCCAATTTGGAAATGGATACCGACAGCATCTTGTTTGGCGCAGCCACCCATGACATCGGCAAGGCCATCCACCGCGAAGAGTTGACGGCTCCGGGGAAATTGCACGAGTTGCGCGGCGTCGATCTGCTGCGAGAGCTGGGAATATCGGAGCACAGGGCCAGATTTGCGCTCACACATGGGAATTGGCGCGGGAATTTCGGGAGTCCAGAGAATCCAGAGCTGGTGAATCTAAAGCCCGGGAATCTAAAGACCGGGAATCCAGAGCCCGAGAATTCAAAGCCCGGCAACTCAAAGACAAGAGATCTGGCAAGAGATCTAAAAAAGATAACCCTTGAAGACCTGCTAGTTGCCCTAGCGGACAACTGTTGGAAAGGCAAGCGGGTTCCCGATCTCGAAACTGAGGTGGTGAATGCGATCTCGCGCGCGACCGGTAAGGACAAAGACAAAGACGCTTGGCTGGTTTTTTCAATCCTGGATGACATCTTGCAAGAACTGGCCGCCGATGCCGACCAAAGGCTCGCCTGGCAGGCCCAGTTTCCAACAGAGCAATAATTTGCGAAGCCCAATAGTTTCCCGTCGTAGCAGGTTAGGCCGTGGATGCCAATGAACCTAATACGCGGTATTCTCGGGACTCCCTTGGTCGTTGCTCAGAAATATTGGTGGCTATACTCGGAATACGTGTGGTGAGTGCTTTATCGATGTTGAATCGAACACGGGATGTACGAAAATCAATCGAAGAGCGGAAATGCGTTAGCTATCCTAGCTTCAAGCGCCAGCGGCGCGACAAGAGGGTAGCCCATGACGAAGTCGTGGGAACGTGGATAAAAAGAAGGATCTAGTGCCAGCGGCACGGAATAGTTAATTTGCCCTTGCCAATGCGAATTGCGTAAGCACGTAGATGCTCCTTTCATTGCATGGATCTTGACTCGCTTGGATCAAGATTCATGCCTTCGGAGTCGCATCGCTACAGGTGCGTTGAATCAATTGGGTACTTCGATTCCGGATCGACAAAGGTATGTGTCATTGGCGGCATTAACCTGCGAGAAGGGCGAAAGCTTTGCGGCTCTCACCCTTCTTGATCGGCTTCATCTAACGCGTCCTGGACAGCGTCTCGTTCTCTCGGCATTTTCAACTCCGTAAAAATCTCAAGAGCGGCGTGGAGTCTTGCTCTTGCGGTCTCCTGATCTTTCATTTCGCGCGCCAGCAATCCCCAACTCCAAGAGCAGTGAGCGATGCCGCGCTTATTGCCCAGTTCATTCGACAAGGTTTCACTCCTCTTAAGCAGGGTCATGGCCTCCTCCAGCCGCCCCCAATGCCGCAGGATGCGCGCCTGATTTATGTAGCTGGCTTGCAATCCGTCCTTGTTGCCCAACTCCTCACATAGGTCTTCTTCCTTTTTATGAAAGGCCATGGCCTCTTCCAGTCGCCCCCACGCCTGGAGGATGGTCGCTTGGTTGCCATAGCTTCGCTGCAAGGAATCTTTGTCGCCCAGTTCCTCAGATAAGGCTTCGGCCTTCTTGAACAGGGCCATGGCCTCTTCTGGCCGCCCCCATAGCTTCAGGACGATTGCTTGGCTGCCATAGCTTCGCTGCAACGAATCCTTGTTACCCAACTCCAGACACAGGTCTTCTTGCTTCTTCTGCAAGGCTATGGCTTCTTCCAGCCGCCCCCATAACTGCAGAATGATCGCCTGGTTCCCATAACTGGCCTGCAATCCGTCCTTGTTGCCGAGCTCCAGAGACAGTGCCTCTTGTTTTTTGTGTAGTGCCATGGCGTCTTCCAAGCGCCCCCATAACTGCAGGATGATCGCCTGGTTGCCATAGCTGGCTTGCAATTCGTCTTCGTTACCGAGCTCCAGACACAGGGCTTCTTCTTTCTTATGCAGAATCATAGCTTCTTCCAGCCGCCCCCAATCCCTCAGGATGAGCGCCTGGTTGCCATAGCTACGCTGGAGTGCGTCTTTGTTTTCTCTGCCTTCAGCGCTCCTCCACAAGCTCTCATTCTCCTGCTCAATGCGCAGCGCAGCGTCCAGTTCGCCAACTCTCTGCGCAGTTGCGTATCCGTAATAACTCAGCCAATTTCCATCCCCTTTTTTGAAGCTATGCAGATACCGGACCGCCGGAATGATCTCGGCCAGGCATTCGCGGCAATCCTTCCAGCGCGCCTCCCATTGCTGAAAGAGTAGTCCGAGAGCTTGGGCGTGTTTTTCCAGCAGGTCTCGGAACGAAGGCGCCGACCGGTGCAGTTGCTCATAGAGCAAGGAATGGAGGTGAAAGCGCTGGCGCTCCCGATCTTTTAGTTGTAGCAGAGAAGAGTTCACCAGCGCCTCAGCCGCTGCCTCCGCCTCTTCCACCTCCAGCCCCGCGATCTGCCCGGCCAACGGAAGCCAGAAGCCCTCCGCTACACAGACTGCGGCGGCTGCCAGGAGCTTCTGTTCGTTTTCCCCCTGTGACGCAATGGCGCGCTGAAACAGATCGGCCACGTTGTGAACTTCATTGCGTAGCTTTTCCAGGGTCAGCCCGCGCTGGGCTACGTTGAGCGGCTTTAACTGACGGCGCAACAGATCCGCTCCCACCACCACCGCGATGGGTAGACGTTCCACCCGCCGGGCAAATTCCAGTAAGGCTTCGCCATAGCGCCCTGCCATCTCTGGACCCAGGTGCTTCTCGAAGGCCAACTCGCACTCAGACTCGGTAAAGGCCTCGATGTGCAGCGTCTTTCCGGCAGTGACGCCGGGTAGGTTCCTCTGGCGCGAGGTAAAGACAATCGTGACTCGTGGCCCCGGCAACAGATCCCGCCAGCCTAGTCTGTCATTTTGCGCCGAGGAGACGGGCTCCAGCCACAGGTCGTCGAGCACGAACAGAGAGTGCCGCCCGTTGAGCCATTGTTTTGCGGCACGCAGCTTCTGGTCTGCTGGCATGGACATTACGTCCGGAGCCAGATGCTCGCGCAGGGTGTCGGCTAAATCGGCGGCAATGGCCTCCACGCTGCGCCGTCCACAGGTCTGATAGACCACCGCGTCGAATCTTCGTTGCTGCTGTGCCTGCCAGGCAAACATGAGCGCGAGAGTGCTCTTGCCGCTCCCCGGCTCGCCGCTCACCAGCGACATTCCCGAACGGGCGGTCCATTCCTCAAGTTGATGCAGGTTCTCCATGCGCCCGACGAAAGCTTCAGGATTGAACGCAGGCAGGTAGCAGAGGGCCGCTTGCTCTGGAGCCATGCGGGGAGCGGCTGCGACTGCTGATCCGGTTGAAATTGGCGAACCTTGCAATAGTGGCGAGCTGGGCGGTCTTGGCAAGGCCGGCTCTCTCGGAGATTCACCGCCATCCGCCTCTGGGTGCGCACTGAATTCTTGGCTCGCTGGTGCAGTGCCAGCGTTCCGCGAGCCTATTAAGGGTGCTGTAATGTCGATTGAATTGCCCGGATCAATTTTTTGAGCCGGGTATCCCGCTCGTTCGGTGGGAAAAGATCGATACGTTGGAGGCTGTCGAGAGTGCTCGTATCATCAATGGAGATGGGAGGTACGCGGCATTCCGAAAGACGAACTGGAACCAGGTAGATACTTCCCGGAGCATATTGCCTATAGGCTGAGATTGCGTCTCTCAGTTCCGGATAAACACCGGAGCTAACCCGTTTCTCGAGTTCGGGCGAAAGGCACACAATCACAGCATATGCGTCCTGCATGGCCTGTTTGATTGCTAGTTTCCAGTCTTGTCCAGGGAGGATATCCTCATCCCACCAGACCGTTTCGCCGGCAGCAACCAAATCTGCCCTCAGCTTCTGGACTTCTTTTTGGTTGTCGTGGCAATACGACAGAAACACATGCTTTTTTCCGTTGGCCATAGTTCGTTCCGTTCCCGCTTGAGTCTTCGTTTTGTATCTTTGGTTGACGCTGAAATCGCACGGCGCGCAAACCGGCTTTCTATCGGCATAGCCGAATTCTTTGCGGGCAGTTTCCTGCAGTGTTTGAATATCCAAGTCGCCTAGAATTCGGTATTGGTCCAATGTCCCGGCTAGCCACGCTTTTGGCATTCATATAGGTCCGTTCGATTGGGACGCCGAGTTGGGGATGGTTGTCGTTCGGGCGAGCCATTCCGTTCTTCTTGCACGCCTTTTCTTGTACGTTAAGGGTCTCGCGTGAGTATGGCCGATGGTAGCAGAGCTTTTGCGGTTGGGGGAAGAGGGAAGTGGCGTCCTCTGCTCATCGGCGTCGCACGGGATATTTAAAATTAGGCCAACGCCAATGGGTTGCGCTCCGGGTTACGCTCAATGACCGCAGTGGTCACAACCTGCAACACGAAAATCTAGTTCTTACGGGAAAATGAGGGTGCCCATCCTTTTGTGGAGAGCGCGCTTTTGGTCTTTGCGTTCGGAGCAAAGGGCGGGTTTCCGACCATGCCGGCAAGTGCCTGCGGCGAAAATTATCTAACCACCGTTCGCCGTGACTGCTGCCATATACGACTGGCAGAGTAAAACCATCTGCTCTTTCGATTTGCGGACCTCTCCGGACGATGGCTCTTTCTCTAAAAGCGAGCGGATCGCGCCCATCATCGCCGCAAGCATGATGTCGATGGCAATTTTGCCGGGCGGCGATTGGATATCCGGCGCGGTCTGCAGCATGGCCTCCGTGGCTCGGCGCGTCCTCTGGCCGATGCGTTTGATCAAGGCAGGCCCGCCCACATCCGTCGCGATCCGGTAGAGGGCCACGGAGATGTCTGCGCGCTCCATCTTGGCGTCCACGAAGGCTTCCACCATCTCCTGAATCATCTGCGCCAGCGGCTTGTGGCAGGCGCGCCTGCAAGCGGCTTCCACCTTTTCGGCCACGTTGTTCAGGTGATGTTCCAGCACCGCAAACAGCAAAGACTGCTTGTTGGGATAGTACTGATAGAGCGTTCCCACCGAGACTCCGGCGCGCTCGGCGACCCTGGTGGTTGTTAACCGCTCCGGCCCCTGGCTGAGCAAAACCTGAATGGTTGCCTCGGAAATCGCCTCCACCGTGACCGTCGAACGCGCCTGGATGGGCGTCTTTCTTGGCTCAAATGTGGCAAGTGCATGGCCGGTCACAATGCGAACTCCAAACCTGAAGAATCCTTCATAAAATGATTGTAACCGCAAATGACAAATGACAAATGACCAGGGAGGACAGAAATGACAGAACAGACACTTTTGGCCGGCAGCTTTACCTTACCGGGCACAGCCGTAACCGTGAACCGTATGGGATACGGAGCCATGCAACTGGCCGGGCCGGAGGTTTGGGGGCCGCCCAGAGACGCTGACGCCGCGCTGGCGGTCTTGCGCGAGGCGGTGGACTCCGGTGTGAACCACATCGACACCAGCGATTACTATGGCCCGTACGTAACCAATCGGCTGATCAAACAGGCGCTGCATCCGTATCCGGCCGGTCTCACGATTGTGACCAAGCTGGGCGCTCGCCGCGGCCCCGATAAATCGTGGATTCCCGCCCTCTCCCGCCAGGAACTGATCGACGGCGTGCACGGCAATCTCAACAATCTCGGCCTCGAGGCTCTTGATGTTGTGAACCTTCGCGTTGGCGGGCCGATGGGGCCCACGGAGGCTTCGATTGAAGAGCCGTTGACCGTCCTTGCCGAACTGAAGCGGCAAGGGCTCATCCACCATCTCGGACTGAGCAATGTCACTCCCAAACAGGTAGCAGAGGCGGAAAAGATCGCCGAGATCGTCTGCGTGCAGAATTTCTATAACGTGGCCTACAGGAATGATGACGCGCTGATCGACCATCTGGCCGCGCGAGGCATCGCCTATGTTCCGTTTTTCCCTCTAGGAGGCTTCTCCCCGTTGCAGTCGTCGACGCTCGACTCATCAGCGGAATCGTTGGGAGCTACACCCATGCAGCTTGCGCTTGCATGGCTTCTGCATCGCTCCCCCAACATCCTGCTGATTCCGGGAACATCTTCCGTCGCACACCTTCGCGAGAACCTTAAAGCCGCAGCCCTTCAGATTCCGGCTGAATCGCTCGCGGTCCTCGACGCAATCGGTCGAGATCACAAACGATCCTGAGACGCCGGACTGTAACACCGGAAAGTCTCGCGCTACCGGGCCAATTGACATAAGGATTAAAATCCTGGGCACTGTGATTTCACCCATGAATGATCTTCGTCGTCGATTGGCCCTTCGTTTCGCGTCTTGTTGGCTTGTGGTATTCGCCGCCACGAGCCTGAGTTCCGTGGCTATCGCCCGGCAGGGTGCCGGGGCTTCTGCGCCCACAAATGCCGAGCTTACCAATGACGAAGCCCGCAAGCTCGGTGGCGAAGCTTATGCGTTTGCCTATCCTCTGGTGGTGATGGAGATGACGCGGCGTACCGCCACCATGGGTGACGTGCCCCGTTTCATCAATCGCTTCAATCACGCGCGAGCGTTTCCCGACGACCACTTTCGCGGCGTGATACGCCCTAACGCCGATACTCTTTATTCAAGCGCGTGGCTCGATCTGTCCAAAGGCCCGGTCTTTCTGCACGTGCCCGATACCAAAGGCCGCTACTACCTCTTTCAACTCATGGATGCCTGGAGCGAAACCATCTCCGTCCCCGGCAAGCGCACCACCGGCACCGGTGAAAAATGGTTTGCGATTATCGGGCCAGGGTGGAAGGGAACGCTGCCTTCCGATGTGGAGCGCCTCGATTGTCCTACCAATACCGCCTGGCTCCTGGGGCGTACGCAAACCAACAACGCCTCCGAGTACGACTTTGTTCACGGACTTCAGGCAGGATATGAATTGTCGTTAGGAGCTAAAGAGCCTGCGCTGCCGCCGCTGCAGCCCCGGGACCTTGCAGTGATCTGGCGTCCCAACGGCCCGCCTCGTTCCACCGACGCGCCGCCGGAGCAGGTGGCCAAGCTGAGTGTCTCGAAATTCTTCGAACTGTTCGCGCAGCTTCTGCTCCAAAATCCCGCACACTCGGAAGATGACGCAATCATGCGTGAACTCGCCAAAGTTGGAATTGTGGCCGGCAGCCCGTTTCCTTCAGATAAGTCAGATAAGACAGGAAAGAACGACAAGCTCTCGCCCGAGCTACTGCAAGCCTTTGAGGAAGGCGCAGATAAGGCGGCCTCCTCTCTTGGCCACTTCGACCCCGAGAAGATGCCGGTCGGTAAAACAGGATGGAGCAAGCCCGGCAAGTATGGCCGCTATGGAACCAACTACGTGTCACGCGCGTTGATTGCGCGACACTTTCTCGGAGCGCTTCCGGCGGAAGACGCCGTCTATCTTTCCAGCTTTCATACTCCCGGCTTTCACGATCCCAGCTCTCACGATCAAAGAGTCGAGCCGTTTCAGGGAAGCAAACGCTACGTGATGCACTTTGAGAAAGGCGCGATTCCGCCGGTAAAGGCTTTTTGGTCGCTCACGCTCTATGACGATCAAGGTTACTTCACCGCAAATTCCCTCAACCGGTTCGCCATCGGCGATCGCGATTCCCTCAAGATCAATCCCGATGGCTCACTCGATCTTTATCTGCAGCACGATTCACCCGGCGCGGAAAAAGAGAGCAACTGGCTGCCCGCGCCCAGCGCTGGTTTCAATCTGGTTTTGCGAATGTACTGGCCCGAGGATTCGATCATCGATGGGAAATGGCTCCCACCGGCGGTAACCGCAGTGCAGTAATTACATATACGTGTGTCGGCGCTATCGTCAGCTTAAGCTATCCGAAGGTTAATAAATCCATGCGATGGCAGGCGCATGATTATGGAAGGCTGCAGGTGGAAGAGTACGGGATTTAGAGCTTGTGGAAAAATGCACTTTGGATGTCTGCTTTTGAAAATCCCGGGTCGGGATTTGGATCGGGAATGGACGTCTCCGTGCCAATGCTCTAAGCGCCGGAGGCGCGACGATAGGGTAGCCCACGACGAAGTCGTGGGACAGGTTGTATAGGAAAGGTTGAGCGCCAGCGGCGCGCCATAGAAATCTGTTGTCGAAGATACTTTTTGCTGGCAACAAGCTTCTTTGCTGGAGCGAATCCAAGATTAACCGTGGAAGAGCTTGAGTGAATCGGCGTGTTATACCGGCAAGTGCTTTCATTTCCCGGCGTTTTCCAGACAAAAGGAGAAGACGCAATCGAGCGTCTTCATTTTTGTATTCGTGAATCATGCGAGCACAACCGTGGAAGAGCATAGCTTTAGCTATGCGTTAAGACGTTCTAACAACACCGCGCTTTAGCGCCAGTGGTATTCGTCGCGAAAAGGTTCAATCACCCATCTTTTCATTTCCCGGACAACGGGAGAAAGCACAATCGAGCGTCTTCACTTTTGCATTCCTGAATTATGCGAGCACGACCGTGGAAGAGCATAGCTTTAGCTATGCGTTAAAGATGCCCTAACAACACCGCGCTTTAGCGCCTGCTGCGTTCGTCGCCAAGGCAATCATTCAATCCGCAGGCGCGGGCGCCGGTTCAGGTTCAGATTGATTCTTTGGCTGAGGAATCGGCCATCCTCCCGTAACACAGGCCAGCAAATAGACCGTGCCGATCATCGCAAAACCAAGCGCCAGGCTCCGAGAGTGCGAGACGGTGCCGACCGTAAACGCCAGCATGAGCTGCAGAAGAATTCCGGCGAAGAGAAACGTATTCTGCACGCGACCCATGAAGTGCTTGGGAACAAACTCCATGATGCTGCTGGTAATCGCCACTCCGCCCAGGGCGCGGCACGTGCCCATCAAGGCGTAAACCAGCACGCACAAAATCAGCGCCAGGCTTATCGTGAGCGAAGGCGTTAAATGCACGCTGCCGTGGACATGGGATCCTAGAATGGGCAATCCGATCAACGCGAGCCCCAGCACGGCCATCGAGATGCCGACGACTTTGCGATGCCCTCCGCCGCCAATCACCGCGGGTGTATAAAACGCCCCGGAAAATGCTCCCACCGCCCATCCGCTGTTGAGCCAGCCGTAACCGATAGCTCCGCTGCGCAAAATGCGGTCGCTCAAAGGCGCGGTCACCACACCCTGGGTCTGCATCGCCCCCAGGAACAACGCCCAGGCGCTGCCCAACAAAAGAATGCGGGGATGTTGGCGGACGTAGTTAATGCCTTCCTTCATCTCGTGCAGGAACTGGCTGATGGCTCCTTGGTGCGCAGGCCGCTCGGTGGCGACGGCCACCGTGTGCCGTCCCTTGCGCAGGAACAAGTAGCAGGTAAACGAGAGCACGTAGGTGGCGAAGTCGATGAAGAGAACGCCCCCTAAGCCGATCGATCCATAGGCGAATCCGACAATGGAACCGGCAATGAGCCATCCGCCCTGGAATCCGGCCAGCAGAAAGCTGTTGGAACTCACCATCTCCGATTCCGGCGTTAACTCCTGAATGAGCGCATTGATGGTTGGCCAGAACATCCAGAAACCGGCGGCCACCAGGATGCTCATCAGGTAGATCTCCCACACCTTCGCCAGCCCGCGATAAGCGAGAAATGCCATGAGCAAAATAATGCAGCCGCGCAGTGCGTCGAGCAGCATGACCATGCGCCGCCGGTCTTCGCGATCGATTACCACGCCGCTGAAGGGCAGCATGAACAGCGGAGGAATCGTCTGCAGCATCAGCAGTGTGCCGAGCGCCGCTTCGGAGTGGGTGGTCTGAAGCACAAACCACGTTACGGCGGCCGAGTTCATTCCGCTGCCGAACATGGAGATCATGTTTGCGACGAAGATCAGCCGCAACCCACGGTGCTTCAAGATGTTTCGCATGGTCTTTCCAATTTAACATCCCGTTGCGCACGAATTGATGTCATAATCGGCAGCGCGTGCTCACTTCGAATTTTCAGAAGTGCTCGACAATGGGAATTCTCGCGGCAATGCTTGGTTTTATTGCCCCGACAGACAATCCAACCAGACCGCTTTCCGCCTATTACGAAAGTGCTACAGTGTGGTTCGTTCCCGAGGTAGCCGCGACTCACCAGCGTGTTGAATTAGGCCCCTGGACGTTTGGATGGCTTCTACCCCAGGCCAAGCCGCAGGACAAGCGCCTCAATCTCTATGTCGTCCTTCCCGGCAAGCAGAATCATCTTCCCAACGATCGCTCGTACGACAATAACCTCGTTGTTAATTCGCTCACGCACGAGCATGCGCAAGAATGGGACATCTTCTGGTGCTTCATCCTCGATCCGAAACTGGGCGACGATCTGCGCAGCGAGCGTGAAATTATCGTGGCTGCGCATGAGACATTCAAACCTCGGGATCTGTTCGACTGGTCCGACATTCCCAGCAACAAGGCCCTCACGGAAAAATTACGTTTGCACGCGCTGTCCGATATGAGAAAATTTCGTCACAAGGATGGCTCGTTGCCACGCCTCTTGATTCTTTCCGCGCATCTGGCAGTGAGCGCCAGCGCTAGGGCGGTGCCGGAACCTTCGACCGCTGCCGGAATCGGGCACTGATTTCGACCGAACGCGGCCATCATCGGATTGAAGGGGCATCAAACGGAATCGACAGCGTAACCGTTTGAACCGCCGGTAGATAGGCAAGCCGTTGATTTTTTCGAGAATTCAAAAGCGCCGCAAAAATCAATGCGAAATCAATGTGAAATGAAGCTCGTGAAGTGAAATTTGGTGAAGTGGAATTTCGTGAAGTGAAGTTTCGGCGAAGTAGAATTTGAAGACGAGTCCCAAGAACGTAACCCCTGCCCCGCCTGCCGAACCCTCTAGCCTGCCGATATACTTTTAGCCTGTCGATATACTAAGGACCAGAGGCGCGAAACCTGTACCCTTTCATTCATCTTGGCTCCTTGCCGCCCATAGGCACTTTTGGTCTGCTGATGTGGCTTGCCTTCGTGGCGGCATACTTCGTCTTGCAAGCGGAGATTCGTCGGCGCAAGCTCAATATCGACGCACAAACCGTCATCGTGTGGATGGCCATCGCCGGTATTGTCGGCGCAAAGTTGTGGCACGTCGTTGACACGCCCTCTGATCGCCTGCCTTTCAGCGATCTGTTCACCGTCGCATTCGTGCCGTGGCTTCGCTCTGGATTTGCATGGTTCGGCGGATTCGTTGCGGGCATTGCCACGCTGTTGTTTCTCGCGTACCGCTATCGCGTGAACATGCTAACCATGCTCGATATCGCCAGCCCCGCCGCGGCTTTGGGTTACGCGATTGGCAGAATCGGATGCTTGGTCTCCGGCGATGGCGACTACGGAAGGCCCACGACTCTTCCGTGGGGCATGGCCTTTCCTAACGGGTTGGTCCCGACAACCGATACCTGCGTGCAGTGGGGCGCGCCTGCCAACTGCCAGGTGCATCCAACGCCGATCTATGAATTTATCGCGAGCGCGCTTATCTTCTGGTACCTGTGGAGAAGGGGAGAGCGCGCCGTGGAGCGGCCGCTGGGGCCGGGTGTGATGACCGGCGAATTTCTAATTCTGAGCGGGCTGTCCCGCTTCTTGGTCGAGTTTCTCCGCATCAATCCCAGGGTTATTTTGGGGATGAGCAACGCGCAATTTACGGCCTTCTTATCTGTAGCAGCAGGAGCTGTTCTCCTGACGATTGCGCGCCGCCAGTTTCGCAAAGTCGATCCCGTCCATCGCGTCCTCAACCATGTGACGCAGCATGGCAATGAAGTAAAGCCGGAATACCATCGGCCCACGCCCGAGTGCCCTCATCCTGAACGCTGGAGCATGTTTGACACGATGACCGCTGAAGTTGAAGTCCTGGAATTTTTGCAGTGCCTGATGACCACGATCAAACCCAATCTGGTCATCGAGACCGGAACCTTTCTCGGCGCGAGCACGCTTTATATGGCCGAAGGAATCAAGCGCAACGGATTCGGCAAGATCGTGACCTGTGAGCCCGATCCGGAGGTCTTCGCCAAGGCCAAAGAAAAGATCGATAGTTCGGGACTGCGCAAGTGGATCGACTCTCGCTGCGAATCGAGCCTCAAGGTGAATGTTTCCGGAACCATCGACGTGCTCTTTTGCGATTCGCTTCCCGAACTGCGCGAGCCGGAGGTCCGGCATTTTCTTCCGCAGATCAATCCTAATGGGCTGATCTTGATGCACGACGCCAGTTCGCATCTAAAAACCGTGCGCGAGGCGGCGCTGCGCATGGAGCAGGAGGGACTGATTTCGACCATTCTGCTGCCGACGCCTCGGGGATTGGTGATCGCTCAAAAGCGCGACGGAAGAAAATAGAAACAGGCGTAGTCAGAACGTGGAACGCCTTAGAGCGTTTTCAGCAGGATTGCAGTAATGCTGAAAGCGCTATACAGCATGAATGCTTCAGAACAAGGCGACCTCTTCCCGGTAACGCGGCATTCGGTTCTGTCCGCCGCCTGTGGCAGCGACCCCGCGCAGCGCGCAAATGCCCTGGATGTTCTCACCGCATCCTATTGGAAGCCTATCTATAAATATGTGCGTGTACGGTGGGGAATCCGCCCAGAAGACGCCCAGGATTTCACCCAAGATTTTTTTACGAGGCTCATCGAGAAAGAATTCCTCGGCTCCTACGATCCCGCCAAGGGACATCTGCGGACGTTTCTTCGCGTGTGTGCCGATAGGCTTTTCTTGAACCAATCGCGGGATGCCCGCCGCCAGAAGAGGGGCGAAGGGGCGGCGCATGTGCCTCTCGATTTTGAAGAGGCGGAGCGGGAGATGGCAAAAACAGCGCACGCCGAATCGCCCGAAGAGTACTTTGAAAAAGAGTGGACGCGCACCTTGTTTGCTCTGGCCGTCTCGCGCTTGCGCGCTCAGTGCGATGCCGCGGGAAAGCCGATCCAGTTTGCCTTATTTGAGCGCTACGACCTTGAAGAGTCGCCGCTGCGGCCAACGTATGCGGATCTCGCTTTGGAATTTGGCGTGGCCGCCACCGACGTAACCAACTATCTCGCGGCGGCGCGCCGTGAATTTCGCCGATGCGTTCTCCACCAATTGCGGGAAATGACCGGAAGCGAAGAAGAGTTCCAGCGCGAAGCTCACTCGCTGCTGGGAGTGGAGCTCAAATAATGACTTGGCTTCCAGACGACGTGCTCACCCGCCTGCGCGCCGGGATTCGCTTCCCCGATCTTGGTGCTTCCAGATACCGGGCCATTGAATTGCTCGGCAGCGGCGGAATGGGAACAGTCTGGCTTGCGGAAGACTTGAACTTAAATCGGCGAGTCGCTCTTAAGGTCGTCGATGCGGAGCGCTCTGCCGGAGAGCTGGCAGTTAGGTTGGAGCGAGAGGCGATCGTGCTCGCCCGGCTTGAACATCCGGGCATTGTGCCGGTACACGATGCCGGATTGCTTCCCGATGGCCGGGCATTCTATTGCATGAAATATGTGGAAGGCCAGACGCTGGATCGCTATGTTTCCCACGCAAGCCTTTCCGACCGTTTGCGCCTTTTACCGCGAGTGATGGAGCCTTTGGCCTTTGCCCACTCCAAGGGAATCATCCACCGCGACCTGAAACCAGCCAACATTATGATTGGCGCATTCGGCGAAGTGCTGATTATGGATTGGGGACTGGCCAAAGTCATTGCGGACTCGCGTCCAAACCCCAACGAAGCCGTTCGCAACGGATACGAAGACGGCGGCGATGGCGTTGGAACAGGTGAGGGAAGTCCTGCCGCGCCGTCGATCCATCACTCGTCGTCAATTCTTCATACGACACCGGCAACAGGGCAAGGGCGGGTACTCGGGACTCCTGGCTATATGGCTCCTGAGCAGGAGCACGGGCAAAACGACAGGGTGGACGAGCGCGCCGACATCTACGCTCTCGGAGCCATCTTGAATTTTCTGCTCTCTTGTCCCTCGGATCATGCGGCGGCATCCGATTCGCCTTCAGGTCCGTTGCGCGCCATCCGCGACAAGGCCATGGCTTCTCGACCTGAGGAGCGGTACGCTTCGGTCGAAGAGATGAGCGCCGATATGATTCGGTATCTCGAAGGGCGGCCGGTCAGCGTGTATCGCGAGAAGCTGACGGAACGGGCGATGCGGCTTTTTCGGCGATATGAGGTTGCGGTGGTGCTCGTGCTGGTCTATCTGGTCATGCGGCTTCTCTTGATACTTTTTTCTCGCCGATAGCTAAAGAAACGGGAAAAAATGGGTAATACCACTGTAGAGGAGGTTTACAACCATGAACAAGATATTGCTTGGGGTCCTGTTGGGCGGGGTGCTGGGAATCTTTGACGGTCTCACGTCGTGGTTTACCCCAGCCGTTAGAAGCGGCATTGTGGGAATTGTGATCGGGTCGACATTCAAAGGGATCATTGCCGGAGTGCTGATCGGTGTTTTTGCACGCAAGGTCAACTCGCTGCCGCTGGGTATTCTGTTCGGCCTGGGCGTCGGCCTGTTTCTTGCTTTTATCATCGCCCAACTGCAGCATGGATATTACTTCCAGATCATGCTGCCGGGCGGTCTGGTCGGCTTGATTGTCGGCTATGCGACGCAGAAATACGGTGCTGCCCGTCAGTTGCAGCGCACGTAACCCAAGGCTAAACGCGATTCGCCGGAAGATCGATTCTGGAGGATCTATTTTTGTTTGGCTAACTCGTCGGAGAGCAGGTGCGCTTTGAGCGCAAGATTTCGGGCACGCACGAGATCGCCATCTTTCGTAGCTTGGCGGCTCTGTTTTACGTAGTCGCCGATCTGCTCCACGATGGATTTCTCTTCCGGCGATAGCTCGCGCTTGATGCCGGTCAGGTTGGTCTGCGTGTCGGTGAGCAACTGGTCGGTGCTGGCGCTGGAAAGAGCGCGGATAGCATCATCATTCGCGGTTCCGCCTGATACCTGCGGGGAATTCGGCAAATTCGCGCCGCCTTCCTGGATCACGATGCGGGGAGGAGTGCTCTTCGCAATCTCAACAGGCTTTTTGGGGGTGGGTGTGGGGGCGGGGGCCGGATGCTTCACCTGCTTCGGTTTGGCTTTGTTGGCGGGAGTGGCAGGCGAAGGCTTGCTATCGTCCGCCGGTTGAGTGTCGATTCCCGGGTTCTGCGGCTGGGGTTGAGCTTCCGGGGGCGGCTGCTGAGGCTGCTCCTCCGGAACCTGTGTCTTTGCCGCGGAAGGCATGGGCGTTTGCGGCACAAGCACCACGGTCTTTTGCCGATGGCATCCTGAAAGCGCCAGTGCTCCGGCCAACAAAAAAATCGATCCTGCCCGCATCTGTTTCATGTCGTTCGTAGCGAATTCTCCGAAGGCGCAATCAATGAATCGCCCACACTGCTATTTTCCGACATTGGGAGCCGAAGGTAAAACGTTGTTCCTTGGCCTTCGGAGGAATCGAACTCTACCGAACCGTTGTGCAACTGCACCACACGATAAGTCATCGCCAAGCCGATGCCGCTCCCCTCTTTCTTCGTCGTGAAGTAGAGATTGAAAATCTTGTCCTGAATCTCGGGTGCGATGCCTTGACCCTCGTCGTGCACCAGCACCACGGCGCTCTCGCCCTCGCGGCGGGTTGCCACGTTCAGGTTCCCGCCCTGCGGCATTGCCTGAACGCCGTTCAAGACGATATTGAGCAACGCCTGTTTTACCAGATCGGAGTCGATGCGTGTAGGCAAAGGCTCGGTACTAAGGTGCCGCTCTATGTGGACGCTGTGCATCTCAGCATCCGGCGATGCCAACTGCACCACATCGTCGACCAATTTCCGCAGGTCGAGATCGGCCAGTCGTAACTCTACCGGCCGCGTGAAATCGACGAGGGTTTGCACCACTCGATCTAAGCGGCGAATCTCCGTGCCGATTACATCGAGGTGGCGGCGCGTGGCTGGGTCCACGGCATTGAGCTTTTGCCGCAGGACTTCCAGGTGCACGACGATCGCATTGATGGGATTCTTCACCTCGTGGGCCACGCCCGAGGTAAGCCTGCCGATGGCCGCGAGGCGGCGAGAAAGCTCGATCTCATCTTCAATTCGGTGGACCGACTCGGCGTCGCGCAGCGTAAGCAATGCTCCAATGCGCTCGTCATCTTCTTCGATAAAGTCGAGGGAAATCTGGATATGATGGCCGCCCTCGGCTGCGATCTCCTCCTGAACGAGCGCACGCCTGTTTTCAAACGCGCGCAGAATGGTGTGGCCGAGAAAAGTATTCTCCTCAAAGATTTCCGTCGGATGGCATCCGAGCATCTGTCCCCGCGGCTTGCCAATAAACTGCTCTGCCGATGCGCTGACCAGGACCGCCCGAAAATCGCTGGTAAACAACATCACGCCATCCTGCAGATTCGCCATCATCTGGTCGAGGTTCTCTTTCAATGCCGAGAACACTTCTTTCACATCGCGCATTTGGCGGCCAAGCCGCTCGATCTTCGTTGAGACTGCTCCATACTCGTCGGATCGTTCCGGCGTCTCCGGCGCTTCGATCTGACCGGCGGTGATAAGGTCGAGGCGGCGGCTGATCGCCTCCAGCGGACGAAGCGCGAAATTGGAAAGGCCGGCGGCCAGCACCATGCAGATCAAGATGGTGATGCCGGAAACGATCAGCGCGCGGCTCAACAAAGGCCGCGTGGTTTGCGCGGGATTGCCAAAAGGCAGAATATTTTTGAGAAAGGCTGTAGAGACGCCTACCCGAACCTCGCCAAACGGAATGCCATCCCGGCGAAGCGGAACGACCACATCGTACTGGCGAATTGGACCGTAGATCGCTTCAATTTGCTTGCGCGAACCGCCGTGCATGATCGCAGAAAACGCTTCCCGCCGAGGCAAGACCTTTCCCACCAGAGCTTCGTTGGTGTGCAGCAGAGCCCTGCCATCGGTATTCGTGATGGCCGCGTCGTACACGGAAGGCGAGTAGCCAACTACTGACTCCAGCAGGGAATAGACCCCTGAGTCCCGTTGCAGCGCCTCTTCCACCGCCGCTTCAACCTGCTTGGGATCATCCATGTTGACCTTGGTATCGGTCAGGTCGACTTCGAGGGCTTCGCGTGCAATCGAAAAAATCTCATGCGCAACAAAATCGGCATCCTGGGAGGCTTCTTGGATGCGCTGATCGACAACCTCGGAGATATACAGCCCCAGCAATGTGACGACGATCGCCACCACCATGGCGGTGATGGCGAGAACCAGCTTCGTTCTTAAGTGCAGAAAGGGCATGAAATGCGCGCGGCGCTCTTTTATGAAGATCGCCTGGAAACGGCTCGAAGCGGCAGGGCTGCCCGCCGCCTTTTCGCTTTTTCTAGTAAGCTATCGCTTCTATTCGGTTATCGCTTCGCTTTCTTCTATTAACTTACCGCTTCGCTGGCCAGGGCGGAAGCGCTGCCGTACTCCTTCAGCTTATTGTGTAGGGTTTTCAGGCTGATGCCGAGGATTTCCGCGGCCTTGGTTTTGTTGTTGTTGGTCGCCGCCAGGGTCTTCAGAATGAGTGTCTTTTCCGCTTGTCCAACGGTCGTACCCACCTCCAGACGAATGCCTTCATCGTCTCCGGTAGGCGCCCGCAGTCCCGCGCTGCCGAAGTTTGGCGGCAGATGGCGCGGCTCGATGAACGAGCTTTCGCACACAATCACGGCACGTTCCACAGTGTTGCGCATTTCTCGTACGTTTCCCGGCCAGTTGTATTTGTGGAACATCTGCAGGACGGATTCGTTGACTCCACTGACTGCGCGATCATGCTTGGCATTCATGTCGGCCAGCAGGGCCTCCACGAGCTGGGGAATGTCCTCTTTGTGCTCGCGCAACGGCGGCAGGTGGATATTGAACACGTCCAGACGGTAGTAGAGGTCGCCGCGCAGCTCTCCACGCGCGACCGCCTCCTCGGGGACCTTGTTGGTGGCGGCGAGCACGCGCACGTCGACCGGGGTTTCCACCTTGCTGCCCAGCCGCCGCAGCGTGCGGTCTTCCAGAACGCGCAGCAGCTTGGCCTGCGTGGCAATGGGCATCTCGCCGATTTCGTCCAGCAGAAGGGTGCCCTCTTCCGCCAATTCAAAGCAGCCGGCGCGGCGCTCCAGAGCGCCGGTAAATGCGCCCTTCTCGTGTCCAAAAATCTCGCTCTCAATCAAGGTCTCAGGGATTGCAGAGCAGTTGATCGCCACAAAAGGCTTACTCTTTCGTGAACTCATTTCGTGGATGGTGCGCGCCACCAGCTCTTTGCCCGTGCCACTCTCTCCAGTGATCAGCACGGATGCAGTGCTGGGAGCCACCATTTCGATCAACCGAAAGATCTCCTGCATCACCTTGGAGGAGCCGATAAGCCGCCCGAAGACGCCGGTGTCGCGCAGCTTACGTTTGGTTACCTCAAGTTCCAGGGCGGTGTCGCGCTGGCGGGCGGCGTTCTGGAGAATCTGCTTCAAGCGGGCCGGATCGACCGGCTTTTGGATAAAGTCGTAGGCTCCGGCTTTCATCGCATCGACTGCCACATCGATACTGCCCTGAGCGGTTAAAAGCACCACGGCAATCTGCTGTGGCTGCTCGGCAATTCTCTGCAACAACTCCATGCCGTCCATGCGCGGCATCTTAAGATCGGTAATCACGATCCCTGGAGACCAGGTCGCTACTTTCTCCAGGCCCTCAAGGCCGTCTTTGGCCGATTCTGTCCGATAACCCCAGGCGGATACCAGCTCCGCCAACCCATACCGTTCGTTTTCTTCGTCTTCAACAATTAGGACTCGTTCCTGAGTCAAAGCTTCTATCCCCTTTTAATATGGTCGTTGCTTTGTCTAAACGGCGGTCAAAAACTGAAAATGTTCGATGCGATACAGCTTTGGATGCCGGAGTGTGTAAAAAAGTCTATATCAACGTAAACTCTTGAATATAGTTGCTTTGGCGGTTTTCTGCGCAAGAATTGGGCTGACCCCGATGGCTGGCGTGTAAATGGTTGAAAATATTGCCGCTTTGCCGAATCGAAAAGCCGTCATTGAGGCTGACAAAGGGCGTGACTCGTTTATCTAGGGTACGGTTTAAGGATACATGGAATGGAATCCGGCTTGCACATTTGTTTTCTGTAATGGGGTCCAATGAGGGTTGAATCTTCACTTTAGGTTTCTTTCCTAAGTAACGTTTGGATTGGATAGAGCCGATAAGCATTGAATCTGAGGAGGACTGTTGAAATGAAGAGATACGTGGTCGCTTTGATGTTGACGGGATTGCTGGCCGTTCCTGCGTTTGCGCAAACCAGCGCGAGCGGATCAGCTTCCGCGGGAGCTTCTGTTTCCACTGGGCAAAACGACAAGGCGTCGGCCGCCGCTTCAGGCGGAGCTAGCGCTTCCGCCCATTCCGCAAAGCAAAACTCTGGAGAAGCAAAAGGCTCGGGCGCTTCATCATCCAGCATGTCGGCGGGGCAAGGCGGAAGTGCCGCGCTGAACGCCGGTACGACACTGCAAGCCGAGCTGACCAAGTCCGTCGACGCAAAGAAGGCGAAGCCGGGGGATGAGGTCACGGCGAAGCTTACCCAGGACGTGAAAGCCGATGGCAAGGTTGTGGTGCACAAAGGGTCGAAACTGATTGGGCATGTGACCGAGGCGAAAGCCCGTACCAAGGAAGACGCGGAATCGCGCCTCGGAATCGTTTTTGATCGCGCCGTAGCCAAGAATGGCGAGGAAGTTTCCTTGAACGCAATGGTCCAGGCGCTTGCTCCTCCCGTGCGAGCGGCTGCTACAGGGATGAGTGACGATTCACTAACGGCACCAGCCCCCGGTCCCCGTTCTAGCGGTGGAGGCGGTGGCGGACTGGTTAACGCGGCTGGCGGCGCAGTTTCTACAGTAGGTTCTACGGCTGGGGCCGTTGGCCGCACGGCGGCATCGGCCGGCGGATCTGCCGCGGGGGCGGTGAGCGGTACCACGGGAGGTTTGGCGGGAGCGGCAGGCTCGGCAACTCTAAGCAGCGCCAGCCAAGGTGTTGTTGGGCTTCAAGGGCTCAACTTGAGCTCGGCCACGAGCGGCAATGCGCAGGCGTCAGTGATCAACTCGGCAACGCAGAACGTCAAGCTCGATAGCGGTACGCAGATGGTATTGCTGGTGCAGAAACAATAGGGCTCCTGGTTCCTATCCCATAGGTTGTAAATCGTTTTTCGGCTCACAGGCCGCTTCATTTCCGTCCAAAGTTGGAGGTTGGATGATGAATGAAGCGGCCTTTCCCATCTTGAAGCGTGGTTTGTTAAATGAAGGTCAGTTTCTGGAGCATTACCAACGGCCAGAACAGACAGAGCTCACTGCGGGCCGATTTTGTACTTGCGTTCCAGGATTTCTGATGCAGAATATCCGCCAGCATTCTTAAGCACGAAATCAAAGGCGGAAAAATGAACTGGCGGAGCACCCTGCTATCTGCAAGCCTGTTGACCCTTGCCGCATTTGCGCAAGAGCCGTCTGATTCCAAGTACGGCCAAGGCTCGTCTGGCCAGGAACCCATTGCCCAGGCAAACACTGAAAGAGGCTCCACTCCAGCCAATGGGATCAAGGCTGAAGTCGCATCGAGCTCCGATGCTGGATCTACGCCTGTCGCGGCACATCCTCTAGCCGGCGACACGCGGGGATTGGTGGGAACTCCCGTTCAGCCACCGGCGGATTCCGCAGCGGGGCATCCGTCGTTGCTTAGCTCCGATGTCTATCTGGTTGCCGAGCTAACCAAAGGCATTGACGCCCGAAAGGCCAAAGCCGGCGATCGCGTGACGGCTGTGGTCATTCAAGACCTGCTTTCTCATGGAAAAATCGCGGTGCGCAGGGGGTCCAAGCTCACCGGGCATGTAGTGCATGCGCTGGCGCGCACCAAAGATCGCGTTGAGTCGGAACTGGCATTTGTGTTTGACGAAGCCCGCTTAAAGGGCGGAGGCGAGCTTTCCTTCCACGGCATAGTTCAGGCGCTTGCTCCGCCACAGAGGATTGCACTAGTCGATACTCCCGATCAAATGGCCACGCCCGCACTTGGCGGTCGACTCTCAGGTGGCGGCGGCCCAATGGGAAGCAGGCCCGGTAGCGGTTCTATGCAGGTTTTCAGTAAGAACGGGGCGAGCGCCGCAACCACCGCCGCCACTGGTCCTGGCTCTTTTCGGACAGGAGCTTCTTCGAATCAGGATTCGATCAGTGTCGCCAGCCGGGGAGTGATTGGTATTACCGGAATGGTGCTCGATCCGGCCGGTACGTCCAGCGGTGGGACAGGTCCTGTGATCAAATCGACTCATCACGACGTAAGGCTCGATACTGGAACACAGGTTCTATTGCAGGTTAGCAGGCAGTAAGCGGGCGCTGAACGCCGAGTTGGCGCATGATACATGCCGGGCTTCGCGGGCACTAGGTGCCAGAATCCAAACAGGCGGCACTACCTATCGTATTATCCGTGTGTGCCGCCTTGAGTCGGATTGCTCAATCAACAAACGTTCTGCCCTCGAAATGTTTATCGATAGTTGATGTATCCCCTGTTGATCGAGCCGATAGTCCGTTTTTGTCTTCGGAACACGCCAATTCCTTCGCGTGATCCGTTATCGTTCGTGTTTCCTTCAATGGTTGTTAAAAACGTGCCGGTTATGGCTTCAACAAGGCCGCAATGGCCACTGCCGCTCTTATTAATGATGATGAAGATCATTCCCGGCGTTACTAGGGAAGGATTCATCAAGCACTCAGCCGTGCCAAGACGGGCGATGCCCGCGGCGCCGGCGCGATTCCAGTGATCGAGAACGCCCGCGGTCTTGATTACCGGATTGGCCAAGCCCAGGCCAATAGCCGCTTGTTGAAAGCAGAAATAAACGAAGGCGGCACACCAGGGAAAGCTTCCTTGGGAGGGATCGATCCCAACCGACTGGAGGTACTTATCGACCTCGGGACCGCGATTGGATCCCAAAGGCTGTTCCATCACGCCAATCTGTGTGGCAGCAAAAATCAGGGTTTCAGCGAGCAAGCGGCTGCCCGCGGCGGTTACGGTAGCGATCTCAGGCGCCGCAAAAAGGCTAGCCCATGTGAGCGGTCCTACTTTTCCGTCCATGTCGAGGGGTAGGCTAAAGTGATCCGCAGACCGCATCTGGAAGAGCTCAACTGCCTCTTCCGTTTGCGGTCCGAAGACGCCGTCTTCTGCGATTGGGCCGCAACCGAGTTGGTTCAGCCGCTTTTGGATAAGTACGATCGAACGAGTATCGGGATCCCTCAGGCCGATCACATGTCCGGGAAAATTAGAAATACCGATTGCAGAGCTAGCCATTCGTGAATCTCCTCTAATTTCCAGCGTTGGCAGCTGCTACCTTGACATTTTGCTGCGCGACCGCCGGTTGTGGCGCCGTAGTTTCCTGGTCTACTTTGTTGGAGAGAGAAGGCTTCAGGTTTGATAGTTGCCGCAAAGCATTGAACCAAAAAGGAGCGCCCAAGCTCAGCAAAAGGACGGTTAAGAATTCACCGCCAAGCTTGTTTGCACTATCGAGTTTAAGGTTGAATTGAGTAAGCAGATTGATCTTGGAGCTCTCCAGTTGATCGCTCAGACTGGAGAGGTCGGGAGCTAGATTGCGGATTTTGCTTTCCGTTGCCGTAGTGCACGCTCCATTCAGTTTCTCCGCGAATTTCTGGTTGGTTTTCAATGCGTCTTGTGCCTGGAGCCAAGACCGCACCTGTGAGCAATTTGCCAAATCGGAGGGGACAGCAGCACCTAGAAATGCTGCTTTTTCTGCAGGCTTAAGATCACCAAGCCCTTTTTCGTTCTTTTTCAGATCGGAGATGACCGACGTGCCCAGGTTGCCGAAGGACTTCTCCGCCATTTGGGTGATGGAACTAGACGCTGCCACCAGCTTGGAGCGGGTTTCCGTGTTGGAAGAGATATTGCGGTAAATCTCGAGAGTATCGACGTGAAATCCAAAGGCCAACACTGCGGCCCCTACAATCGTCCAGATTCTGCAATTGCGGGCGAATCGATCCGCCCCGCGGTCCATCACGGTATGGAACCAGCGGTTGATGCCGGCGGCGATGCGTGTCGTGCTTCCGGCAATATCCATCAGCGCGTCTTGCAGCATCACACTGTGCATTGGAAAGCGCTGGGCAAACGAGGCAGCGAGTTCTTGAATGGATTCGGTATTGCTGGTGCTTCCAGGCAACCGCTCAGTGAGAGAGGAAAGCAGACTCTTGGCGGCGTCGCTGAGCGTATTGGGGGATGCGGAAAGTTTTTGCAGGATAGCCAGCAATTCATGGGTGCGGATGGCCTTCGCCTTGCCGACCTTGCCTCCAGACGTTACGGCGGAATCAGAGGCCACCGCTTTGGCCAATTCCTGAGCCGCGGAATTTACTCCCAGAGGCATCAGCCGCAATCCCTTTCCTGATTTTGCGGCTTCCGGCGTGATCTGCAGAAACAACGTGGAGAGAGCCCACACCAGATTGTTTCCGCGCAGATCCAGGAGCGCTGAAATAGCCTGCACTACGACTGTGATAATCATGCTGAGCAGCAGCATTACCGAGGCAAAGCCTATTGCTGTATCCAGTTGATCGAGCATTGGAGCTTCTCCTTACGCGTTGGTAATAGTTTGGTCTAGGAGGACATCCTGTCTGGTCGGTCGAACGCCTTTGATGAAATCGGCGAGCACGAAGCGGGAACCTGGTCTCAGGACGATCAATTCAAAAAGCGTAGATGGCTCGACGGGCTTCTCATAGAACTCCCGAGCGGCAATCAGATAGACGGCTGCGGAGAGCGGGCGCAGCCCGTCGCCGCCGTATACGGAGCTGATCTTGCCGTTAAAAGTCTCGGCAATGTTTGATCCAAAGTCCGTGAGGGCCTTGATTGCGGCCTTGATATTGCTGTTCTCGGCGGCAACAAATTTGGCCATGCTCTGGCCAGCGGCAAGACATCCCCGAACAATTGCAGCCTCGGTGCTCAAAAGGCCGCGCAGAAGGTCCTGTCCGAAGCTGGTGCCCGCCGCGGACAAGATATTGCGGACAGTGTCGTTTCCGGGAGCATAAAACTTGGCCGTTTCCGGATAGGTCGCTTGTAGTCTGGTATAGATAAAAGGGAGCTTGGCTTGCAGCTTGGCCTGCGCTAAGGAGCAATGGAGCATCGCGTTGCGGAGGTCCGTATCCATCCAATCCCAATAGACCTCTTTGTTGGTATTGAGATGCAGAGAGCTGTTGGCATCGAGGGTCGCGGAGGTTGATGTGGGCATGGCCGCGTAGGCGAGCAGCAAGTAGGCGCTATCGATATCCTTGTATTTACTGGGATCGGAGAAATAGTAAAACGGCACGATTCGCTTCATGGCTTGCTGCACGTTCGTCGACATGGTCATGTAGGGCATCCAGCGTTCCGAGGCTTGCGCCTTCAACCAGCCGGACATGACATATGCTGGAAGCGATAGATCGAGTGAAAGAAGCATGGGACCGGGATTCTGGATGAGTGCCTGCCCCTGGGCATTAAACAGTCTTTCAATCCATGTATCAAAGCCGGTGACCGAGAATGCTTCCCCGACATATTCGTCTATGTATTGCCGCACCTGATACCGCAGCTGCGGCAGGTTTAGTTTGGCTCGGGCCTGTCGCCACGAATAGTGGTAGGTCAGGCCGTCGGATGAGCCGAAGTTGTAAACGGCATTGCCCTTCTCAGGTGGAATCAGGCCGGCAATGGCTAGCACGCTTTGCGACGCTGCGTTGTTCGAGATTTTGGTGACCGTGTCGCTTGCTTGGAGATCGAAGACACTTAAGCTGCCATCGGCGCCAACGATGCCGTTGCCGGCGCTAATTCTGGCTATCGATTGATTCATGTGATCCACGCTGCCGGAGTAGAGGGGCAGCTTCAAATCAATGTGACTGTGACGCTGCAACCCGTGGCTCATCGCTGCCGAGTGCACCGTTACGCCAGGTGTAGTTTTGAAAAACAGGTCGTCAAAACGGCCGGCAATCGCATTCTGCAAGGCGGCGGAAGGATTGAGTCCGCTATTGAAATCAAACTCCACGTCCGCAAGGGCCTGATCCGAGATATTTTTTTCGTAAAGCGCCGTCAAGGAAAACATATACTTGTCGTTCAGCACCTTTACGGCCTCGTCATAGAAGGCTTGGCTTTTGCTCAAGACTAGGTCGATGGTCCTCTGAACCGTTTTGACCTGGGACAAGGAACTGACCGTCTGGTCCAGGAAAGCGCCTATTTTTGCCTTCATCCATTCGTCCAGATTGTTGAAGCTCGCCTCGTCCACGACCTTCTTGATCTGGTCCAAACCGATCCTCGAATCGATGAAGTCGCGGAGCTGTTTTAATACCGATCCTTCTGCCGTGCCGCCATCGAGCAGTGTGGCGGTGAGTCCCGCTGCTTCCTTTACTTTCTGGAATGCGGCACTATCTTGAATCGGGTTGAGGATGGCACTAAGGGTTACCGTCTCCAGCCACTTGCCTGCTGCTGTGCTGAGAAAGTCGCCTTTCACCAGAAGGTTTACGAGGGATGCATAGTCGGCAGTCGTTGAGGCTCCGGCAAATTGCTTGGCGATCTCCCTGATCTGGTTGAGGAGCTGCGGGTCTCCCTTCACATAAGAAGAGATCAGAGCTGCCAGTTTGCTGTCCAGGCCGTTCCAGGTATCGAGGAAATTCAATAGTTTCTGTCGTGCGTCTTCGAACTTAGCGACAGCGTCAATGCCGGTAACCTTGGTGATCAGGGCGCTAACGTAGTCGGGGCTGACTCCGCTGAGCAAGCCGGAAAGAGGCGCCTTGCCGCCCGCCCAGTTCGCAATTGCCGCCAGGTCTTTGGTGAGTTGCCGGCTGTCGATTCCCAGCACTCCAGCGACGAATTGGTCGAAAGTGCCGGGTAGAAAGGTGCCCGTGGAAGGTGTTATCGCTGCCCCAGCATCGAGCGCGAAGGAGACGCCTTGTTTTCGCTGCTTGAATAGACGGACTCGTAACCGGGGTGCGCTGCCTTCGCGGCTCAAGACCAGAACATACGACCCAGCCAGGGAAAAACCTAGTGTTGCGGTGACCCCAAGCTCAACCTTGAGGCCAATGCTTCCGGTAAGCCCCGCATATTGGGCTTCACGAATCCAGTTAAAGTTGTAGCCGTAGGTCAAGCCGATATTGGCGGCAACCTGGCCGTCAACTTCGGCGATGATGCAGGTGCCTTCTTCGAGGTCGGTTGCTGTTGTTACTCTTGAGGGCAGCACCCACGAATCCAACAAGCGCCCGATCGCCTGCAAGGCCGGTGCGTCGGTTGGAATGAAGTTGAAGATCGAGAATTTTCCGTGACTGGATGCGTCTGTATGAAACTGGGCCGACGCTCCCTGCAAAGCGATGGTTCCATTGGCCGACGCCGTGGCGTCGTAACCCCAGCGCAAAACGAGCCAGCGTTTATTGGAGGCGGTTGGCAGAGTGAAGCCTTTGCTGATGTCGTCGACGAGTTGCATCGCTGCGACTGCGGCGGAGGGATCTTGATAAAGACCCAAGCTTGCAAATCCGCCACCATTCGCTGAAAACCCGACACTCCCTTTGCCGGAATCGAAGACAATGTCACTGCTTGCGCTGGCCGTTACACTGGCCTTGGCCAAGTCGATGTCTCCTGGAGGGAACGGCCGGTCCGCGCTAATCGCCTGGAGAACCAGGGGATCGTTCGTTCCGCCGATCGTAATGCCCGCCGCACCCGAGCGGTAAGGTAAATTCCTGCTGAAATTGACAAGCGTCGAGCCTGGGCTCATTGCTGGTGTTGCCATGTTCTATGACCTCCTTATCTTCCGTCATAATGAACTTCAAGAATGCCGAGAACGGGCTCGCCGGTTGCTCGTTTGCTCAGCCTAATCGTGCGCAGCATCTGTACAAGCATCCAGTCGATAGCCTCAGCGATGAAAGCTCCGCGCCAAGCGGAAGTGTGATGTGCGCCAAGGCCCACGTACATGAGGAATACTGTGGGAGATGGCTTGGCTCTGCTGCGTTTCAACCGCTTCACAGAGTAATGTGAAAGTGGAAGAAACATTTCACTATTTGGGCAGAAATTTCTGTTGGGGTTGGCGCAATACTAAATTAGAAGGTACTAAGTTTTGTGGTGTGTAGGATATGTAACTAGTGTTTCAACGGGTCGGTTCGTCCTCAGAAATATTCTGCGCTCTGAGTAGCTCGTTGACTTCCTCGCGGGGAATGCCTTTCGTTGTGTGTAGTTTCCATTCTTCGTGCCGTTTAAATCCCGCGAACCAGCACTCAATCCGATGGTCGGCGACAGTGTAGACCATGACGCTTCCCCTACCATTTGCAACCGTGTTCGAGCTATACCAGACGAAGCACCCAGAGCGGCTAAAGTCCTGAACGCGCCTGTGCAGGTTCTCTCCACTCGACTGTTTTTTCCATCGATGCGGTACGTCCGTTGGCGTTTCCACATAGTGATCGCCAACGCGAGCGAACGCCCATTGGGAGAGAATCCTGTTTGGTGTGAAAGGTGGAAATGTCAATTTGTCCTGATAAAACTCATCCAGGGCTGCGTCGTACAGGTTCATGAAAGCGGGGAAATGGAAATCCACGACGCCTAGACCGGAAAATCGCAGCCACCTGTGATCGAACCAGTTATCTATCTGGATGATCCAGAGACCTTTAGGCGAGTTCTTTTTCAGTAGTCCATTCACCAACGAGGCGAGGTACTGAATGAAATATGGATCATCCGTTTCTCCGACTTCCAGTTTCATGAGCGTCGAAGACATTATCTCGCACGAGACCCGCACCGCGCGCACGATTGTGTCGGCACTAACGCGGATGCAAGATCCCATTTAAAAAAGCAACCGGGCGCGTTTGTCACAGCACGCAAGTTTCGTCAGGCATTGCAGTTGGGGTACTGCCCAAGCGCTAATGCTGCCCTCGGGATAGAGAGTCCCGAAGATAGCGTATGCGATCACAGGCCCAGACTCCCCCCTGGAAGCCGCTTTCAGAAGATCCCGCCAAGCCCGTTTGTGGATAGTTTCCGAATTTGGCCGACTATCAGGGAGTCGGACGTGGATAGGAACGGCGCAGCGCAGATATTACAAACCAATTGCAATTGAGGATCAGCGAACAGCGTACCCTTGTCCAGGAGGGCTGATGCGCCAACTGACGTTCATCAAAAAAGGCCGCGTTGAATGGCAGGAGGTTCCCGAACCTCGACTCACAGGTCCACTCAATGCCATTGTCCGCCCATTCGTGGCGGCGCGTTGTGACGGCGATTGCGTTCCGCTGTTTCGTTCTCTCACCAATCTCATGAATGCTGGGATTGCCCTACATGTGCTGGATCCCGTTGTGACCAATGTGCTTGGTCCAAAGCCCTTTCAGGGACCGTTTGCATTTGGACACGAATGCATCGGCACGGTGCTGGCGGTTGGAGACGAGGTGCGTACGGTTGACGTTGGCGACCAAGTGATTGTGCCTTGGGCGATCTCTTGTGGGCAGTGCTTTCCCTGCCAAAACGGTCTTACCGCCAAGTGCACGCAAAGCGGAAACACAATGTTTTCCGCTTACGGATTCGGTTCTGCATTGGGATCTTGGGGAGGCGCAGTAAGCGACCAGCTTCTTGTTCCCTTCGCGGATGCGATGCTGCTGCCGGTCCCACTCGGCCTGGAACCCTTATCAATTGCCAGCGCGAGCGACAACATTCCCGATGGCTATCGCACGGTAGCGCCGCATCTGCGCCGTTGGCCGGGGGCTCCAGTGCTTATCGTGGGTGGCGTGGCGCGAAGCATTGGGCTCTATGCAGCCGGAGTCGCCGTCGCCATGGGATCCTCACAAGTTGACTACATGGACTACGATCGCGAGCGCCTGGAGATCGCCGAAAGCCTGGGGGCAAACCCAATCCAAATTCCCAAGGGAACGGGGCTTGCCAACTACGCTCCCGCAAAAGGAGGCTGCTATCTCATCAGCGTCGACGCCAGCGCTAGCATAGACGGAATTAGGGTTGCTCTTCGGTCGCTTGCTCCCGGCGGCTGCTGTACCGGTGTTGGGTACTACTTCTTCAAGAGCGCGAGGCTTCCGATTGCACAAATGTACTTCAACTCCACTACCCTACACCTCGGCGTTTCGAATCCACGTTCGGACCTGCCCGATTTGCTCGCACTCATCGCCGACCGCCGTTTTCAACCGGAAAAAGTGACGACCATGGTCGCCAGTTGGGAAGATGCTCCTCAGGCCTTCTTGGAAGACACAACGAAAGTCGTGGTTCAGCGGTCTACCACAAAATCGTGAGCTATTGGCCCGGGAGAAATTTGGCCGAATGCAGCGTTCCCTAAACTCCCTCGCTCACTCGATGGAGCCGGAGCGAGCCCAATGGGGAGATCCGCCACTTTGAGCCATGCCGGGCTTTCCTGAGCCGGGGCGCAGAGCCGTTGTCGCGAAAACGTAAGGCCGGGCAGTCTTGTGTTTTTGGGAGGCGCTCCCGGAGGCAATAGGTTGTGAGACACTCTAAGGGCATAGCCAATCTCAAATAAGGAACGAATCATGATTGAGAGCCAGGGAGATCGCGCGAAGAAAATGACCCGCCGGACTTTTGTTGCTGCGGGCGCCTGCGCCGCAGTTGGATTGATTTTCATGGTCAAGGGCAAGTCCGAGATTGTCAAAGACAAATCCGAGGTCGCCAACGGCAAATCCGAGCTTGGCGAGGCTACCGAAGCTGCCTCTAAGGAGGTCACGGTTGTTGAGTTTTCCGATTCCGGTCAACGGGGAAAGACGGTTACGCTCCCGATGATTGTGAAGGCCGAGGCCGAATGGAAGAAGCAACTCTCGCCCGCGGCATTTGATGTGACCCGACATGCCGACACGGAGTTGGCTTACACGGGGAAGTACTGGAATCTACACGACAAAGGGATCTATCGTTGCATCTGCTGCGATACAGCCCTGTTCAGCTCCGAGACAAAATTTGAGTCCGGGACCGGTTGGCCTAGCTTCTGGCAACCGATCGCCAAAGAGAATGTGCGGGAAATTTCTGACTCCTCCCTGGGCATGGTACGGATTGCTGTTTCTTGCCGCCGCTGTGACGCTCATCTTGGCCACGTTTTTGACGACGGCCCACAGCCTACAGGTCTTCGATATTGCATGAACTCGGTGTCCTTGCGATTCGTAAAGCTGGCATAACCCCGCTACCAGGCTGTTCTATGGCAATGGGGCCGAAGAATGAATTCGAGACACCGTTACCATGCGGACGCCTGCTTGGAACAGTTCGCGCCGCCAGCCGAAGACACCTAGTGTGGACTCTTGATCGGGGAGGATCCATGCTTCTACCTTATCGTTCCCTGGCTTCACGGCAAAGATGGTTCGCGTGCTTATGCTGCCGATGATAATTCTTCCATCGTTGCTCGAGGTAAGGCTCTCAGGATGAATCTTCTCTCCTGGGATAATCACCTCGAAGGCAGTGCAGAGTCCGTATCCATCGGGGCTTCATTATGGCTCAAGCTCCACACGTAGGCAGACAGTGCCAACACCTGGTCGCGCGTGAGTCGGGATCCACCCATGGGCGGCATCGGGCTGCGATACTGTTTGGGCTGCATGACACCGCTGGTGATGACCTTGGTGATTCCTGCATAACTCCCGTCGCTCCACAGCCATTTGCGGCTCGTGAGATCCGGTCCCACAGGTGACCCTTTTCCGTTTTCGCCATGACAGCCGGTACACGATGCTCCACCCACTTGTCCGTGGAAAATTTGATCTCCCAGTGCAACCATCTCCGCCGTCGCCCCCTGAGGAACGGCAGTGGTTGAGTTGGCTGCTTTGCCCGCATCGGGATGTGTGCCTTCCGGCGGCTTCGCGGTGACAGCAGTAACTTCTCCTGTTGGCGCCGAAGGAACTGGACATGGAGTAGGAGCAGCGGCACTCCCGGAACTTCCACCGGAATATACAATCCGGTAAATTCTGCCGCGCACATCGTCGGAAACGTAAAGTGCCCCGTCAGGTCCAACGGCAAGTCCGCTCGGCCGATGGACGGCTCCCTCCGGAGTCTTCAGCGCTCCGGCAAAACCATCTGCAAATATTTCGCACTGACCGGAGGCATGATCGCCGTTGAGCGCCTGGAACACCACGTTATAGCCACCTTGTGGATAAGGAGCGCGGTCCCATGATCCGTGAAATGCAATGAATACGCCGTTGCGATAGCGGTCTGGGAATTGCTGCTTGTTGTACAGCACCATCCCATTCGGCGCCCAATGCGCGGGAAATGCTGCAACTGGAGCAATCTTGTTCGCGCAAACCCCAATCTTCTTTCCACCATCGCCACCATATTCCGGTGCGAGAACACGCTTTTGCGCTATTGCGTCGTAGTAGCATTCAGGCCAGCCATAATCCCCACCCGACTTTAAAAGCAGCAATTCCTCTGCAGGCTGTGTCGCTTCCTCCTCGGGTCGATAGAGCTCGGGCCAGTTCATGTGTAACTGGTCTCGACCATGCTGAGTCACAAAGATACGTCCGGAGGCATCAATGGCAAAACCTTCCGCGTTACGTATTCCTGTTGCGAACCGCTTGCCGGGCGAAAACACTTGATTCGATTGATTGGCGTCAAACAACCAGACACCGCCCCGGGTTTCCAGTTCGATGCATGGGTCTGAACCTGGCGATCCGGCCCTGCGGTTTTGCGATTGGCAAGCATTGGTCGCCGTGGCCACGTCCACATACAAAGCCCCGTTTGCGTCAATGATGAACGGATGCATAGGATGGTCACCGCCGAGAGGCAAACCGGAAACGATGGTCTCGGGGCCGTCCTTAGGAACGATCGCGCCTGAAGGGAGTGAGTACCGCACAATTCGGTCATTGATTTCGGCGTAAATGTACCCTTTGTACAAGGCAATGCCGAGTCCGCCGGCCCCAGTTTGCGGCGTTTCGCCGAAGCGCTCAATCACATCGGCTTTTCCTACGCCCGTTTTATCCTGAAGGGCTACCAAAAAACCACCTGGATGGGGCGGCCGGTTGCCGTAGTACCTGCCCGACCAAGTGTTTACGTACACCACTCCATTCGGAGCCACCGCCATGTGGCGGGCATAACCAATGTCATCTGCAAATACGGTTGCGCAAAAGCCGGCCGGCAACTTCAGCCCGCTGTCGTCTTTCAAGCACCCCAAGCTCTTACTTTTCACTCCAGGGTCAGATCGATCTTGGTCTTGGTTGATTCTGTCCGCACCCAGTGTGGCCAGCAGGGTCAAAACAAACAATAAATTTCTGGAAAATAAGCGCATGAGGGCTCCCGGTGGGTGGATATGGCGTCCGCCATCCATTTGTTTGTTGGGGTTCAGTTTGCTACGTCGCAAGTCAGCGGCGCGAGTATAACAGACCGACTTGTTCAAAACGACTTAGGTCGAATTGACAGTGCGTTTGCAAAAGAATAAAACCGTGAATTATTGGAGACGACGTAAATCGTCAACTTGTTTTAGGGATTTCTCGATCAGAGACACCATGAAACTGCCAACTCTCACAGTATATCGTCTGCCTTCGGCCGATGAGGAAGCTAGGTCTGCCATCTTTCCGGATGCACCATTGGTCCATTTCGCTTCATCCAATCTCTGATCGGAAATCTTGGACGGGTGCGACGCGGGCGGAATTCGTTTCTGCGATTGCAAGATCAGAAGATTCGAAGCTTAGAACACTAAGATTGAAGATTACTACGACTGAAGACTGAAGATTGAAGACTGAAGACCGAAGATGGAAGCGGAACTGAGCAAGAGATAACCGATGCGATGCAAAACACTCCTCGGTGGAATACTCAGCCTCGCGGTCCTTGGCTTCGCGCAGAGGGACGATGCCGTGTTCCTTCTGCCACCGGATCATCCTGCGATCCAATATGGGGTGCTGCCTGCGAACGACCCTGTCTCAGCATTAAATCGCGATATCCAAGAGCGCTTGGTTCACCTTGAATTCCACGGTCCACAAGGCTATTTGCAATCTGTACTCGAAGCGCTCAAGGTGCCAATTGAGTCCCAGATGATGGTGTACTCAAAGACCAGTTTTCAAAGTGAGATCATCCAGCCAAGCAATCCCCGCGCGCTTTTCTTTAACGACCAAGTGACAGTGGGATATGTGCATGGCGGTTTTATCGAGCTGGCCACGCAGGATTCCAGGCAAGGCGTCTCTTTTTACACTCTGGAGCAGTCTCCTAAGGACAAGCCGGTATTCGTGCGACGCGATGACTGCCTCAGATGCCACGTATCCTACGCAACCCTGGGGGTTCCCGGCATGTTGGTACGCAGCGTGATGACCGCCTCCGATGGACGCGCAGAGCCGCAATTTGGCCAATACATCTCCGATCACCGGAGTCCGATCACGGAGCGGTGGGGTGGATGGTATGTAACCGGCCAGAACACTTCCATGGAACACATGGGCAACATGCCAATTACAAATTCGGGCATGCCAGAATCGGCGGCGACATTCAACTCCACTCCCAAATCGCTGCTAGGAAGGTTCAATGCGGACTTTTACCCTTCTCCCTACAGCGATGTTGTTGCGCTGATGGTATTCGATCACCAGATGCACATGACAAACCTGCTGACGCAGATCGGCTGGGAAGCGCGCTATAGGGAATACCGGAGCCAGATCGAGCCGTCAACGCCTGGCGAAGTTGCCGATGGTTTTGAGGTCGCCATCCCGGATATTGCTTACATTGCAAACGAGTTGGTTGACTATCTTCTATTTGTGGATGAGCCGTCGCTAAAGAATCCTATCCAAGGCACATCGGGATTTGCTAAAAAATTCTCACGACAAGGTCCGAACGACAGTAAGGGGCGCTCGCTGCGTCAATTCGATCTTCGTCGCCGTCTTATGCGCTACCCTTGCAGTTACATGATCTATTCGCCGGCTTTCGACACGTTGCCAAAGCCGGCAAAAGACGCAATTTACAAGCGAATGTGGGAGATTCTGTCCGGGCGAGAAAAAGGAGGCAAGTATGCGGCGCTCTCCTTGTCGGACCGGCAAGCGGTCGAAGAGATCTTACGAGAGACGAAAAAAGATTTGCCCTCCTATTTTCAGCCGATTGCCCACTAAATTGTCTGGGCAATCTCCGCTGGCTCCGCGCTTTTCGTACGTATTCAGAGATCCCTCTAGAGGCAGGCAGCACGGAAGGCGTGTGTCTTGTCGATTAGAATAATGAAGAAACAAGAAACAACTGAGCAATGCAACCTTGCACGACGCTGGCGAATCGAGCAGGGACAGCGCAGCCTTCTTCCCAGGTCGAGATGATAGTCCGACCTAGGGAATGCTGTGGAGGGCTTATTCCTGTCCCGAAATTCCAATATTGAGGTTATGAATGAGCAAGGACCAGAACGTGACGAGCACAAAGCGAATCCATATTGAATGGGGCGATTGTGATCCCGCGCAGATTGTCTATTTCCCGCGTTATTTTGCCTATTTCGATGGATGCACCACCGCTTTGTTTAAAAAGGCTGGCCTGCCGAAACGGCAGATGCTCAAGAAATACCGAATTATCGGAATGCCTCTGGTGCAGTTGCAAGCGTCCTTCATGATGCCATCCCGTCTCTCCGAAACTGTGGTAGTGGAATCGCAGATCACTGAGTGGCGGCGCAGCAGCTTTTGTGTGCGACACAGGTTGTTCAACAAAGGTGTCTTGGCAGTGGAATGCACAGAAATACGGGTTTGGGCTGCCGCATCTCCCACGGACCCGGAAAAAATTGAAAGCCAGCCTGTGCCCAAGGAGGTAATTGCAAAGTTCGGGACGATGGCGAGCCCCAAACTTCAAAAGGGCCCTAAGGCTCCAAGGCGAAAAAAGCAATGAGCATACGGACACAGGTCGGAATTGTAGGCGCAGGCCCCGCGGGGCTTATCTTGTCTCACTTATTGCATCTCCGCGGTATCGAGTCGGTGGTAGTCGAGACTCGCAGCCGCGAGTACTGTGAACAGCGGGTGCGGGCTGGAGTTTTGGAACATGGTACCGTCGAATTGCTGACGGATATCGGCGTTGGAGCTCGATTGAAGCAGGAAGGTCTCCCCCACGGCGGGGTAGAGCTTCGCTTTAAGGAGCGTACTCATCGTATCGATCTCCAGGAGCTTACTGGACACTCAATCACGATCTATGCCCAGCAGGAAGTGGTGAAGGACTTGATCGCAGCCCGGCTGGAAACAGAAGGCCAAATTCACTTTGAAGTCGATCATGTTAGCGTTCACGACTTTGAGTCCGCAAAACCAGTCATTCGATTTGCGGACAACGGCGAGCCGCGTGAGATTCTCTGCGATTTCATCGTTGGTTGCGATGGCTTCCATGGTATTTGCCGCCCAAGCATCTCCAAGGCCCTAACGGTTTACGAACGCTCGTTTCCATTCGCCTGGCTGGGGATTCTTGCGGAAGCCCGGCCTTCCTCCGAGGAATTGGTCTACTGTTATCACCAACGGGGTTTCTCTCTTCAAAGCATGCGTACCCGGGAGATCACACGTTTGTACCTGCAGTGTGCACCCGAGGAAGATTTGTCCGAGTGGTCAGACGATCGAATATGGGAGGAACTGCAGACGCGGCTGACCGCAAGTGACGCCGCGAGATTGACCGAGGGGTGCATCCTGCAAAAGGGGGTGACGGGCTTGCGCAGCTTCGTGGTTGCGCCGATGCAATACGGCAGAATGTATTTAGCCGGAGATGCAGCTCATATCGTGCCCCCGACAGGCGCGAAGGGCCTTAATCTGGCGGTGGCTGACGTTCGTGTTCTGGCCGGCGCCGTCGCCGAATTCTACGCCTCTGGTTCTACCGCGCTACTGGATCGCTATTCGGACACATGCTTAAAGCGAGTCTGGTTGGTACAGCGCTTCTCCCTCTGGATGACCTCCATGTTACACCGCTTTCCTGGCAGCGATGGTTTCGAGGAACAGCGGCAATTGGCTGAAATGGACTATCTGATAAGGTCACACGCCGCCGCGCAGACATTTGCCGAGAACTATGTGGGCCTTCCACTCTGATCTCGAATCGGATGGTACGATTTAGCATGTGGAATTGGGGACGAAGAAGAGCAAGCGCCGAAGGATTTCCCGGATTTCCTGAGGGTTTCAAGGTTCAGCGCATAAGCATAGCTGCTGCGAAGGCTATCTCCGAACTCCCGGCAAACGACATTGCGAAATATCTTCGGCAACATCCTGAAATAGCCGGGGCCTTACTCGGTGAATCCTGCGACAAAAGATTCTCGCCATCGTCTTTCATCGTAGAGACGGGCGATGGATTCGCGGTTGGTTGGTTTTCAAATAAGGATAAGTATCAGTGCGTTCAGGAATTCTCCAACTTGGCTGACGCGGCTACCGACTATCTCCTTTTCTCACTTGGGAAGGGACGATGGATTCAGGGCAATGACGCGATTCATAGTAGCCCAAACATCTGACGTAATTGGATCGCGAGTCGATGGCATGTAAATCCTCGTGAGTTTGCCTCTAAGCTTTTTCTGGTCTGCGCAAGAATTAGACGATATGCATTGTCGTCCGGATGCATTCCAGGTCCCGCATCACCTACTCCCTCGATATCATGGATTTCCGCACTTGCGTCTGCCAATTCAAATCTCATAGGCTCCCACCGGAAAGCCGTCTTCAGCAAGCCTCGCGATGGGCGTGCAGCCAAACACAATGGTTTTCTTATGTGGTTATCGTGTGCGTTGATCTAGGGTCATAGCGTCAGCCGACCGCAGCTTTCATTTTGAAAAGAGAGCCCCTTTTGGGCACCTTGCATGGTTTTTCTTTGAACGCAAGGTATTGCTGGCGAACATAAGGGCAGGGCGGGGAACAGCCTTCCGCCCGGCGGCGATTGCTGAAAACAAAGGAACATAAAAACGATTTAAGTCGAATTGACAGAGCGATCCTAAAAAGATAAAAGTGGAGCACCAAAACCAAGGAAGCGCCGAAGTCAGTCTTTGATTAGCGGATGCATCGGTGTTTTCCCGCACGAAGCATCCAGAAAACTGTATCAGCGGTTTAATGGAGCAACGGCTTCAACAATCTTGCTCTGATCACAGTGTATCGAGGTAAACATGCTCAAAACTCCCTATATAGACGGCAAGTCAATTGACGAAGCAGGCTTAACATTTACCAATGTGGTGAATCCTGCAGACCAAGTTCCGTTTTCCAAGGTTGTTATGGCAAGCCCCGATCACATGCGTCAAGCGATCAACGCTGCTTATTTGGCCAGGATCGAATGGGGGAAGACATTGCCCGCGGATCGGGAACGGATTCTGCTAAAGGCCGCAGATATGATGGATGCCGCTCGCGGCGAGATCGTAGATTTGCTGATTGATGAGGCTGGGTCGACGTTCGGCAAGGCTCAATTTGAAGTCTCGTTCACAGTCGACATGCTGCGGTGCGTTGCAGGGGAAGCCAGGCGCATACGCGGCGAAGTTGTTTCAGCCGACGTTCCGGGGATGACATCGTGGGTCATTCGCAGGCCGCTAGGCGTGGTTGCCGCTATTACTCCTTTCAATTTTCCACTTCTGCTCAGCACCAAAAAAGTATCTCTTGCGCTGGCGGCCGGCAACGCCTGCATATTGAAACCCGCGGAAGAGACCTCCTTGATAGGGCTCAAGATCGCGGAAATTTTCGAGAAGGCCGGTTTGCCCTCGGGAACCCTGAACGTAGTCCCAGGCGATGGGCCCACCCTTGGTCCAATCCTATTCAGTGACGCGCGTGTGAAGCTGGTTTCTTTCACCGGGTCAACAGCCATCGGCAGGCTGGTTTCCACGGAATGCGTCAAGAGCGGCAAGAAGGCCATTCTTGAACTCGGTGGAAAGAGTCCGCTGGTCGTCCTGAAAGATGCGGATCTCGACTATGCCATCGATACCGCATCGTTTGGAGTGTTCATACACCAAGGTCAAATTTGTATGGCCGGATCCCGCATCATCGTTGAAGCGCCGGTTTATGAAGCGTTCCTTAACGGCCTCGTAGCAAAAGTACAGAGCCTCAAAATCGGCGATCCGCGAGAGCCATCCACGGTTATAGGGCCTTTGATTCGCGAAGCTCAATGCCACCTGATCTCGCAAAAAATTCAGGCAGCCACGTCTTCAGGCGCCAGAGTGCTTTGTGGCGGTACGTTCAAGAAGAATTTTTATGCTCCGACAGTCGTTGCCGATGTGATTCCGTCTATGGAGATTTTCAAAGAAGAGTTGTTCGGCCCTGTGGCTGCCGTAACAAAAGCCAACGATCCGGATCACGCGCTTGCGCTCGCTAACGATTCATCGTATGGGCTTTCGTCGGCTGTCTTGACGAACGATTTCCAGCTTGCCTTGCGTTTCGCCTATGAACTGGAGGCAGGAATGGTCCATCTGAATGGCCCGACGGTTCATGACGATCCGCGTGCCCCATTTGGAGGCGTCAAGAACTCCGGCAACGGTCGGGAAGGCGGACATTGGTCAATCGACGAACTAACAGAAATAAAATGGATTACGATGCAACAAGGCCGTCGTCAATATCCGTTTTGAGAAGATACGTCCATTTTTTCAGGAAAGCTCTCCGCAATCAGCGGCTTCGATCCTCTCGCGGTCGGACAGTAAGGCAGTCTTGAAATCGTTTATGTAGGTGGAAGAATGCAGCTTCAGTCCCTCGTTTAGTCCCCTATTTTTTTGGCATCTATTTGTTGAATCGACGCCGGGAAGGACTGTCGACACAAAGCTTTGTTCAAACATATGAAATTGCTTGGGATCGTCGAGAATTTGCGACATGGCCAAAAGCGCCTGGGCCAGCTCCTCCATGCTTGCGAAATTGATCGTGAGTTGGCCTGGTTCGATGGCGATGCTCGCCGACCGTTGTTGTTCACAAGTTGTAGAAAGAGTTCCCGCGTAATCGGTATCAACCGACTACGCGGGAATTTCCTTTGCTATGATGCGCTTTCGGGCTGCTTTTGAATTCGGGTCAATTTCCGTCTGGCCGACACGCCGGAGCTTAGAGACAATTTGTCGGCGTGCCGGGGGGCCACTTTCTTCCTGGAGCTCCCTGGAGCACTAAGTTGCACGTCTTACGTGCGGGGTTGGGGCCGAAGACAACTTCAATGTTGACGCTACCGTTCTTGAATTTGCAGACGAGAAACACGATTTCAGGATAGCGGCCTTGCTCCTGGTGAACTTCCATAATGTTTTCAAAAGGACCAAAAGCGTCGATGAGACGTTGCCAAGTAGAACTCAAAGCATCTGGGGTTGGTAGATTCCTGCGATTGACTACGAGACGTGTAAGCCCTTCGGTGTAACGATCGGTGACCGCCTTGAAGTCGCCGGACGCCATCGAGAGGACGATGCCGTTCGCTCTCCGCTCCAGCTCGGTTAGACTGCTTGGGGTGGAGGTTTGTGGGAGTAACGGTGTTGGAGCTTGGGTCTGGGATGGTATTGGAGCGGGCGCCGGAGATGGCGGAGGTGACTCTGGAGTTCGAGTGGGGACCCGGGCAGCCGGAGTGGCGGGAGCGGAAGCGACTGGAGGCGTTGCTCCAGCTACCCTTTCGTCGCCGGTTCTGACCTCAACGTCATATAGGTTGTGCATTCCTATAATCGTTGGTGGTGCGCCGGCTAAGCTAAGGGCGGTTCTGTAGTTAAGGAGAGCAAACCACTGCGTGCCCGTGGCAGCAGTGACCAGGTAGGGATGAGTGGTGTTAGGCACGCGGTTCACTTTGAAGGACCACTCCGTCGGAGCGGTTGAGAACATACCCTCACACTCCACTTCGCCTTCGCCATGGCGTTGTATCGCCCGGACCCCAATGACTGCTCGCGGATCTCCGGTTGCAGGGTTGGGCAGCAGCCCGATCAAGCCCGACAATGACTCAGTATCATTGGACGATACCAGACTCCGCAGGGACATCCGCGTCAACAGCGATGACATTTGAGCACGCACATCAGGTAGTTCACAGATTGGTTGGGCCTTGCCTAGTTCAGCGAGGTGCCTGAGCCGCCATAGTTCCTGGTCTGCAGGAGCCGGGGCCGGACCCGGCTGCCCCCGCAAATAATGGATATGGGCGCTAAACGCTGCCTCTGACTCGCCCAGGCAGTAGGCCCGCTCCTCAAAGTTCACGACCTCAGATTGATTGTGCTCGATGCCCTCCCCGCGAAACCATAGCGTCGATAGACGCTGCGCCGCCACGGAGTTTCCGGCGTCGCTGGCGACCCTATACCATTGCATCGCCAGAGGAAGGTCCTTGCCGACACCAAAGCCGTGATCGTAGAGCGAGCCAATCTCCAATGCAGCATCGGCGTTCCCCTCGGCGGCAGCCCTCTCATAGCAGGAAAGCGCCGCCGAGTACTCTTGCCTCGCAAAGTGTTTGTAACCTTCGTCCCAGGCGTGCCATGCATTCACGGCAGTGACTTTGCATTCTGGCGGCGGATCGGATGACAGAGTCCGATACAAGGTCGGATCAACCTTTCGCGGATGCGTGGCGGGACTGTTCTTCCTTTCCGGACAAGTGTCATATCCCTCAATCACCGATTGCGGATAAAAGTGCAGGCCTTTGGCGGTATGCAAGTGATTTTGATCGTCGACAAGGAACCTGCTCTCAGTCTTCGGGAGATTAGCTGGCTGGTACAAGGTCACGGAAATCAAGCTTTCTTCAATGAACTGGCCAGCTGAGCAGTGCATTGGCTCTTGATTCAGGGAACAGATATCGATCCTGTCCCGGTCTTGCTTGATCCTAATGATGACAAGAGCAGGCAGCTGATCACCGAAAGTCCCGTCCCTGTCATATGGCGCTTCCCACACTCCGCCGATCTCGACCTTTGAAATTCTCGACGGAGGTTCCGTAGGTTTCGGTTGCGACTGGGTTTGTGCGTCAAGCTTTGAAGCAACGAGAATTGCAAGGAGCAACAATGAGAAGAGGTGCCTCATTCGATTTCCTCAACAGAGATAGATTGTACCTTGATGACTAGCGATCCGAAGGCCGGTGCGCCGTAGCGGACGAAGCCATTGCCGTACAACGGTGTGACAGGCAGTTAATGCAAAGTGAGCATAGAGGGCAGGATTGCTGCCCCCGGAAACGAGCGGAAACCGTGGGGTTATGAGCCCAACGATCCCGTTTAAGGCGGCCTTGAGAATGCCCGGTGTTGGGAATTCGCGCTGTGCGTTTCCACTCTCCCCAAAATCTTGGCGATAATAACCAAGTGAACTGTTTTTACTTGAGCTCATCCCGGAACCAACATGAAAGCTGAAAGCGGAACGATACGGCTCTCCGCTACCGATCTGAGCAATCATTTGGTTTGCCATCACCTCACCGCTAACGATCTCGGAGTCGCTCTGGGTAAGAAAGAGCCGCCGAGATGGAAGAGTCCCGATACGTGGGTGCTGGAGCAGCATGGTTTTGAGCACGAGCAGAACTATGTGAATCATTTGGCGGCCAAAGGCCTATCGGTCGTTGATCTTCGAGAGCACGATCTTCGACAGCACGATCCGCGCGAGCATGATTTGCGAGCCCACAATTCTAGAGAAAACGATCTTCGCAAAAGCGAAGCTGGGGAGAGCGAGATCGATGAAGATAACGAAGAGAGTGGCGGGACCGGGCGGCAGAGAAACAAAAGGAACCTTGAGGACGATTCTATTGAGACGGCCGCGGAGAAGACACTCGCGGCCATGAAAGCGGGCGCGGATGTGATTGTCCAGGGGACGCTCTGCCATGGCCGCTGGCTGGGTCGGGCCGACATCCTGCGGCGCACAAGCAAGCCCAGCTCCTTTGGACCATGGTCGTACGAAGTCTATGACTGCAAGCTCGCCCGCGACACCAAGGCCGGGACCATCCTGCAGCTCTCCTTATATTCCGAACTTCTCGCATTGACGCAGGGGACTGCCCCCGATTTCATGTATGTGGTGCCGAGAACGGAGAATTTCGAGGAAGAACGCTATCGCGTAGTTGAGTACGGCTCTTACTATCGTCAGGTAAAAAGCCGGCTGGAGCGGGCGGTGGAAAATGTGGGCGGCCTACAGCTCACCTATCCAGACCGCAGCGATCCAGGTCGCACCTATCCTGAACCGAATGCTCACTGCGAAATCTGTAAGTGGGGTCAGGAGTGCCAAAGCCGCTGGCGTAGAGACGATCATCTTTCGCTGGTTGCTGGCATTGCGAGGCTCCAGCGAAAGCAATTTGCCGCTTGGAACGCCGATACCGTGGAGAGGCTTGCCGCTCTTCCTTTGCCGCTGAGGCAAAAGCCGGAGCGCGGCTCCCAGGAAAGTTATGTGCATAGCCGCGAGCAGGCGCGGGTGCAAGTTGCCGGGCGCGACCTGCTGATTCCGATTCATGAGCTCATTGAGGTTGAGCCGGGGTTCGGGCTGGCGCGGCTGCCGCAGCCTTCTCCCGGCGATCTATACATCGATATCGAGGGCGACCCATTCGTTGGAACCGCCGGTTTGGAGTATCTCTTCGGTGTAGTCAGCCAAGGGGAGCAAGGGAAGCCCGTCTACGAGCATCGCTGGGCGCGAAACCAGACAGAAGAGAAGGCCGCCTATGAATGGCTTGTAGATATCATCATGGATTTCTGGTCGCGGCATCCGGACAGCCACGTCTACCACTTTGGCGCGTATGAGCCTGCCACGCTCAAGCGCCTGATGGGCCGTTATGCTTCCCGCGAAGATGCCATCGACCGTATGCTTCGAGGGAAGCTGTTTGTGGATCTTCACAGTATCGTACGCCAGGGCATACGGGCGAGCGTGGAGCAATATGGGTTGAAGAATATGGAGCCGTTCTATGGCTTCCATCGGCAGGTGCGGCTCAACGATGCCACGTATGCCCGCCGAACCATCGAGCACAGCCTGGAGCTTTCGCGCTCCCTGGACGTTTGGAAAATCGTACAGATGACCGTGGAGGGCTATAACCAGGATGACTGCCTTTCGCTCATCGGGCTGCAGGAGTGGCTTGAACAGCAGAGAACTGCCGCGATCGAATCGGGCAGGGAAGTCCCGCGCCCCAAGCCTGAAGATGCGGCCCCGCCGCCCAGTGTGGATGAACGGCAGCAGCGCGTGGAAGCTTTGTTCAGCGAACTGACTCGCGACGTTCCAGTGGAAACCGAGAGCCGAACGGAGGAGCAGTCGGCTCGCTGGTTGCTCGCGAATTTACTCGATTGGCATCGGCGCGAGGGGCGAGCGGAATGGTGGGAATACTACCGGCTTGCCGAGCTTTCCGACGAAGAGTTAATGGACGAGAAGTCTGCAATCTCGCTGTTGCGATTTGTGCAGTCCCTTGGCGTGGATGGGAGAAGCACGGTGGACCGCTACGAGTTCGATGCGCAGGAAACCGACGTGCGCTGCAATGATGAAGTTCATCACAAAGGAGAAAGAGTCGGAACGGTTCACGGCTTTGATCCGGTAGCCAGAACGATCGACATAAAGAAGACCACGAAGATGTCGGGCATCCATCCCCGTTCAATCTATAGTTTCTCCCGGCCAAATCCCAAGGAGCTTGCCGAATCACTGTTTCGGCTGGGTCTGTGGGTGCAGGCGCATGGCTTGGATGGCGAAGGCCCGTACCGAGCTGCACGCGATCTGTTGCTGCGCCGCGGCCCGCGCCTTCTTGGCGTAGCCAGCGGCTCGCCGTCGCATGTGAACCTGGTGCAAGGCGATGAAGATGTGTTGGGGGCGGCCACGCGCTTGGCTCCGCTTCTTGATTCATGTGTTCTTGCCGTGCAAGGCCCGCCCGGAGCGGGAAAGACCTACACCGGCGCGCGGATGATCTGCGAGCTTGCGCGCCAGGGCAAGCGGGTGGGGATCACGGCGCTCAGCCACAAAGTCATCCGGAACCTTATGGAAGAGGTAACCAAGGCGGCGGAAGCGATGGGATTGAACGGCGTTCGCTGTCTGCAAAAGGTGAACGACCTTCCCGATGTCCCGTCTTTGTTTATTAAGGAAGTGAAGGAAAATGCGGAAGCGCGATCCGCGCTGCGCAACGGCGAAGCTACGGTCGTAGGTGGCACGGCATGGCTTTGGTCGCGCGAGGATTTCTTTGAGTCGGTCGATGTCTTGTTTGTGGACGAAGCCGGGCAAATGTCGCTGGCCAATGTGTTGGCCGTGGCTCAGGCCGCTAAGAGCCTCGTCCTGTTGGGCGATCCGCAACAGTTGGAGCAGCCTCTGAAAGGGACTCACCCGGATGGAGCGGAGGCCTCCGCGCTGGAGCATCTGCTTGCGGGTGCCAAAACGATACCCTCGGACCGCGGCTTGTTCTTGCCGCAAACGTGGCGATTGCATCCATCCATCTGCGCTTTTACCTCAGCTCTCTTCTATGAAGATCGCCTGGAATCGGTTGCTGGCCTGCAGCAACAGAAGATTCAAGGGCATGACTGGTTGGGGGAAGATCGGCTATGGTTCATTCCAGTGGAACACGAGGGCAATCAAAATTCGTCGCAGGAAGAAGCGGCTCGCATTGAAGAATTAGTCCGATCGCTCGCGAAGTTAGGTGTGTCTTGGGTGGACAAGAACGGCAGGCCCCGGCAGCTTGAGTTAGCCGATATCTTGATTGTGACCCCGTACAACGCCCAGGTATTTGAGATTGCTGGCCGCCTTCCTGGCGCGCGCGTCGGCACTGTGGATAAATTCCAGGGCCAGGAAGCCCCGGTGGTCATCTATTCGCTCACAACTTCTTCGCCGGACGACGCCCCGCGCGGCATGGAGTTTCTCTACAGCTCGCACCGCTTCAATGTGGCTACCTCGCGGGCGCGCGCGCTTTGCATTGTGGTGGGCAGCCCGAGGCTTTTTGAACCTGAATGCCGTAGTCCCCGCCAGATGCAGCTAGCCAATGCCTTCTGCCGTTATATGGAAATGGGCCGTGTGGCAGGCGAAACCGCTACAGGCAAAGGCGCAAGCTTGGCTGGATAAAACAACAATACCCCGCGCAAGAGTTTGCACGGGGCATTCACTTATGGATTCACTGGTAGCCTGGAAGATAGAAGTCTGGCTGTGAGAAAGGCTATCGGGAGTCCGCTTTCGCATGTGTACGCCCACGGTCCTGGATCACAATTCCACCATTGACCGCGGCGGCGTGAATCTGTGTTTCGCCCGCGCCTAGGTGAAATATCCTGTTGCCGTCTCTCTCGGTCTGCCGGCCATTTTCACACACATTGCCGCGGCACACGATCCCCACGTACTCGGAACTTGTAACTTCCAGGCCCGTATTGAAGTTCTTGGGAATCGAAATCGACAATCCACCATTCTCGGTATGGGCGTCCAGGCCCTTGCCCTCCCAGTGTTCCGGCAGCACCAGGGAGAGTCCTCCATTTTCGACGGTGGCTTTTACATCGCCGCCACAATCCTGAATGGAGACCCCTCCATTCTCGGCTTCAAGGGTCAGTTGTCCTGAGCTGCGCTTGACGGTGACGCCGCCGTTGGTCGCGCGCGCCTCGGCGGTGCCCGTGAAGTCATTCAGGGAGATTCCGCCGTTGATGACCTTCAAGCCGATCTGTGCCTCACGGGGAGCCTTGACGATCATGAGGGTTCCCAACGAATATTCGCCTTCCGATTCAGGAGAGCTCACGGAAACGCTGCCCCCACCGATATTGAGCTTGGTGCTATCCAGGATTTTGCGGGCCTGCGAGTCGTCGTGCGCGCCTACCTGTTTGCAGAGCTTGATAGAGAACTCGGGCTTGTCCCAGGTGGTTACGGATATGCCGCCATTGTGCTCGGCTGTGATCTTGAGCGCCTGATTGGGAACCGACTGCACCTCTTCACCCCGCACCACGGCGCGGTGCTCATGACTATGCATATCCAGGTGCGCCGCGCAATCGTCGGACGAGTCGTCGTCATTGGTGGTGGTTATGGTAACGTTGGTATGTTTCTGCTCCGCCGCAAATACATGCCAAACGCGCTGGGCCGCCGAAACCGCCAGGCACGCTCCAAGAAGAACGATCAAAATGCCGCCAGCCACTCGCTTCATCTCGCTTACTCCTCTTCACGATATTGTTGGACTGAGAACCCGTAGTTCCAACCGGCAAAGTTTGTAAGCGGCAGATTTCCACGGGAGGAGGTCAGCCATCCTAGCAAGACTTTGCTTTAGAACTCGACAAATAAGGCCTTAAAGACCCCGCGTGCCTCTTTAGACGGGAGGGGTGCAAGCCGGTTAGCCCTATTTTGGCCGAATCGTAGCTTGATGAAAGATTCTTCGATAGGTGGGTGTTTTCCAAATTAAAAAGCGCCGTGACCCAAGGCAGGCCAGCGGCGCTGGATTCGTAGGTGCTTGAGATTAACTGTGCTTGATGAACTTGCCCGTCTGCAATTCCGACATGGCTTGTTGTAACTGTTCCTGCGTGTTCATCACGATCGGCCCATACCAGGCGACCGGTTCCTCAATGGGCTTGCCTGAGACCAATAAGAAGCGAATCCCTTGATCTCCCGCTTGTACAACAATCTCATCGCCGCGATCGAACAGCACCAGCGAGTGATTGCGAGCGTCGTACACCGGTGGGGCGTCCGGGTTTTCGGTTTTTTCCGTTAGAACAGCGCGAGGCTTCGATGAATCGCGGAACGTGCCCGCGCCGGCGAAGACGTAGGCGAATGCGTTGCGCGCGGTGTCCACCTTGATCCTCTTTTTCCGGCCGGGCGCCACCGAGATATCCAGGTAGCTCGGGTCCGCCGCCACGCCTTCCACTGGACCTTTCTTACCCCCAAAATCGCCGCAAATCACCCGTACATGCGTGCCGTCGTCATCGGTGATTTCCGGAATCGCGCTTGACGGAATGTCCTGATAGCGCGGATCGGTCATCTTCAGCGACGAAGGCAGGTTGGCCCAGAGTTGGAATCCGTGCATGCGCCCGTCCTGGTCGCCTTTGGGCATCTCCTGATGCAGAATGCCGCTTCCCGCGGTCATCCATTGCACATCGCCCGCGCCCATCTTGCCCCGATTGCCAAGGCTGTCTCCGTGTTCCACCGAACCTGCAAGCACGTAGGTAATCGTCTCGATCCCGCGATGGGGATGCCAGGGAAATCCCGCCAGGTAATCGGACGGGTTGTCGTTACGAAAATCGTCTAACAGGAGAAATGGATCGAAATCTTTGGTTTTGCCGAACCCAAAGGCGCGCTGCAGCTTCACACCCGCGCCTTCCAGGGTTGGTTTGGTTTGAATCGTCTGTCTTACTGGCCGGAGTGACATGGCACCTCCTCCTTATAGTTATAGTTAATGAAGTGATAAATTCTTCGACCGCCGGGGGCTATTGTGCTGAATGGCGCCCCTTGTCGATGACCCCTTGACTCTTCTTGGTTAGGCCCGAATAAATTGGGCTTCCAGCGTAATGGTTACCTCATCGCCAACCAGGATGCCGCCTGTTTCCAGCGCCGCGTTCCAGGTGAGCCCATAGTCTTTACGGTTGATCCTGGTGGTGGCCGAAATTGCGATTCGCGTGTTGCCCCATGGATCTTTGGCGGGCGCGGTTGGCCCTTCCACGGCGAAAACCACTTTGCGGGTGACTCCATGAATCGTCAGGTTGCCTTCTACCGTCATCTCCCCATTCTTTGCAGGCGTTACTCGACTCGAGTGGAACGAGAGCGTCGGATATTTCTCCACGTCGAAAAAGTCGGCGCTCTTTAGGTGGGCGTCGCGCTGCGCATCCCGGGTTTCGATTGAGGATGCCTCGATCACAGCCTCGACGCGAGAATTGGCCAACGTCGATTCGTCCAGGTGCAGTGCGCCGGTGATCTTGGAGAAATGGCCTTTTACGTTGGAGATCATCATATGTTTGACTTTGAACTCGGCGCTGGAATGGGCCGGGTCAATGTTCCAGGTTGTGACGGATACGTTTTGTGAAGCCGTTGTACTCATGATTGTTGTTCCTTCCTTTCTTGCTTTCTTTTCTTCGTCGCGCTTTTCTTGCCGCCCGCTTCGATCAGTTCATTGGATGTGTGCCGACGATATTCGTTTAAACAATTAATTGACCGAAATGTTCTACAAGTTAAAGTCTTTAAAATCAGCCTCTTGCAATTGGCCCGTTCGTTGAATGCAGGCCACTCAGGGGATCGAGCCAGCGATAGGTGGTCCTAGCTGACCGCTGCGCGTGCCGCTAAGAGAAGCTCGGTGAGCGCCCGTAACCGTTCGCGTCCCAGATGGCCGAGTTGGCGGTGATGCGCCTCCTCTACGGGCTTGTCCAGCCTGGCCAGCAGCTTCAATCCTTCTGAGGTAATTCGAGCCAGCACCATGCGGCGGTCTTTGGTCTCTCGTGAGCGTGCAATCAAGCCGCGTTTCTCCATCCGGTCGAGGAGCCGGGTGATGTCCGGGTCGCGTGTAATCATGCGATTGGCAATTTCGCCGCACGGCAGGCCATCCGGCGATCCTCTTAAAATGCGAAGCACGTTGTACTGCGTGGAGGAAATGTCCTCGGGCTTGAGGATAGAGACCAAGCCTCGCGAGAGCATGTCGGTCGTGCGAAGCAGGTCGAGATAAGCTTCTTCCTCAGGGCTCCGCACTCGGCGTGTCTTTTTCTCGGGCTCGGCAGTTTCTTTCATCTTGCAGCTAATATTATATGTTCAAACGAATATTGTCAAGACAGTAAAATTGATTTTTTGAACAGCGATCCCGGTGTATTCGTTGCCGGCGCCCAAATCGTGCTCTTATAATTCGTGTACACGATTTTTATTTCCGCAGTTTTAAGAAAGAGCTTTCCGTATGGAGCCAATCTACCTCGTCCTTCGGATTGTCGAGCAAATCGTCAAGCAAATCGTCAAGGATAAGCGCAACGGGAATGATATCGTACAACGTGGCTCTCACAGATACGTTCAATGTCCCTATTGCATCCAGATTGTCAGAACGGATGCGGCTTCCTGCAAGAGCTGTCAACGCTCCCTTCAACCGATTCACGCACGCCAGTTACGATGAGCATGGTACACCCTTTCTAAGGGTGATTGCGTCGAGAAAGGCTTGCGAATACTCCTGGAAATTCATTCGTCTAGTAAAGCGGTGCAGAATACAGACCGCCGCGGGTAGCGGATCGAGAATCCTAATCGCCTTGATGCGGCCTTCTAGTCTTCATCCGGGGGCCCGGCCGCGCCCGCAAGATCTTGAGGCTTGATCTTCTCGACGTTGAATTTTGCCGCTCGCTCTCGCATCGTTTTGATCACATCTTCAAGCGGCGGAGCGTCGCCTTTGATCCAGCGCAATGGATTGATGCGCGCTACAACAAACGACCGCAGGTAGGGACTGACCAAGCCTTGGTCTTTCAGCTTCTTTACCACCGAGGCGACCTTTTCTTCCAGATCCAGCACCATGGCTGCGCGCTTCTCATGCGTCTTAAGCGTAGCCCGAAGCGGTTCATCGGAGAACTCTTCCAGGCGGCGCAAGATGGAGTGATAGACGCCGCCGCCAAAGCGGGGAGCCTGCTCGTAGCATACTCCGAGAGTGACGAGGGCGCTTTCTTCCAGATAGAAGGCAAAGTCCGACTCGGGCCGCGAAGCATCTTCCTCCACAAGGCCGCGATAGATGCGTATGACTTCTAAGGCCCTCTCTTTCAGGTTGTGAGCTTTCTCCGTGTTCAGGGCCAGAATCTGCCAGGCAACCTCACGGTCGGGAACAACGAGCGCCACAATCGATTTTGCTCCCAGGCGCTGCATGGCGGCTAAGCGATGGCGTCCATTGGGCGTCCAAAATCCTTGCGTGGGAGCGACAACCGCAATCACAGGATCGAGATACCGTCCGGTTTTGGAAATTACATCGGCCAGCCGTTTGTGGTGTGTGTCGGAAAGGTCGCGTTGAAAAGGAGTTGGCTCGATGGCTTCAACGGGAAGAATCGCAAGAAGCACAGGATGACCGCCAAGAGGTTCTTTGTAAGAAGCAATAAGCCTGCCGCCGGCTTTCTCGATCGCCGTCTCTGCCTCGGCGGACGATCCTTCGAGCTTTTCCAAAATGGATTCTTGCGGCGTGATCCCCTTGGTGCCGGCCTTGGCCTTGCGAGGACGCCGTTTCGCCGGGGCGCGTTTAACCATCGAGATTTATTCTATAGCGTTTCTAGCCTCGGCATGTCGTGCTCTGCGGTGTTTCAGGGGAATCGTATAAAAGAAATGTGAATCGTTCGTGCCGTGTCGAAATTTGTCTCACGACTCGCGCTCCTTCAATGTTCCTCGATAAATCAGGCTCGCGATGAAGCTGGCGCAACTGTGGAAGAAGGGCCCTTTAGGGCCCTGTCAAGCAAGCCCAATAAATTTCATGTCTTGGAGCACATGTGAGAACTTTTGTTCTCATTTGTGCTCCAAGGCATCGTGCTAGGCGTTTTCCATCCAGGTTGCCTCTAACCTTCCACTCATATTAAGAGGCTGTCAAATTTTCATGCGATTGCCCCGCACGACGTTCTCTGCGGCCCATCTTTGGGCGGGCGGAAAAGTCTTCGTCAGCAAAGCCGCGCCGTATTCCAGGCGAAAGCGATTCCCCAAGCGAAGCCGATTCCCGATACAACCGAAGCTGGAGCGAGCCTCGTGATTTGCAGGAGCAAAGGGCCGGTTGAATGACTCTAGCTAGATTGCAGAAGTTAAGCTTGCAGAGCTCTCGCGGACATAAGCAATCTATGCGATCATGCCGTCGTCACCAATGTCTTCTATCTCAAGTTGCGCCGAAGCGACGGTGGTATCGGATCGCGAGATCGAGATTGAGGAAGAGAAGGATCACGATCCATCGGGGCCGCACATCCGTTGTCCCCTTTGTGGATGGTCGCCACGCAAGGGTGACATGTGGTCTTGCGATTGTGGTCACGCATGGAACACCTTTGACACCGGCGGAGTATGCCCTGCCTGCCTCCACCAGTGGACGATGACCCAGTGCTTGTCTTGTCATCGATGGTCGGCCCACTCAGACTGGTACATGTCCTGATTTGCTTCTCGTATTCTTTCGCCCTCAATGTTTCCAAGCATTCGAGCCGGTAGACTACTTCTGTGACGAAGACTCGCGAGAATCCTCCCCGGACAGACATATTGAAAGCGGCTCGCCAAGATGCTGTGCGCAAAGGTATGGCGCGCTGGTTTCCACGATTCTGCTTAGCGATGATGGTCATCGGCTTTTTGAATTTCATCGTGTTCCTGGCGGGGGATTTGTATCTGGGCGGAGAAGCGTGGAGCGGTAAAGTCGACGGGGAGAAATACTTTGTGTGGGGATACCATCAAGGCAAGAAGGGGTACACGGAGGTAAGCCGAGCGGCCTTCACCTACAGTAAGTGGAGCGTATATACCGTGATGGTTACGTGGCCAACCTCTATCATTGCCGCTTGGGCCAGTGAGAGGCTTTTCCAGAATCCTGCCGACTGAACTTGGCTGGCTCCTCTCCGATGGGGTGCGGATAGGTGGGGTGCGGATATTCGCCCGGCCTATGGCTCCACCAGGGTCTTCTAAAATGTAAAAATCGATTGCGCAAAAATACAAAGAGCCTTTCAGGTGACGTCGTATAAGTACTTTTGTTTCAATAGGAATGCGTTTTAAATATTGACTGAATGAGCATTCATTCAGTAGACTCAAAGCGGCTCATTTTGGGGTTTTTGGCTCGCGTCCGCCGCTTCGTTCTGGCACACGCGAATCCCGCTAAATTCGCGTGGTCTGCGTTACCACGATCTGAGTTAGGACGGTCTGCGTTTAGGACGATCTGAGTTGCTGGTATTGAAATTGTGACGATCTGTGACCTGCAGGGGAGAGATCCGAGGCCATGAGGCCGTACACACAGAACCTGTCCGCGCAGAATACGATGCAGCAACGCCGAACGTCTGGTGATCTGGGGGCAGTCTCAAATTGATGAAACCCGTATTGAATGCGCCTATTTCCATCGAGCCTCAGGCGCAAAGCTCGATTGGCCAAGGTTTCACCTTGCAGGATTCTCTGAGTGAGGAGTTGATCGTTGCTCGTTGGTCAATGACCGATGACCGATGATTAATGAGAATTCGATGGGCCATCCACAAGCGAAAAGAAACTGTTATCATTCGGCGGTTCTAACAGAATATTCCGCTGCCTGGTTCACAGGAGTTTCCCGATGAGTAATGCAGCCGTCTCCGATCCGATTCAAGTCAGTGCCAGCGCACCCGATGCGCGCGCAAATGCAGGAAGTGCACCGAAGGCGCATGGCGCGCCCCAGCGCATTCAGAAAGTCGCTGTTTTAGGCGCTGGAACCATGGGCGCGCGAATTGCGGCGCATATGGCCAATGCGGGCGTGCCCTGCTATCTGTTGGATATTGTGCCGCCGGATCAGTCATCCAGCGCAGATCGCGGAGCGCGCAACAAAATCGTTGCGGCGGGATTGGAGGCTGCCGTTAAGTCGAGACCGGCGGCGTTTTTCCGCAAGGGCCTCGAAAAGCTGGTCACGATCGGCAATTTTGATGACGATCTCAAGCTGCTCGCCGATGCTTCATGGATCATCGAGGCGGTGGCTGAGAACCTTGAAATCAAGCGCAACCTGCTCAGGAAAGTCGAGGCGGTGCGCAAGCCCGGAAGCATTGTCACCACCAACACCAGCGGCTTGCCGGTGCACAGCATTGCCGAGGGGTTCAGCGAGGATTTCCGCAAGCACTGGTTTGGAACGCATTTCTTCAATCCGCCGCGCTACATGCGCCTGCTCGAGATCATTCCTACGCCCGAATCGGACCAGTCGGCGATTGAGACGATTGTCCACTTCTGCGATGTGCGTATGGGCAAAGGCATCGTCTACGCCAAGGACACCCCGAATTTCATCGCCAACCGCATCGGTACCTTCTCCGGGCTCAACGTTTTCCGTCTTATGCAGGAGATGGATTTCACCATTGAGGAGATTGACGCGCTTACCAGCGCCGGTGGATGGACCAAGGCTCCGACCTTCCGCACCATCGACTTGGTGGGACTCGATGTGCTGGGAAGCGTAGTTGGCAACTTCAAGAAAAACGTTCAGGATGAGCGCTCCGACCTTAAGCTGCCGGAGTTTTTCCAAAAGATGCTCGAACGGAAGATACTCGGCGACAAGACGAAGGGCGGCTTCTACAAGAAGCAAGGCGAGGAGCGGCTTGCCATCGATTGGAAGACGCTGGAGTATCGTCCCGTCCAGAAGGCGAAATTTCCGGCGCTCGATATGGCCAAAAACGTGGAGGACATGGGCGAGCGGCTGCGCATGATGGTGAACAGCGATGCCCGCGACAAAGCCTCGCAGTTCTCTTGGACCAGTTTGTCGGAATTGTGGACCTACGCCGCCAATCGCATCCCCGAGATTGCCGATTCGCCGATGGAGATCGACCGTGCCATGCGCCTGAGCTTCAACTGGGAAGTTGGCCCATTTGAGTTATGGGATATGGCGGGCGTTGAGACCACGGTAGCTCGGATGAAAAAGGAAGGGAAGCCGGTCGCGTCCAACGCCGAAAAGCTGCTGGCTTCGGGAAAGAAAAGCTGGTATGCCGATGACGCCACAGCGCCCTCGGGCCGTGCCACTTTCGATCTGGGCAGGGGCCAATACAGCCCGATCGATGTTCCTGAGGGTGTCTGGTCGGTGGCCGTAGCCAAGAAGTCGCATGGAGTCGTCAAGAAAAATGCAGGTGCGTCCTTAATCGATCTTGGCCAGGGGATCGGCTGCATCGAATTCCATACCAAAATGAATGCCCTGGGCGGCGACATCGTGCAGATGGTGACACAGGCTCTGAAAACCGGAGGCATTGGCGACCAGTTTGAAGCTTTTGTGATCACCGGCGACGCGGACAATTTCTCCGTGGGCGCCAACCTCATGATGCTGATGTTGGCCGTTCAGGAAGAAGAGTGGGATGAAGTAGAGATGGCCATCAAGCAGTTCCAGGGGATGACCCAGGCGGTGAAGTTTTGCAGCCGCCCCGTAGTAGCCGCGCCTTTCGGCATGTGCCTGGGAGGAGGAACCGAGATCTCGCTGCATTCCGCCGCCCGCCAGCCACACGCGGAGCTTTATATGGGCCTGGTGGAAGTTGGCGTAGGCTTGATTCCCGGAGGCGGCGGCTGTAAGGAGATGCTGCTGCGCGCGATCAACAACGCTCATGCGGTTCGTCCGGACGGTCGCGCGGAATCGGTCGAGCTGATGGAAGGCATGAAGCGCATCTTCGAAATCATTGGCACAGCCAAGGTTTCCACGTCGGCATACGAGGCGCGCGACCTCGGGTTCCTCTCCGATGGCGACCTGATCTCGATGAACCGCGAACGTGTCCTGGCGGACGCCAGGGACCGGGCTCTGGAGTTGGCCCGCGCTGGATACAAAGCGCCGGTTCCCCGAACCGATATCCCTGCTCCGGGCGAGAACGTGCTTGCTACTTTGAAACTGGGGATTCATCTAATGCGTCAGGCGGAGTACATCAGCGACCATGACGTGAAGGTAGGAACCAAGGTAGCGGAGATCATCTGCGGCGGTAATGTTTCCCCAGGGATGCCCGTGAGCGAACAGTATCTGCTCGACCTGGAGCGCGAGGCATTCAAATCGCTTTGCGGGGAAAAGAAGACTCAGGAAAGAATTCAGTACACGCTGAAGACAGGAAAACCGCTTAGGAATTAAGGGCGATGGTTGCTTCCGCCGAGATCCGGCAAAGGAGCTTAGGTTATGCGTGAAGTTGTGATCACCAGTTCTGTACGTACAGCAGTGGGCAAGTCGGGCAAGGGAACATTGCGCAATACGCGGCCTGACGATATGGCCGCCGTGTGCATCAAGGATGCGCTCGACCGCAACCCGCAGATTGATAAGAAGGAAATCGAAGATGTAATTCTCGGCTGTGCGACGCCCGAGGCCGAGCAAGGCATGAATGTCGCTCGCATCGCTTCTTTGCGTGCGGGATTGCCCGTGGAGTGTTCGGCGGTCACCATCAATCGTTTCTGCTCCTCTGGCCTGCAGGCCATTGCGATGGGAGCGGAGGCGATCATCGCCGGTCGCGCGGAGATCATGGTTGCGGGTGGCGTGGAGTCTATGAGCATGATTCCCATGGGAGGGCACAAGGTCTCGGCTAACCCCTGGCTGGTTGGCAACTATCCGGATGCCTATCTCTCCATGGGGCTTACGGCGGAAAACCTTGCCAGGCGGTTTGGAATTGCGAGGCAGGAGGCGGACGAATTTTCCTTGAACAGCCACAAGAAGGCTGTTGCTGCGATTCAGGCGGGTAAGTTCGACGATGAGATCGTCTCCATGCCCGTGAGCTTCACCACTCCGAACGGCTCCAAGCCCAAGCGTACGGAGATCGCTTTCAAGGTGGATGAGGGCCCGCGCGCCGACACTTCCATTGAGGCGCTTGCGGCGCTCAAGCCCGCGTTCCACGCCAAGGGAACGGTCACGGCCGGAAACTCCTCGCAAACCTCCGATGGCGCCGCGGCAGCGGTGGTCATGTCGGCTGACAAAGCCAAACAACTCGGTATCAAACCACTTGTCCGGTTTGTTTCTTTTGCCACGGCCGGGTATAAGCCGGAAGAGATGGGCTTGGGACCGGTCTACGCGATTCCCAAGGCGCTTAGAATCGCTGGCCTGAAGCTTTCCGATATCGACGTGATTGAGTTGAATGAGGCGTTCGCAGCGCAGGCTCTCGCCGTGATCAAGGAAGGTGGGCTCGATCCATCCAAGGTCAACCCGAATGGCGGCGCAGTCGCGCTGGGACATCCCCTGGGCTGCACCGGGGCGAAGCTCACGGCCTCCATTATCCGCGAATTGAAAAGGCGGAATGCGCGCTACGGCATGGTGACGATGTGCATTGGCGGCGGGATGGGAGCCGCGGGGATTTTTGAGAATCTGCAATAAGGGTGAAATTGCGGCAGGCCACGGGCCAACGCAAGAATTTTGCAAAGACTTTTGAAGGATTGAAGATTGAAGGAGAGGTTATGGCGACCGCTGTTGTTCCAAAGACGAAGTTAACCGGTGGCAGCTTTCTGATCGAAGAGCACCACATTGAGGACGTCTTCACCCCGGAAGACTTGAGCGAAGAGCATCGACAGATTGCGCGTACAACCCAGGAATTTGCGCAGAACGAAATTCTTCCCAACGTCGAAAAGATCGAGCACAAAGACTTTTCGGTTACCCGGGCGTTGATCCGCAAAGCTTGCGAAATCGGCATTGCCAACGTGGACATTCCCGAGCAATACGGCGGCTCGGACATGGACAAGATTTCTTCTTCCATTATCACCGAGCATCTTTCGGTGTCCGGCAGCTTCAGCGTTAGCTTCGGCGGCCATACGGGAATCGGCACGCTGCCGATCGTTTATTTCGGCACCAAGGAGCAGAAGGCCAAATACCTGCCCAAGCTGGCCACCGGCGAATGGATTGCCGCCTACGCGCTTTCCGAAGGCACCTCGGCGTCGGATTCCTTGAATGCGCGCACCAAGGCGGTTCTTTCTCCTGACGGGAAGGAATGGATTCTCAATGGCGAAAAGATGTGGATCACCAACGGCGGTTTTGCCGATGTCTACATTGTCTTTGCCAAGGTGGATGGTGAGAAGTTCAGCGCGTTTATCATCGAGCGCACCTTTCCGGGCTTCTCGGTCGGAGCGGAAGAGAAGAAGATGGGAATTCGTGGCTCTTCCACCTGCCCGATCATCATGAACGACTGCCGCGTGCCTAAGGACAACCTGCTGGGCGAGATTGGCAAAGGCCATGTGATCGCGTTTAACACGCTCAATATCGGACGCTTCAAACTCGGAGCGGGCGGCGTAGGCGGAACCCGTAACTCGCTGCACCATGCGATTGCCTATGCCAAGCAGCGCAAGGCGTTTGGAAAGACCCTGGCTGACTTTGGCATGATCCGGGAAAAGCTGGCGACAATGGCGGCAGGAATCTATGCTCTTGAATCCATGTCGTACCGCACCATCGGCATGATCGATGTGGCCCTTTCCGGCATCGATAAGAACGCGCCCGACGTTTACAAGCAAAACGCCAAGGGCATTGAAGAGTATGCGATTGAATGCTCGATTCTGAAAGTATGGGGTTCTGAGCTTCTGGACTATGTGGTTGACGAAACCGTACAGATTTTCGGTGGATACGGTTTTGTCGAGGAGTATCCGGCGGAGCGTGCCTATCGCGATGCCCGCGTGAATCGCATCTTTGAAGGCACCAATGAGATCAACCGCATGCTCATTACCGGCATGATGCTGAAGCGGGCCATGAGCGGACAGCTTGCACTGCTTCCGGCCATCAAGCGGCTCACGGATGAGATCATGTCCGGACCTGCATCTTCCGATCCGTTGGAAGGGCCTTTGGCTGCCGAGCGCACTCTACTTGCCAACGTGAAAAAAGCCTGCCTGATGTTGGCCGGAGCGGCGGCGCAGAAATACATGAACGAGATCTCCGAACAGCAGGAGATCCTGGCTGCCATTGCCGATATGGTGATGGAAACCTACGCGATGGAGTCTGTGATTCTCCGCACCTTGAAGTTGATCGATCACGAAGGTGAATCCAGAACGCATCTGGCTCAGGCGCTAACGCAGGTGGCCCTCACCCGCTCGTTCGACAAGATCGAAGCGGCGGCAAGGAAAGTCGTGGCGGCGATTGCCGAGGGTGACATGCTGCGGACACAACTGGTGATCCTGCGCCGGTTGTTCAAGTTCGAGCCGTTTAACACCATCGGGCTTTGCCAGCAGATCGCAACCCGTCTGATTGAAACAGGGAAGTACGGAGTAGTTTAGAGCAGGAATCGCGATTCCGCTGAGATGATGGCCCCGTCCCATGTGGCGGGGCTTTTTTCACTTATGGCGCTTTGTTGATGGGCAATTTTGACGATTTAGAAACACCGGGATATTCATCGAATGAGCATTCCCCTAGAGGAAGCCGTGACGTCAAACGATTGAAACGATTTCCAAGCTACCTAATAGGAAGCCGGGAGCCGACGAATCCTGATTCCATTTTCGGTCACAGAGACCATCGCTCCTTGGAGAAGGTCATTGTTGCAAATTGGTAATACCTTGGCTAGCAGTCGGGCGAGATCTTCACCTCGCAAGCCTTCGATTCGAATACGAATTACCGAAGGCCGGCTAAGACCAGAAAGCGCAAGAAGCGCGTGGAAATCTGCATCCAGTGTGACAACCACCATGCCGGTCTGCCGGCCAAGATCCAGAATTGCAGCGTCACTGGCGGTCGCCAATCCGCGCTCGCCGACGTGGACGGCGTCAATTCCATGGTTGTGAAGGTAAAGTACAGTTGAACGGGGTAGACCCTGGTCGAGTAGAAGTCTCATTGCATCGGTGGGAGGGGAACAACCTGGTCATCTACTAAGGCGGCAGCAAATGCCAATGCCTGTCGTATATCTTCGTCCTCAAGCTCCGGGTACTCGCGTTTCAGTTCAGCCCGATCGGGATAGGTGGCTAGTGCCTCAAGCACACGGCGAACAGTAAGCCGAAGGCCGCGTATGCAAGGTTCCCCATTCATCCGAGTAATGTCGGTAGTGATTCGATTGAAGTGTTCCATCTGGCAGCTCCTTATCGCAACCCATGCTGGAGGCGATGAAAATGTAACGCAAACATCACCGTTTCTTATTTTACGCTCCATCGAATTTTAGCAACGACGGAGGGCTGAATCGGCTAACCCCATTCTCTTGAGCGGGATAGTGCGCGCTACAGCTCAAATGCGATGGGTTTTTTGCAAGATGGGCGGCTGTTTGCCGTTCTCAAGAATATCGCTCATTCGGTAATGAAAGGAAGGAAACATCCTTATGAAAATGCTTCGGTTCGCCGTCGCCTTGCTCGTTCTCACCCTCACCGCCGCCGCCCAGAACCACGATGAAGACAGGCAGTCGCCTAAGACCGTGCGTACCACGGGAACGGGTGAGGTCAAAGTCGTTCCGGATCGGGCGGTGGTGGAGTTAGGAGTCGAGAAGGAAGGCCCGACGGCCGGAGCCGCAAAGCGTGCCGAGGATGCCGTTGCTCGCAAGCTCCTAGGGAGCCTGTACGCCAATGGCGTCGATGAAAAGGATATTCAGACCACCTATTTGTCGTTGCAGCCGGAGGTTCGCTATGAGAAGAAGGTGCGCGTGAACTACTTTTCGGCGCAACAAACCATGTCCGTGACGGTGAGAGATCTCTCCAAGCTCGACCAAATCTTGGAGTCGCTCATCGGCGCCGGTGGGAATCAGATCAACTCAATTACGTACCAAACCAGTGAGCCAAGGAAGTATCGCGACCAGGCGCGCGAGCTTGCAGTAAAGGCGGCGCGAGAAAAGGCGGAGGCTCTGGCGAAGGCCCTGGGGCAGGAGATTGGCAAGGCGCGTTTGATTGACGAGGTGCCCGAACTCAATTCTCCGACCGCGGGTTTTGCAAGCAATGCTATTTTTGAAGGTCTGAGAAGAAGACCAGCAGGGCCCTCAACCTCCGCCGGGCAGCAGACTATTTCCGCGACAGTGGTTGTAGCGTTTGATCTGAACTGAAAGCGCAGATTTTTTGAATCGTTCAACTCGCTGGAAACATTTATGTATTGTGATGTTTTTGGCCAGGGAAACCTAAGATTATGACTTTGGCGGGATTCCGCCGATTGTTAAGATGAGGGAGCGTTATGAATACCGAATGTTTGCGAATTGCCGATCAACTCCGCCGTTCTTATGAAGGTAAGGCTTGGCACGGGCCATCTTTGCGCGAGATCTTATCCGGAATAACGGCTGAACAGGCTAAGACTCATTCTATTCAGGGCGCTCATTCCATTTGGGAACTGGTGCTGCATATTGAAGCATGGCAACTTGCGGCGCTCAACGCGACCAAGGGCACGCCCATGCCGAGCTCGGACTTTGAGGGCGACTGGCCGAAAATCGGGGACGGCAGTCCCAATTCATGGCAGAAGGCGCTGGAACGATTTTTTGTGACGAACGAGGCGCTCGCCTCCGCGGTCAGCCAATTTGGCGATGCTCGGCTGACGGAGATAGTGCCTGGCCGAAAGTACGATTTCTATTTCCTCTTTCACGGCATCGTGCAGCATGGCCTATATCACGGCGGGCAGATCGTATTGGTCAAGAAATCAGCTCAACCCTAAAAGGTAATCCCCCCGTTTGTTCTGTTTTCGGAACAAAATAAAGATTGGCGCTTTAGCCAAGGCTCCCAAAGATTAAAATCCACAAATGATGAGAACTGCACAGTATTTGTGCGGCGGCTGGAATAATTTCCCATGCTTTCCGGTTGATACCTTTTTGCGGCAAAGCATGCCCTTGTCGCACTTCTTGGTCACGGGTGAAAGATTCGGCGCATGTTGCCGAAAATTGGCGTTCGGTTTTTGTAAAAGTTTTCTAAATGTGGTGCAAAATCGGCAAATTACATTAGAATATGCTAACTATGAGCGCTATGCCTTCACCAATCGCTAGTCAGCCAGTCACCAAGGCAGAAGTGGAATACGCGGTCCGCAACTACTGGACCCTCTCTACTTCAAAGCAGGCAGAGCTCCAACAGGGTTGCTATGCCGATAACGCTCTGGTCTTTACGTCTTCGTCGCGGCGGCTCGAGCCGGGACGGCTGGTACTCATGCGCCGGCAGCGCGAGTATATGTCGACGGGCACCAAGCTCAAGGTAGAGGTTGGGCGCATTGAAGTAGAACTGATTGGCGTGGATGCGGCCATGGCGGTGTATATCATGCAGCTGGATGCCGAACAAAAGTCCGCCGTCCACAACGGCGTGGCGAAGATTGCGGAAGAGCATTTGCAGCACGCTCGTGTGACCCACATTTTCGTGCGGAGCGCGGACGGGAAGCTGAAAATCGTCCACGAACATATCTCGGTGCCGAACAACTAGGGTCCAACCCGCCTGTTTCGAGTTTCCCGCCGCCAGCCGTTAACCTCTGCAAGGATTCCTCTTCCATGGTGACCTTCGTACTCTATTTTCCTCACCCATTGCGGGACTATAAGAAAACAAACCCCGATGGCAGTTCTTATGAGTCAAACCACCAAGCAGGACGTTGAGTCCGCCGTTCGCACTTATTGGAGCGTTACCGCCGCCAAAGATGCCGAAAAGCAGCAGGAAGCCTATTCGGAAGAAGCCTTCATTTTTACCTCGTCGTCCCGGCGGCTGGAACTTGCCCGGCTGGTTTCCATGCGGCGCCAGCGGGAATATCTCGCGGCGACCACAAAGCTCAGGGTAGAAGTCGGTTCCCCGATTGAGGTGGCCCTGCTCGGTTCTAATTCGGCGATTGCCGCCTACACCCTGCATTTCCATACGGAGCAGATGCCGACGAACGGCAGCATCACTAAGAGCCAGGAAGAGCACCTAAAGAATGCGCGGGTGACGCATGTCTTCCAATGTGATGCGGAGGGTCGGCTGCGGATCATCCATGAGCACATTTCCATGCCCCAAGGGTGAGCGGCGAACCGCATCATCGACCCGCGCCTTCGAAATCTTTCCCGCAATGGTCGTGCGTTATAATCCGGTTCAAACCACATGCATCGCAGAACATTTCTGAAGAAAGCCGGATTAGCGGCATCTCTGCCGCTATGGCTGCATCCTCTCGTTGCCGGTAAAGTAGTTCGTAGATGTCGTCCATCGGATGCCGTATGGCCCACCAACGCCGACTGGAAGCGCCTAAACGACGCGGTTGACGGTAATCTGCTTACTGTGCAATTTCCGATTGAGGCATGCGTGCGCGCCGCGAACGGCGCCGATTGCGGCAACCTGCTGGCAAATCTCAAAAATCCTTATTACATCGGCGATCAACCGGGATTGACGCAAACCTTGGGATGGGCGGATGCGTGGTTCACAAAGCCCAGCGTTTATGCGGTTGCCGCCCAGAACGCATCTCACGTGGCGGCCGCGGTAAGCTTTGCGCGGGAGAAGAATTTGCGTCTGGTGGTGAAAGGAGGAGGCCACAGTTATCAAGGCACCTCGAACGCACCCGATTCATTGATGGTCTGGACCCGGCACATGCACGACGTCTCTGTGCGGGAGAATTTCGTTCCGCAAGGATGCCAGGGCAAACAAGCGGCCCAGCGTGCCATTACCTGCGGTTCCGGCGCGATGTGGATGCAGGCATATGACGTGGCCACCACGAAAACCGGAGCATACGTCCAGGGAGGCGGATGCGCGACGGTGGGAGTTGCCGGTCTGGTGCAGAGCGGTGGGTTTGGAAGCTTTTCCAAACACTATGGAACGGCTGCGGCGGGTCTGCTCGAAGCCGAAGTCGTTACCGCGGATGGAAAAATTCGCATCGCGAACGCGTGCAGCAATCCTGATTTGTTTTGGGCCCTCAAGGGCGGAGGCGGCGGCACTTTCGGCGTAGTCACACAGGTGACTCTGCGCATGCGCGAAATTCCGGAGTTTGGCGGCGGCGCGATCTTTCGGGTCAAGGCTTCCTCCGCCGAAGCCTATCGCAAACTACTCCGCTATTTCGTGGCATTTTACCGCGACAATCTCTTCAACGATCACTGGGGTGAGTCGGTGCAAATCCGGCCGGACAATGTGCTCGGAGTAAGCATGGTCTCTTTGGGATTGAGCACAAGCGAAGGACAGAAAATCTGGCAGCCGTTCATGGATTGGATTGCACGCTCTCCTGGGCTTTACACCATGGAGCCGGGAATGATCCTCGGCAGCATGCCCATGCGTCACTGGTGGGATGTTCAGTGGAGGAAAGAGAACACTCCGGGCGTCTTCAAATCCGATCCCCGGCCGGACGCCAATGGGAACAACGCCTGGTGGATAGGAGATGCCGGTCAGGTAGCTTGGACCATTTATGGGTTTGAATCTCTCTGGCTGCCCTCCGCATTGCTGGAAGGGCAGTCTCAGGAGCGGCTGGCCGATGCACTGTTTGCCGGTTCGCGCCACAACTCGATCGAGCTGCATTTCAATAAAGGTCTTGGGGGAGCCCCACGCGAGGCCATCGAAGCGGCGCGAGACACCGCAACGAATCCAGCGGTGCTGGACGCTTTTGCATTAGCCCTTACCGCGACCGCCGGGGGAGGCTATCCGGGAGTACCTGGCCACGAGCCGGACTTCGCCGCGGCCCGCCAAGGCCGCGAACAGGTTCATCGCGCCATGCAAGAGCTACGCACCCTTGCGCCCAAAGGCGGCGCTTACGTGTCGGAAAGCAATTTCTTCGAGAACGATTGGCAACACGCTTACTGGGGTGGAAACTATCCTCGGCTCGCGCAGGTGAAAAAGAAATACGATCCCTCCGGATTATTCTTCGTCCACAACGGAGTCGGTTCCGAAGAATGGAGCGCCGACGGCTTTACGAAACTCTGACTCCACCCGCACTCCCTGTAAGGTGGCATGTTAAAGAACCGACTAAGAAGGCGGGCGCATTCGACCGTGCGGTTCCCGCACCCTTTGCGCCGGCAGAAAGTCCAAAATTGTACCGGCACGAAAAGCATGTTAAACTAATTAACCAGTTAGTTAATTAATCATCATTTCTCGCTCCTTCTCATTTTTTGCGTTTTTGGCCTCACGGTATGCCCCCGCGCCGATAGGCTTTTTGCGGAACAGAGAGAGCAAGGGAGGCGTGCTTCTCTTTTAGGACGGATAGCGAGAGCGGCTCATAGCGGGATTGTTCGATCGATCGCAAGGCAATCAATATGGCCTCCAAGGGTCCAAGAAAGTGATGGGAATGAAGGCATTCCTGGTGTTTGTAGCGTCGTTGGCCGTGGTTACGTCCGCTATGGGGCAGCTCCCAGGGCTTGCTCCCACCACTCCGCCGGATGATCGTCCACGGGTTCCGCAACAGGCGGCGCAGCCGCTTCCGCTTCCAGTCGATGCGTTTGAGGGCAGCGGCACTGTGGACAAGTTGGTTCCCGGAGTCCTGAAGCTCTCTTTACTGGAAGCTCTCGATCGCGGCATCAAGCACAATCTTGGGCTGCTGTTATCGCAGCAGCAGACGGGCACAGCGCGCGCCGACTACTGGCGAAGCCTAAGCGAGTTGCTGCCCGATGTCTCTTTCAGGACTTCCGAGGACATTCAGAGGGTAAACCTGGCGGCTTTTGGCATACCGTTCACGATCAACGGATCGTCGGTGGTGGGCCCGTTCAGCATCTTCGATGCGCGGCCTACAGTGAGCCAGCGTCTCGTCGATCTGAGCGCCAAGAGCCGGATCAACTCCAGTGCGGAGTCTGAGAAGACAGTCAAATTCAATGTGCAAAACGCGCGTGAGACCGTAGTGCTGGCGGTGGGGAATCAATACCTTCTGGCGCTGGCGGACGCCGCGCGTCTTGAAACAAACAAAGCGCAGCTTGCCACCGCCCAGGCAATTCTCCAGCAAGCGCTGGATATGAAAAAGGCCGGCGTGGCCGCTGGAATCGATGTCCTGCGAGCGCAGGTGCAAATGCAAGCCCAGCAGCAGCGGGTATTGGCGGCTGGGAGCGAGGTTCAGCAGCAAAGGATGAGGCTGGCTCGGGCCATCGGCATTCCTTTAAGCCAGGAACTCGAGTTGACCGATGCCGTTCCCTACGCTCCTGCCCGCCAGATGAATCTGGAAGATGCATTGGCCAATGCTTACAGCCGGCGGCCGGAGTATCTGGCTGCGGAGTCGCGGGTGCGGGCTGCGAACCTGTCCTTGAAAGCTGCGCGCGAGGAGCGGTTGCCCACGGTTGAAGTGGACGGCGACTACGGAGCGCTGGGGCGCTCTCCCGGATCTTCGCGCGCTACCTACAACGTGGCTGCCGGGCTGAGGATCCCCATTTTTCAGGGGGGGAGAGTGCGGGCAGACGTACTCGATGCGCAGACGGTCGTGAACCAGCTCCAGATGCAACTCGATAACCTGCACAGTAAGGTCGAGTTTGAAGTCCGGTCCGCCGCATTGGATGTGAAAACCTCGAGCGATCAAGTGGAGGTCGCCCGGCAGTCGATCGGTCTTGCCGGGGAGCAGTTGAAGCAGGCTCAAGATCGCTATTCCGCCGGCGTGTCCGGCAGCCTTGAAGTTGTGCAATCGCAGGAAGCGGTTGCCGGGGCGAATGAGACGTATATTCAGGCGCTGTATCTGAACAATGTTGCCAAGCTTGAGCTCGCTCGGGCGCTGGGGGTTGCAGAGCAGGAGACGCGCGCCTTTCTGGAAGGGAGGAAGTAAGTGCCAGATGCGCTGAAAGTCGCCAACCGTGATGAGGGCTTGGAATTGGAGCCCGTTCCAAGCGTCGTCGAAGAAAAAGAAGAAAAGGAAAAAGAAGCGAGGCCGGCCAAGCAAGAGGCGAATGGGTTCTTCAAACAGAGGCCGCATGCCAAATGGATTCTAGGAGTCTTGGCGCTGGCCTTGATTGCCGGAACCGTTGCCGCATGGCAGTACTACTCCGCGCGTGAATCCACGGACGACGCTCAGGTGGATTCGCACATCGATCCCATCAGCGCGCGCGTTTCCGGAACCGTGGTAAAGGTGCTTGCGGACGACAACCAACAAGTTGAGGGCGGAGCCCCGCTGGTGGAACTTGATCCCAAAGATTATGAAGTGGCGCTGCAGCGCGCCCGCGCGGACCTGGCAAATGCCCAGGCCAATGCGGCAGCCGCTCATGTGAATGTTCCCCTGACCACTACCACCAGTTCGAGCCAGCTTACTTCTGCCAACGCCGGCACAATTGCCGCCGAAAAAGAGGTCGCCGCGGCAAAGGCGAGGGTGCAGGAGGCGCAAGCCAACTCAACCAAGGCGGATGCCGACCTGAAGCGATTGGAGCAGCTCGTTCAGAAGGACGAGGTATCGCGTCAGCAATACGACGGGGCCGTGGCTGCCGCTGCAAGTTCTCAAGCTACGTTAGAAGCGGCCATCGCCGCGGTGGCGACCGCTGAAAGCCGCTTCGCCCAAGCCAAGGCCCAAGCCGAATCCGCCGGAACTGCGCCGCAGCAGATCAGCATGATACGCGCGCGTGAAAACGCGGCCCTGGCTGAGGTGGAGCGTAGCCGTGCAGCCCTGGCCCAGGCGGAGCTGAACATGCAATACACCAAGATTGCAGCGCCGGTGGCGGGGATTATCAGCAAGCGCAATGTCGAGCCCGGCCAGGTGGTACAGGCCGGGCAGCCGCTGTTTGCCCTTGTGAACCTGGACGACATCTGGATCACAGCGAACTTTAAGGAAACGCAGCTCAAGAGCATGAAGGTAGGCCAGAGGGTCAACATTCATGTGGATGCTTATGGACGGGACTACAGCGGCGTGGTCGAATCCATGGGTGGCGCAACAGGGGCGCGCTTCAGCCTACTGCCTCCTGAGAATGCCACCGGAAATTACGTCAAGGTTGTTCAACGAGTGCCGGTCCGCATCCGTTTGGACAAAAATTCCGATTCTTCCCACCTGCTTCGGCCCGGAATGTCGGTGGAGCCAGTCGTGTTGACCAGGTAAGCTTATGTCGGAACGTTCAGCAGTTTTGCAGCCGTCGAGCGCGCCCACAGAAACCCGCTCTTTAGCTCCATCCGCCGCGGCATCGAGCCCGCTTCCGGCGGTCTCCGTGCCGGTAGTGAACCCCTGGATTATCGCCATTGCCGTGATGTTAGGCACGTTCATGGAGGTGTTGGATACCACGGTGGTCAACGTCTCTTTGCCGCACATGGCGGGAGACCTCTCGGCCAGCACCGATGAAGCCACTTGGGTGCTGACTTCCTACCTGGTTGCCAATGCCATTGTGTTGCCCATGGCCGGTTGGCTTGCGAACCGGTTCGGCCGGCGGCGCATCCTGCTGACTTCGGTTGTCGGCTTTACCTTCTTCTCGTTTCTTTGCGGCATCGCTCCCAATCTTCCGGCGCTCATTATTTTTCGTATCTTTCAAGGCGCCACCGGAGGCGGTTTGCAGCCGCTTTCGCAGGCCATCATGCTCGAAGCCTTTCCCCCTGAAAAGAGAGGCAAGGCAATGGCGTTCTGGGCCTTGGGCATTGTGGTGGCGCCCATGCTCGGCCCGGTGCTGGGCGGATGGATCACCGAGAGTTATAGCTGGCGCTGGCTGTTCTATATCAACCTTCCCGTCGGCGTCGGCGCGATCATCATGGCGTCGCTCTTCATCTTCGATCCGCCTTATATTCGCAGGGCTGGAAAGGGTGTCGACTACTGGGGCATCGGACTGCTGGCTGTGGGAATCGGTGCGCTTCAGGTCATGCTCGATAAAGGCCAGGAAGAGGACTGGTTTTCTTCCCACTTCATTCTGATTCTGACGGCGTTCGCATTCTTTGGGCTGGTCGCTTTTGTTTTGCGCGAGCTTGCATCGTCCGATCCCGTGGTGCACCTCAAGGTCTTTAAAGTGGGTACCTATAGCACCGGTGTCTTCCTCATGACGGTGCTGGGCTTCGTCCTCTACGGCAGCACAGTGTTGCTGCCCTTGTGGCTCCAAACCCTCATGGGCTACTCATCGCTACAGGCGGGGCTTGCCATGCTGCCACGCGGTTTAGGCTCGTTCCTTTTTATGCCGGTGGTGGGAATGCTAATGAGCAAGATCGAGCCTCGCAAGCTGCTGGCTACCGGCCTGGTCGTGGCTTCGTTTACCCTGTATCTTCTATCGCGATTGAATCTGAACGCCGGGTATTGGGACATCTTCTGGCCTCAGCTTTTGCAGGGAACGTCGCTGGGCTTGTTGTTTGTGCCGCTCACCACGATTACCAACGATCCCATTCCCAAACAAGAAATGGGCAACGCTACCAGTCTCTTCAACCTGATGCGCAATCTCGGGGCGAGCATGGGAATTGCGGCCGTGACCACCACGATTACGCGGCATACGCAGGCCCACATCAACGATCTCGGCGCCAACATCAACGCGCTCTCGCCTACTTTCCGCGCAATGTTTGAAGCCTCGCGGCAGGCATTGATTAGGGCAGGTGCCGACCCAACCACTGCCACGCAGCAGGCTTATGCGGGAATGTTCGGCATGGTGCAGCGGCAGGCGGCCATGAAGGCCTATTCCGACACCTTTTTCATGCTATCCATCCTATTCATCGCGGTGCTGCCGCTGGTGCTCCTGATGAAGAAGCCTCGGGCGGCTGGTAGAGCAAGCGAAGCAATGGGGCACTAAAGCTTTGGAGGGCTGAAACGAACCAGCTGGGAGTCAGAACTTCTTCATTCACTCCGCTTTCGAGCGGCATAGGCCGCAACCTTCAGCCGGTTGCCGCAAAGTTGCATGCTGCACCAGCGACGCGTCCCTTTCTTGCTTGTGTCCTGAAAGTGCAGCACACACTGTTCGCACTTGCGGATGCGGCCGCGCTCACCTTCGGCGAATAAACCAGCGGCAGCGTGCGCGAGCGGGGAAAGCAAGGCCTCTGTTTGCTCCGTTGCGAACCACGTCTCTTTTGTAAGAGCGTTTAGGGTGGCCTTCAATCTTGTTCGCATTGGATATTCGGCCATGAGTCGATTCAATTCAATGATGGTCGAGCGGTGAACTTCCTTGCCGTCTTCCCAGGCCAGGACGTCTTTCCTCAGTCTTTCTCGCAGTTCTTTCGCGATCTCCAGCGTATGTTGAGCACGATCCGAGGAGCCCCAGCGTTGCTCTATTTTGTCCGCCTCAGCGGCGCTCAGTAACTTGGCGGCCTGAAACCATCGGAGCAGAGCCGCGAAGTCTGGCAGGAGTTCTAAGACTTCGCCATTCTGAACAGGCTGGGTGTTTAAAAAATCCAGGGCGAGATGGTTCCCAACAAAAAGAAATCCATCCCTCCAGGGAGAGTCGGGTTTAGGAGGTTCTTGCTTCACGTTGCGACGGTGCAAATTTATCACACCGATAAAGAATCATTTTAACGGTTAGCACATCCAACCACAAGAGCCCTGAAAACGGAACGTGTTCCCGCTCGGGGCCAATATTTTCTATTGCCAGAAAGGACTGTTATGACTGTTTATCGGACTGCCAACGTCGACGGAAACAATATCTTTTATCGCGAGGCCGGTGCGAAATCCGCTCCAGCGATTTTATTGCTGCACGGCTTTCCAACTTCTTCACACATGTTCCGCAATCTTATTCCCGCACTCGCCGATAGCTACCACATCGTAGCGCCCGATCTGCCGGGCTTCGGCTTCTCGGATGCGCCGGATCGCAAACAGTTTCGTTACACGTTCGAGAACCTGGCCAAGGTGATCGACCGCTTTACACAAACCATTGGGCTCGAAGAGTATGCGATCTACGTTTTCGACTACGGAGCGCCCATAGGACTCCGCCTGGCGCTGACGCATCCCGAGCGGGTTACAGCCCTTATTTCACAGAACGGAAACGCTTACGAGGAGGGCCTTAGCGAAGGCTGGAACCCCATCCGGCAGTATTGGAAAGACCCTACAGCGGAGAATCGGAAGGCTCTGCGCGAATTTCTCGCGCCGCAAACGACAAAGTGGCAATACGTTCACGGCGTGCCCAACGAAAAGACCGTGGCCCCGGAGGCTTATGAACTTGATTCCGCGTTGCTGGCCCGTCCGGGCAACGACGAAATTCAACTAGACCTCTTCCTGGACTACGCGACCAACGTCGCCCTCTACCCCAAATTCCAGGAATATTTCCGCACGAAGCAGCCTCCCACACTAGCCGTTTGGGGCAAGAACGATCCGTTCTTTCTGCCTCCTGGCGCTGAAGCGTTTAAGCGTGACAATCCATCAGCCGAGGTGCGCTTCTACGACACGGGTCACTTTGCGCTGGAAACGCATCATGCGGAGATCGCCGGTGCCATAAGAGATTTTCTCGGCCGAAGGCTGGCGGCCCACACCAAAGCAGCATAGCCAGGGGAGCTTCAAATGCCAATGAGACCAATGGAACAAATGGAACAAACCCGCGATGAGTATCTAAAAAGAGAAACTTCATGAATCGGGGCCCGGAATCCCGAAGATGCTCTATGAGTGCGCATGGATAGCGCGATCAAAGGGATTCCGGGCAAAATGGTTGAGTTTGGCTTGGCCGGGGCAGATGAAATTGCATCGTCTGAATTCTGGACGGATAAAAAGCACTGTCGGATATGTCAGGCTCAGGTGATGTCTGCAATCATCTTGTGACGCACTCCTTACTTATCTCTTATGCCAAGGCTTTGGTGCATTCCAAGGCTTCCACTGTTTTCAACACCACTTCCATCCAAAACACGGGCGGCGGCAAATGGCGGACTGGTCAAGCTGCGGGAATTCAAAGTTGCGATTCGCAAAAACTGGTTCGTTTTTCTGGTGGAACAACAGGGTTCACTGGATATACTTGTGGGGCAAAATTTTCCGGCCCGTTGTTTTCCAAAATCTCTAGGTACCAGTAAGAATCACTATGTTGGCATCCGAACTTCGCTATCGTGCGCTCTTTGACGATAACCCACTGCCAATGTGGGTCTATAACCGCGAAACTTTACGTTTTGTTGATGTCAATAACGCCGCCATTCAGACCTACGGCTTTTCCCGTGAAGAATTTCTGGAGATGAGTGTCCTCGCGATTCGGCCTGAGGAGCATATTTCCAATTTTCTGAAGTATCTGGAGTCCGCCGGAGAGGACGACTCCAACATTACCCTGCATCGGACCAAAGAGGGCCGCATCCTGAATGTCGAGGTCACGCGGCGGGTGCTTCAACCCGGCGGAAAAGAGGTATTAGTCCTCGCCAACGACCTCACGGAAAAACTGCAGGCACAGCAAAGCCTGGCGTTGGCGATTGAGGTACTCAACACGGTCGCAGCCTTTGTATTGATTGCCGACTCTACCGGACGCATCACGTACGTCAGCCCTAGCATTGCCGCGCTTGGCTACGGCCCTCCGGAGGTTCTCGGCGATGGCTGGTGGAACCTCACGCGCCCCGAGGAGGAAGAGCGCCGCCGGACCAAGCAAGAGATAGCGAGCATTGCCCTGGGAAGAATTCCCGTCAGCCGCACGCCTTACGAGACCGTGGTGCAATGCAAAGATGGTTCGTTGAAGTGTGTTCTCTGGCAGGATAGCGCCCAGATTCCGGGGTTTGTGATTGGTGTTGGGCAGGACATTACCGAACGGAAGGCCACCGAAGAAGCTCTCGCGCGAAGCGAAGCGCGCTTCCGGCGGCTGGTGGAGTCCAATGTTGTAGGAGTGAACTTTTCGAGTATCAATGGCCCTGTGTTTGAGGCCAACGATGCTTACCTGAATCTGATCGGATACACCCGGGCGGAGCTCGAGTCGGGAAAGCTGCGTTGGGACAAGATCACTCCGCCGGAGTACAGGCCGATTGACGAGCAGGCCGTGGAAGATTTGCGGCTGCGAGGTGTCTGCCCTCCCATTGAGAAAGAATATATTCGTAAAGATGGCGCGCGGGTTCCCGTGCTCTTGGGTATTGCCATGATGCCCGATTCGGAGACCGACTGCATTTGCGTTGCCATCGACCTGACCGACCGTAAGCGCCTGGAGCAAGAGCGGCGCGAGCTTTCAGACCAGCTCGTCCAGTCGCACAAGATGGAAGCCATTGGGCAGCTCGCCGGCGGCATTGCCCATGACTTCAACAATATTCTCAATGTGATTGGCGGTTACACCGAGTTGATGATGAACAAGCTCAGTGTGGATCATCCTCTCCGCCATAACACGGAAAGGGTGCTTGCGGCAGCCAAGCGTGCCGCCGATCTTACGGCACAGTTGTTGGCCTTCAGCCGAAAGCAGGTGCTCTCCGCTATTGTCCTGAACCTGAATTCGGCGATTGCAGATATTCTCGAAATGCTGCGGCGGCTGATTCGTGAAGATATTCAGCTTGTGTTTTCACCCGCAGCCGACCTGGATTTGGTGCGGGCCGATAAGACGCAGATCGAGCAGGTGATTATCAATCTCACGGTGAATGCCCGCGATGCCATGCCCAGCGGCGGAACCCTGAAAATTGAGACAAGTAACGTCCGGAATGCGGACATTTCCGGCCTCCCCGCTGGAGACTATGTAAGCGTGGTAGTTTCCGACACCGGGATTGGCATGGACAAAGAGACGTTGAGCCACATTTTTGAACCCTTCTTTACCACGAAGAAGTTCGGCCAGGGTACGGGTTTGGGCCTATCCACCGTTTACGGCATTGTGAAGCAGAGTGGGGGCGAAATCGTTGCCGAGAGCAATCCCGGCCACGGAACCATCTTCACCCTTTACCTGCCCAAAACAGAGGCTTCGGTCCGCTCCGCGATGCCGCAAGAGCCGTCTTACACAATTGGGCGGGGTGGCGAAACCATCCTGCTGGTGGAAGATGAAGCCGACTTGCGCAACGCCACCTGCGAGTACCTGGAAGAACTTGGTTACACGGTTCTGGCCGCGAAAGACGGGGAAGAAGCCCTCGAAATTGCCGCGAACTATCCAGGATGCGTGCACCTTCTCGTGACCGACCTCGTCATGCCCAAGTTGAGCGGGAGGTCCGTATATCAGGAGGTGCGCCAGCTTCGTCCAAGCGTGAAGACCATCTTTATCTCCGGCTATGCGGATGAGATGACGCAGAGTTCCGCTTCGGAGCCGGGTGTCACCTTCCTCGCGAAGCCTTTCCTCCTGCGGGAACTAGGAAAATTGGTGCGGGAGATATCCGACTCCGATGCAAGCCCCCGGCTTTCCGCCAAAGCCGCGCACGGCTTTGGGGCCAATCGCAACTAAAGCGTTTTCGGTTGTGCCTTGAGGTTGCAACCCAGGCTTAGGTTTGTGCTATGGGAGGAAGACTTACAGCGTGGCAAAGCTTGTCTACGGATTGAGCCAGTCCCTGGATGGCTACGTCGATCATATGAAGCTTGGGCCGCCTCCACCTGCGGCCTTCCGTCACTTTATCGGGCTGGTGCGCGGCGCGGCGGGCCTCATTTACGGTAGCCGCACGTACGAGATCATGCGTTATTGGGACGAAGATCTTCCTGATTGGGACGCGGAGGATCGCGAGTTCGCGATGGTGTGGCGGAGCCAGCCGAAGTGGGTCGTATCACATTCCCTCAAGTCAGTTGGCCCCAACTCGACGCTTGTCACGGATGACTTCGAGAAGGTGATACGCAGGCTGAAGGCCGACCTGCCTGGCGAGATTCACGTTGCCGGACCAGTCCTGGCGCAAAGCCTAACCGAGGCTGGCCTTATCGATGAGTATCGACTCTACCTCCGCCCCGTCGTGCTCGGTGGTGGCCAGCCATTCTTCGCGGGCCCCCGGCCGCCGCTCCACCTCGTGGCTAGCGATTTAATCGCCGATGACCTGATTCGGTTGACGTACGTTCCTGCTTAATCGCGGCGACTCACCTGACGGACTGCGCTCAGAAATTCAAACTAAGACACTCCAGATTTCGATCTGGTTGTAGATGAGTATCGCGATCGGGTGCAAATGTTTCGTAAGCGGTTCCTGCGCCATCTCATTCTCCTTGACAGCTTAGGAGAAGTGTCCGATACTCTCTCCTAAGCTGCCAAGGAGACCGCCTTCCGCCCGGCACGACCAATGTCTCCGGCAGCCTCCGCACGACCGGAGAACAATATGGGATTGTGGGCCGCCGTTCACTCGTTCGCCGTAAGGCTTTTCGGCCTTTCGCAGGTGGAAAGGGAACTCGAAGAAGAGTTTCGCTCTCACGTCCAGCATCGTGCCGACGATCTTGAGCGCACCGGCCTCTCTCGCACGGAAGCCGCTCGCCAGGCCAGGCTGGAGTTTGGCAGTTATGAACGCCATAAAGAAGAGAGCCACGAAGCCTATGGCGACAATCTTCTTCATGTCTTTCTTCAGGATCTGCGTTTTGGCCTTCGGCTGCTGCGGACGTCTCCCGGCTTTACCTTGATCGCCATCCTGTTGCTTGGTTTGGGAATCGGCGCCACCACTGCCGTCTTCAGCCTGGTCAATACGATTCTGCTCAAACCGCTGCCGTATCGTGAAACCGAAAAACTCGTGATTCCCTGGAACCGGCCGGCTACCGGCATTGCCATAGGAGGATTCGACAAGACCCCCTGGGGGCCGCGAGAGTTTCATGAGATGGAAACGGAGACCAAGACCTACCGCTATCTCGGAGCATTTCAAAACGCCAGTTTCAATCTCACTGGAGTAGGGGAGCCCGTTCTGGTGGAAGGATTGCGGGTCTCCTCGGGATTCTTTCCCGCCCTGGGAGTTTCGCCGATGTTAGGGCGCGTGTTTACAAAGGAGGAAGATCAGCCCGGCCACGAGCACGAGGTCATGCTGGGTAATGCGCTATGGCGCGAGCGCTTTCACTCCGAGGGGACCATTGTCGGACGGACCATCGATCTGAACGGAGCACCCTATATCGTGGTCGGCGTGATGCCTCCAGGGTTTGCTTTCCCGCATGCCAATGAGATGCCCGATAACTTTCCCTTCCCGCATGAGGCGCAATTTTGGATGCCCGCCGCCATGCCGGCCATCACGCCGCGTTTTGCTCCCTCCGAGTTGGCCATCGTTGCACGGTTGCAGCCCGGCGTTTCCGTTGCGCAAGCCCAAGCCGCGATGGATGTCTTCGCCGCGCGCATGGATAAGCTCGTACCCGATGGCAAGGGCTCGTTCGGTTCGCGCGTCACCCCCCTGGAGTCACAGGTCGCCGGGGACACGCGGCGTCCCTTGCTGCTGATCTTTTCGGCGGTCGGTGTCGTGCTGCTGATCGTTTGCTCGAACATGGCCAGCCTGCTGTTAACGCGGTCCATCAGCCGTCGGCGCGAATTTGCAGTTCGCGCGGCGTTGGGGGCGGGACGAGGTCGAATCCTGCGTCAGCTTCTGACGGAAAGTCTGTTGCTCTCCTGCGCCGGGAGCGTAGTGGGACTCGCGATCGCCTTTGGCGGCGTTTGGCTCGTCAGGAACTTCGGTCCTTCCAATATTCCCCGTCTGGATGAGGTCGCTCCGGATCTTCGCACTCTGAGCTTCATGCTGCTTTCCACGCTTCTTACCGGGGTTTTCATCGGCTTTGCTCCTGCGCTCGGCGCCTTGCGCATTCCCCTGATCGATTCCTTGAAGGCTGGCCACAGGACTGTAGCTGGGGGTGCCTATTCGCGTTTTCGAAATGCCCTCGTTGTCGGCCAGATCGCCCTGGCCTTGATGATGGTGGTTGCATCCGGCCTGCTTCTGCAGACCTTTTACCGCCTGCTCAACGTGAACGCCGGATTCCGCGGGGATCACACTCTTACCTTCGAACTGTCGCTGCCCACGGAGCAATATCGCGACCGGCGGCAAATGATCCAGTTTTATCAGCAGGCTGCTCCTCGCTTGCGCGAAGCTGCTGGCGTCCAATCCGCCGCCATCACGACTGCGGTTCCCATGGGCGGCGCTCCCGATGCCACCTCCATACGGATTCCCGGCAGGGTTCCTGTTCTTCCCAGCCAGGCTCCCGTCGCCAACTACACCGTCATCTCTCCGGGATTTTTCAAGACCGTTGGAATCGAGCTTGAATCCGGGCGTGACTTCTTCGATAGCGACGATGAAAACGCACCGGCGGTTACCATCGTGAATCGCGCGATGGCCCGGGACTTCTGGCCGGGCGAAGAAGCGATGGGGAAGCAGGTGATCGTTCCCGCGCAGAAGCGTCCTTTGACCATCATCGGCATTGTGGATAACTTCAAGCACTCTTCGCTGCGGGAAGATGCGAGCCCCGAGATGTTTGTCCCATATACGCAGGACACCTGGCCGTCGCTCTCCGTAGTACAAGTTGTGGTGCGCAGCCATGCCGATTCGGAATCCGTAATCGGCGGCATTGGTAGCGCCATACATTCTTTGGATTCCGCGCTGCCGCTGGCCAAGGTGACAACTCTCTCGAATCTGGTGGATGACTCCGTTTCACGGCAGAGATTTTCGGCTGTCCTCATGGCCTTCTTCGGAGCATTCTCCCTGCTGTTGGCGGTAGTAGGTATCTATGGCGTGGTCTCGTATTCCGCCGACCAGCGGACGCGCGAGCTCGGCATCCGCATGGCGCTCGGCGCGGCTCGCTCCAGGGTCTTTGGCTCCATTCTCGGCCACGGCCTGCGTCTCTCCGGCTTGGGCATAGCGTGCGGGCTGATCGGCGCGATTGCCATCAGCCGCCTGCTTCGAAGCTACCTATACGGAGTTGGAGCTTACGATCCGCTAACGTTGATTCTTGTGCCCTTGATCTTGGCGCTTGTGGCTCTATTGGCAGCCTTTTTCCCGGCGCGCCGCGCTGCGTCCGCCGATCCTATGGCGGCGCTCAGGGCTGAGTAATCGACTTGCCCAGTGCATCCTGCTATTGTGGGGTAACCTCTTGTCGCAGTACACGTCGAAATAGTAGAGAGGAGAAGTGCCGATATGAGGAGGCTCAGGTTCCGTCTTGCGATTTTGTTATTTTGGTCGGCAAATTTCGCTACTATGTGGTCGGCCCAGGCTCCTTCCGAGAATACTGCGCTCATCCTCGATTCTAGGCAAATTCGCACGGCGATGATTCTATGGGGTGGAGGAGCGGCAGGGACCGTTGAGACAATCACCCCTGCCATGTTGGAAGGCCGCAAGACGTGGCGAATCACGCATTACCCTCAAGACCCAACGGAGACCGCGAGCAGCGACTACGATCTATACGATCTGGATAGAGAGACATTGGCTCCAATCCGGAGCATGAGAAATACGGAAGAGTCTCGTCTGGATCTTATCTTTGGAGAGAAAGAAGTTACGCTTCGCAAAAGCGCCGGTCAAAATACCTCAACAGAGACAGTTCCGTTGCCGGGAGCCGTACAAGCTGAAGGTCCTGGACTGAGTGTATTTGTGGCTGGATTGCCGCTTCGTACTGGATACAATGTTCGCTACAGGATCGTCGATCGCTGGAGCGGACACGAGAGCACCCGCGTCAAGATGGTCACCTTAGAGGTTCTCAAAAAGGCAGTCGAAGACACGTCGCTTGGCAGGCGTGAAGTTTATGAGCTTCTGATCAAACCGCAAGACAACTCCTTTCAGATCAAAGAACGAGTTCTGGTTGAAAGTCCGCATTACCCCGTCTGGGTGGAATATACACGCGAAGGCAAAACCTACCCGGTGAGTGAAGTGGCTTCTTTGGTCACCAGCAGCCAAATGCCCATCATGACGCCAAAAATCGCGATGGGGATCCCAGTTCGCGCCTTACGAAGATATTGCTCCTGCAGCGAAGGAAGCATCATCGTTAAGAAGGGAATGACGGTTGGAACCAAGGAAGCCAAGATTCCCAAGGCCGCCAACAGGCGCGGAACATAGCGCGACCGGAACCAGAGATAACAGAACATCAGAGAGCCTAGTCCAAAGAATAGGGCTTCCACCCGATGCCCCGCGGTATCCAGGTAGACCAGGAATCGAGACAGCGCGGGTGCTTGATTCGGGTCGCAAGGCGAGGGGCAGCCAACACCCTGCAAGAGCAATAATCCCGCATAGTGGTTAAGTACAATGGCGGCGCTCACCGAGCATTCCACTAGCCACCAGATCGCGCCGAGCAAGCACAAATGCTTGTAGATCGGCCTGAATACAATCCAGAGAGACACGATTAGGGCTGTGTTGCCCGCCAGCACGAGCAAGTCGCCGGCGATTCCTATTCGAACCAGATGTGCCGACCCGGCGGCGTTTTGGGCCGTGTGCAAGGCGTCGCCGGTAACGTTCAGGCGGTTGTGCACATAGAACTCGGTGAAGTTGGTGGCCAGCGTCGTAAGCAGATAGAGGGCTCCGGCAATCCTAGCCGCGGTCTGCTGCGATTTCTCGATGTGGAAGATGGCCATTTCAACGGACAAGGTGTTTGTTTGTGTATCTTCCGACCTTGATCCTCTGACACAGCGTAGCAACTTCCAGAGTCCCGGCAAGCGGTGATTGCAACATAATCTCGCTGCCAAGGACTCTAGATTCCGTGCCCTAAAACGACTCAGCTACCCATTCCTGGCTTTTGGCCCAGAGAGCTTCAGCGTTGTTGGGATCGAGCGCATACCCGCGCACGCCCTCGCTCATAACGCTGATGGTCACATGATCGGGTACGACGTTGCTCACATGGCAGTTCTCACAATACCGTCCGCCAATTTCCTCGGCGGAAGCCACAACGCCGGCCCACACGGAGGTAGCGGCTCCCTGGGGAATGGTCTTCCATTGGAATGGCGCTTTGCCTTCGGCCGCGAGTTGCTGGTTCATCTGCTCCACCATCTTCTCGAGGCGGCCAACTTCTACATGGCGCCCCAGTTCTGTTTGAATCCCTCCCGGATGGACGGCCGCCGCGCGTACGCCACGACTGCGATGGCGCTTGTCGAAGGCGACGGAAAACAGGATGTTGGCCGTCTTGGATCTGCCGTAGGCGACAAAGGGGTCGTAGGCCGTCTTCGTAAAGTTGGGATCGTCCAGATCCACGTTGCTGAAGCGATGGCCGGACGAGGACAGGTTGATCAGCCGCCCACCGGAACGGATTAACGACGCAATCCGATTTACAAAGACGAAGTGGCCAAGATGATTGGTGCCGAGCTGAGTTTCGAAGCCGTCCGCAGTGAGGCCGAACGGCGTGGCCATGACTCCTGCATTGGCAATCACGACATCAAAGGGCTCGCCCTTGGCGACCAGGCGATCGGCGCTGGCACGAACGCTTTTAAGGTTGGCCAGATCCAGTTCCACCAGCTCAAAGCTGCCGCCGTTTGCTGCAGCGTCCTTCTGGATTTGCGCTGTGGCCGCCTTGGCTTTGTTCAAATCGCGCGCCGCTCCCACCACATGCGCTCCGTGCGCAGCGAGCGATCGCGCTGTTTCAACTCCTAGTCCGGCGGAAGCGCCGGTCACGAGAATCCTCTTACCTTGCAGACGGACTCCCGACAAAACATCTTCCGTTGTCGATGTTGCGCCAAATACCTCTACCATCTCGTTTCTCTCCTCATAAGAATTTGCAACGTTCAGAATCGTGGGCTGCTGGAGTTTCTTTGTTGCTTCAGAAGCCGTTATCGAATGGAACTGGCCAAACCGGCCTCGGCGAAATAGTGCTCTGCATCCAGATCCGGAAGTAAGGCTGGATGGATTGGATGCCATCCCAGGCGCTCCCGTGTCTGGGCGCTTGATGCTGGACCATCCATCGAAAAGAAGGTCGCGATCCAGCCAAAATGATCGGCTGCCTCTTCGCGCGATTTGCTGGCAACCGGCAGGTTCAGGCGGCGGCCAATCACTTCGGCGATTTCTCCCGTCGGCACGCCCTCATCGGCGACCGCGTGGTAGGTTCTCGCCTCTAAGCCTTTTTCCCCTTTCTCGCCCTTTTCCCCTCTTTCAACGATGAGTCTATACAGACGTGCGGCGTCCAGCCGATGCACCGCGGGCCAGCGATTGAGCCCGTTTCCTACATAGGCTGATAGGCCTTTGGTACGGGCAATTCGGATCAGAGCGGGAACGAAGCCGTGATCGCCGTGGTCATGAACCGTGGGCGGCAGGCGCAATACAAAGGCGCGCACGCCGCGCGCGGCCATCGCATGGGCTGCCTCTTCCGATTTGCGGGGAAAGTTGGAATTGGGGGAATCGTTTTCGGTTGCGGTTCGGCCTGTATTGGCATTGGCGGTCAGGGTTCCCGAACTAACGATCAAGGGCCGCTCGGAGCCAGCCAGGGCCGTGCCCAGCGTCTCAATGGCCCGTCGATCGGCTTCAGCAGCGGGCGCGTAGTTAGAAAAGTCGTGGATGAATGCAGTGTGGATTACGCCATCGGCTGCTAGCGCGCCGCTGCGTAGGCTCTCAAGATCTTCGAGTGAGCCGCGCTGTACGTCCGCGCCTGCCGCGGCCAGTGAGGCGGCGCTTGCATCCGAACGAGCCAGGCCAAGCACGCGATGACCCGCTCCTAGCAACTCCCGCACGATTGCGGACCCGATGAAGCCTGTTGCACCTGTGACAAAAATGCGCATATCTCTTCTCCTTCTCTCTTCCTTATCTGGCCTGCGTTTTCCTGTCTTTGATCCTCTGATTTGCGTCCGTGGTTTCCGTTTAAAGATTCCTTTTCTAGGGTTCCGTTTCTTACCAGCCGGTATTGACATCCCCGGTGTACTCCAAATAAAACGGAGAGTGCCTCCGTATCTAAAGCATAAGATAAACGGAGAATGTCTCCGGATGCAAATATTTTGGACGATAGCAACTTTTTGACGCCGGCAAAATTTTGACGGCAGCGATCTCCTGATAATGACGATCTCCGACGACGACGGCGATCTTCTGATGGCGATCTTCTGATAATGACAAGCTTCTGATAATGACGAGCTTTTGATAATGACGAAACGTTCACCCGCCGTGAGGAAGCCGCGCCTGGATGCGCAGCGGAACCGCGAGCGTATTCTGGAGGTGGCCAAGGAGGCCTTTAGCCAGTTGGGGGCCAACGCCAGCCTGGACGATATTGCGAAAGAGGCGGGCGTGGGAGCGGGAACCCTCTACCGGCACTTTCCCACGCGGGATGCGCTCATCGAAGCGGTCTATCGGACTGAAGTCGAAAAGCTGGCTGCGGCGGAGCAGAGGTTTTCCGAGACCATGCCTCCGATTGGGGCTCTGCGGGCCTGGATGCTGCTGTTTGTGGATTACATTGCGGCCAAGCAGATCATTGCCCCGGCATTGAATTCGCTCGTCGGAGGCCCCTCGAAGTTATACGAGGGTTCCCGTGGTCAGATCCAGGGAGCCATCGAATCGCTGGTGAAGCGCGCCATCAAGAGCGGCGACATTCGCAAAGATCTCGATCCCTTCGATTTGCTGCGAGCGCTGATTGGTGTCTCCAATGTCGCCTCTGCCCCCGACTGGCCGCAAAGCGCCCGGAGACTGGTAGATATTCTCATTGCCGGTTCACGGCCAGTGAAATAGATCTCTAAGAGAATTTTTGTCGAGGATTTACTTTCAGATGTGTGTATTGTCGAAATGCCGATTGGTTCTCGGTCAGTAACATTACACAAGATTTCCAATGCCGTAGATGCGGCCGTACTCAAACACATACACCGCGCCACTGGAAGCAACCGGAAAAGCCAGCTTGGTCTTATGAACTCGATGAACTGATTTACCTCGGTTATCGTCATGGAATGGCCGTACCCTTGCTGGCCGTCGATTACCTGAGAAAAAGAAGTGAAAGCAATTTCACCTTCACAACAGATCGAGAGTTTTGGCTACAAAGACAATCAAAGCCGGAAGCGGCACGAGAGCGCTGCGCACTCTTGAAAGAGAAAAGCAACAGCCAGAAAGTGTTTAGCATGGAGGCTAGATAGGCTATTTGTTAAGCCTATCTTTTCAATCCCTACGGGTTTCTGATAGGCACAGTTTCTCGAACTCCGGGCGCGTGCTTTGATTTGGCAGTAACCTGAATATAATTTCCGACGAACATCAGGCCGAATCCAACCTCACACTTTATTCACCTATGGAGAAAGCATGAAAAGCATGATTGTGAAAAGCACAGCCTTTTTTGCCGCAGTATTCTTGTTTTTGTCCGTTTGCATGGCCCACGCGCAGGTCATGACAGCGTGGTCGGGCACTTTGAACCCACTGAATCAAGCGCGGATGAACCACACTGCTACAGGGCTTCAGTTCCCTATTCCAAACTATCCGGGTTCCCACTCTGTTCTGGTTGCTGGCGGTGAGATCAACGCTTCAAGCGTCCTCAACTCCGCGGAAGTATTCAATTATTATACTGGCCTCTGGAGCTTGACGCCCCCCATGATCCAAGGCCGGACCAAACACACGGCTACATTGCTGCGGGATGGAAGAGTGCTCGTTGTGGGTGGATATCAATTTCATACTGCGCAATCCACGCTCTCCCTGGCGTCAGCGGAAATCTATGATCCAGTCGCCAATACTTGGACGGCGACCGGGACGTTGAATTTTGCGCGAGGCGAACATTCCGCCACTCTATTGGCTGACGGTACGGTATTGATATCCGGCGGTCAGAGTTGTGTGACTCAAGGTCCGCGTTTTACCCAGATGTGCACATGGTTGACCAGCCCTGAGATCTTCGATCCAGCCACCGGCATATTTACGGCGTTGAATAGGTTCCCAGGTCCGCATGGCGCGGAGGCAGCGTCACTGCTGCCGAATGGAGACGTGCTCATCACGGGAACGCTCAGCCTCATTTGCACGGGGCAATGCTTTACACCAAACGACCCTGATCTTTATCTTCCATCGCTGTTCAGCAATCAACCGGCCACGGGCTTGGTAAACCTGTTTCTTTCAAACCCGACCTTTGAGGTTGTGCCGGTCTATTTCGGCAGCCATACTTCCACTACGCTGCCAGATGGCCGGGTCCTAATTGCGGGCGGATATGACTATACTCCTGGTGACAGGGTCAACTACATTTCTTTTTTTTACGACTCAAATAATTCTCAATGGGCTACCACAAACTCCAATATGTTGTCCCCTCGGGCAAATCATACCGCGACTTTGTTGTATGACGGTGCAGTGCTTTTGACCGGCGGTGTCAACCGAGGGGATGCAAACTTGAATCCGCTCTCTACTACGGGAAGCGTCGAGATTTTCAACGGAAATAACGTATACAGCGGAATTCCCAATGATTCTTGGATAGCAGGCGGAGACCTCTGCACGCCGCGCAGTCAGCACGCAGCTGTCCCCATGATCGACGGAAACGTGCTACTCGCTGGCGGGAGAGATAATTCGGGCAATCCTCTCTCGAGCGTGGAGTTATTTGTATATCAGCACTCGGGCGTGCCCGCTACGAACACGCGATTTAGCCGTCCAAGCGTGAACCCCAGTGGGGGGGCGGGCACCTTCCCTGTACCAGCATCTGCCTGTCCCGTTCCTCTGGCCTCGCCGGACCCTACCAACAATCCCGGTGGATGCAGCGGAGGTGACTCGGTGGATTGCACGGCACCATCGTCATCTCTTTGATCTGTCCATACCGAAAAGTTAATCTGGCTCAGATTTTTGTTGACTAGGTGGCAAAATTATGTGCAGGGCTAGTAGTGCGTGCTGAAGTTAAGGATCGGGGATCATGTTCTGGCTTTCGGGGAGAAACTTGGGACAGAAAAATCTGTGCGCATACCTGGAGGTCGTCAAGGTCCCCATAGAAAATTGCGGTACCGGCTCGGAGCGATACTTCAATCTCGCAAGATATTAAATTTAGGACGTTTGTTGGTTACGCCTGCCTGGTAGACCCTCTAGTGTTGCAACATGTGCTCAGTTCTGTTGCCCTTTAGATTTACGTCAATAGACCCGCCATTGGTGCATATGTTGTGCCCGGATGAACTTTCCACTAATATCTCCTCGCCCATTCCAAACCTGGGCTGAAAATGCGTGAAAATTGAAAGGAAAAACTATGAAACGAACAAGGCCAATATGGTTTGTTGTCGCATTGCTTGCCATTGTTGCTGGCATCAGCGGCATGGCCAGCGCTCAAGCCCCGTCAATCAATTCAGGCGGTGTAGTTACCAATGGAACATGGACCCAGCCCATTGTTTACAACCATGTATGGGCCATTTTTGGTAGTGAGCTTTCTCCCTGCACCACAGGTAGTTCATGTTCTCAGCAAACCAGCAGAGTGTTTATCAATGCGGTAGCGCAGGATCAATGCACGAACCAATCCTACAATTTCCAGTTCAGCCTGGGGGCAGGTTCAAGCCAGTGGTTCGAATCTCCCACTCAAATCAATGTTCTTCCTCAGCCGAATCCTGGTAACCCAACTCAATGTGTGTTTGGGCCTGACCAGATCGTGAACGGTGACGTCGCATCATTGACCGTTTGTGATGAAAATACCGGCGTGTGCAGCGCCTGGTACAACTTCGTACAACATACTTTCTAACGACATGAGCTTCCTGGCAGCGAGTCGAAATCGCTGCCGGAGTGCTTTGCTGGAATTAACCTCTTGAGGTGCGCAGGATATGGTGAAGTCATTCCCTCAATTCGCAATGGTTGTTCTTTTTCTTTTACTAAATATGGGAGTTCGGGGCTTATTCGCACAGACGAATACTACAGGGACTGAGGTACGCTCAATCTCCGGAAAGGTTGTGAGCAGCACAAATGGCCAGCCTATCGCCGGCGCCATCATTACAATCGTTCCTGAGAAATCCATGCCTAACTCGATGCGCGGCGCGCGCAGCGGGCCTGATGGTACTTTCAGCCTGTCCGTTGCGGCTGAAGGCCGATATTCCTTGAGCGCCGAACGGCCAGGTTTTGTCAGTACTGCGCCATTGATGGTGGCTGGCAATGATGCTTCCACGAATGTGGTCTTGCGCTTGACCGCCCATTCGGCAATTGCAGGCCGTGTAGTTGATCCTGATGGTGCTCCGTTAATGAATGCCCAGGTGCAGTTAAGTCAAATCAGGTTTGTAGATGGACGGCCTGGGAAGTTTATCGTGGGACAGGGAACCACGAATGATCTGGGGGAATACCGTTTATTCGGGCTGCTCCCCGGTTCTTATTATGTAGCTGCTTTTTATCGCGATACTGCTGGCGTGCTGGGTTTGAAACAAAGAACCATGCAAAAAGAAGGCCGGGAGATCGTCATCACGGAAGATTATGTGCCAACTTATTATCCGGGAACGGCCGCACAGGAATCGGCCGAAGCAGTAAATTTAAAACCGGGCCAGACCACCTCAGACGTAAATGTCCAGATCGTATCGGCGCCCTCGGCCACATTGCAGGGCACGGTAAGCGTGCCGCCGGGAGCCAGTGAGGTTCGGGTGTGGTTGCAGCCCGATGATGCAAATGGATTAGGGGCACGGCAGATTTTCACGTTGCAAAAAGGCAGCTCTGAATTCGTTTTTAAGTCAGTGCCGCAGGGCCGCTATGTGGTCCGAACGGACATCAGCGCTGAATCTCAGCGCTGGAGCGCACGTCAGGAAGTGCAGGTAATCGACGGATCCACCAGAGAGATCGTTTTGCAGCCAGAGCCCCTGTTTTCGATTGCAGGCGCTATCACGATGGACCAGGACACTCCACCTTCCGGCGGCTTGCAGGTGCAATTCAAGGGAATGGATAAGCGCAGCCGCGCCGTGCCTAGAATTAAACCTGATGGAACTTTTGAGCTCACCGGCCTGGCTCCTGATAAGTATGCCATTGCTGTGGGTGATAGTTCGGGCTCGGTTTATCTGAAGTCCGTGCGGCTCAACGGACAGCAGGTCTCTCCTTTGGCAGTTGATCTGGAGCAAGCGCCCCGGTCACTGCAAATTGAAGTAAGCAACAAAGCCGGCAAGATAGAAGGAACCGCCGTAGATAAAGACCACCACAAAGTGGACCATGGGGTGGTAGTTTTGGTCGCATCCTCCGGCGACATTAGCCGACTGTTCTCTACCCACCTGAGTGGTGATGGTAGTTTCAAACTCGACGGGCTACCGCCGGGAAATTATCGGATCAGTTGTCTTGCCGATATTGAATCAGAACAAGACTTGACGGGTACAACTGTAAAGATGGTTCAGCAGGGGGGATTCAGAATTGCCGTGGAAGAAGGTCAAAAACAGTCAGTGAGCCTGGTTGCAGCCGATGGGAGTGGAAACTAAGCATCGAAATTGCAAGTTGTTCATTTAAATCGCTTATTTAGGATCAAACGAAAAGAGCTTGCTAAATCTTTGCAAGTTTCCGCCTATTTGCGCAATTTAACCAGCTCACCCTTCGCGTGGTCATTGCCAGGATTCAACTCCACAGACCGCACATATGCCATAAGCGCATTTTGGACATCGTTCGCCGCCTCGTAACCATCTCCAAGGCTGTCCCATGCATTCGCCGAATCGGGATAAGCCTTTGTGTTTAATTTGAACAGCACCACGGCTGACGACGGATCCTTTTCCTGAAGCAAGGCATAGCCAAGCCTATTGATCGTCCTCTCTTCGCCGGTCATGTAACGATGCATGGGATCGGCAGCGAACCTCTGGAATGTCTCCCATGCGCTGTCTTCTCCCTTCCGAGCTGCGGATCGCATTACCTCGGCAAACGACTGCGGACTGAATCTGATTTCCATGGTGTGCTTAGGGACGCCGTTTTCAGCGGTAATTCTCCCCAGAAACTCCCTCGCTGCAGCGTCATGCTTGACGTAGGTGTTCAGAAAGTGAAGCATGTAAAGGGCAACCCACGAATAGCTGGTATTTGCGTCTTCCCGCCCGTAATCTGCGACCTGGTCTCCCGCGAATGTGGCGGCGTTCTGCCAGCGCTGGCACATGGAACAGAATTCACCATGGGACATGCCCACCATGTTTACAGTTGTGACATCCCCGTGTGTCCACTTGTTAAGAACGCTGCGTCCGATTATGTCATTCGATGGGCCACGGTAGTTATCGAAATCTCTATCAAAATCTTCGATGTAGTTCATACGGTTTGCAGCGAAGAAGAGAAGTGGCAACTTCAACTGTTCTGGATGAACATTTCCAGCGCTTGCCACAAGTCCTGGATAATAGCGAATGCTGCCGTCCATCTCAGCTAGGACCTGAATGCGGGTGTCCCGCGCAGCAGCGAACAAGCTCGATATTCCTCCCCAACTAAAACTCACCACGGCGACGTTCGATAGATCCGTATCGGGCAGCGTAGCTGCATAAGAAATAAGAAATGAGATGTCGAGAGCTTGCGTATGAATCCCCGCCAAGTCGTCCGTCATATCGCGTGTTGACGCTCCCATGGAAGGACTGGCAAGAACGACATAGCCATGGCTTGCAAGGTACTCGCACAGATCGGCGTTCTCCCATGCAATGGATGAATCGCTGGGAGCGTAAATGATAACCGGATAGCGTACTTCAACCGGTTTCGCGTCGCGCACTGCCCATAGGGAAACATCGAAGGAACTCTCCAGTCTTCTACGGTATTTGCTCTGCTCTTGGTCAGGCGCGTCAAAGTGGATCTCTCTATCCGCCAACCCTACATAATCTCCAACTGTCATTGGCTTACTCTTGCTTTGCCGCGCTGGATACCAGATGAGCGTCTGTAGCGGACGGCTTCCTTGCCCTGCGGGTGTTTCGGCACGATCGGGTGTAGCGGGAAACTTTCGCGAGGGATCATATTGATTCACTACCTTCAGGCCCACGGGATAAGGCCCGGGCTTTTGCAGAAATTGGAACGGAGGAAACTGGGACGGCGCTGTTCCCGCGCCGATGAGTAAAAACAATAGGATATTTGTCAGTGTGTTCGCATTCCAAGTCATAGATTACCGAGTTTATTTCAAAACTGTAGGCGATTTTGTGGACGTCAAAGCTTCAAAGCCCCACAAAGTCCACCAGCTTTCAACGAACAATATGCAACAGGTTCAATATCAACCACTTGAGATCAACAGATTTCAACAGAGTTCGATAAGATTTTGAATCTGGTTCGGGACCAGGGGGGCGGAGGTTCAAATCCTCTCTCCCCGACCAATCGAAAAATCCAGTAAAAATCAAAGATTTTTGACTCGTTCACGCAAAACGCGTGAACTGCCCTGTGGGCGGATTTAAGATCAGAGGCTTTCATATATTTTGAGTCTACCCCAAATCAAAATGGCCATCCACGGCGGTGTCCAATCTGGTGGTAACAGCCTCGGGTCAGCGGAAGGGTGACGTGCATCTTGCGCCAGGACTCGCTATAGCATGAAATTTCTCTGAGGGCATCGTCGGAAAGCCATCATGCTTGTGTAATATCAGGAGTTTGGAAAGGAATGAAATCGACAATGTGGCGAATTTTGATCGTTATTTTGATTCTTCCTTCCGTTGCGATTACCCGCGATAAAATACGGCCGCAAAAGGAAGTCATCTTCTTCGCGGGCAAGCAGCGCGTTTACTACACCTTTGCTCAGCCTAGCTCTTCGGAGTCAATGCCGATGATTCTCCTGCTGCATGGATCGGGGCGCGATGGCATGTCGCAGATCAACGAATGGGAGGGGCTGGCGAGGAAAGAGGGGATTATTCTGGTCGCACCCAATTCCGCAAACTCTGCGGAGTGGGTGGGCGGCACGGATGGCCCCGAGTTCTTGCGCGATGTGATCGAGGCGGTTCAAAAGAAGTATCCGGTGGACAGCCGAAGGCTCTATCTCTTTGGGCACTCCGGGGGAGCGTCGTTCGGAATGTATATGGGCATGCTCGAATCCCAATATTTCGCTGCGGTCGCGGTTCACGCGGGTACCTTGCAAAAAGATAGCGACGTCTTCACATTTGCACAACGCAAGATTCCAATTGCAATATGGTCGGGTACGCTGGATCAGTTCTTTCCACTAGACCAAGTGCGATCCACGAGGGATATCCTAAACTCCCATGGGTTCCGGGCCCAACTATTCGAGATGCCGGGGCACGATCACGATTACTACCAAGTCGCAGGAGAGGTCAACAAAGAAGCTTGGGCGTTTCTCAAGCAGAATATCCTTGATGAGGAGCCAGAATGGCGCGATATAAAATGGAGTCGTTGAAGCGCCATTATTTGCAAGATCTCGCGCTCGAAACACCTAACGGCGAGCCGGGACGGTGGACCTACGATGTCTTTTTCGTCGCCAAATAAGAGGTAGCAGAGAACATTTAACTAACAGGAGAATTTCCAGAGGACAAGCGAGAAAGTCTTCTGGAAACTTCCTTTTGCGCCCCGCAGTGGTGAAGAGACGCCGGGACAAGACGTATCTTCATTGGGTCTGCGACGCGCTCATGCTTGGGTGTATTCTGGCCCGTGTGGAGATATAAATCTCTTGATGTCAGGAGAACGCCGCCGCCCACCCGGCGCTCACGACGATCCAGACGATCCAACACACAAAAGCTGTAGCAATGGCTTTGCTGCGCTTCACCTTTCCGACGGCCGAGACTCCGACCCCAATTAGAAAGACCGACCAAATGGTAAGCATATCGATTTGCGACAAAGCCGAGTAGATGAACGCCGGCGTATGGGCAAAGTCCATGTAGTAACCTGGGTTCGTACCCACGGGGTTCCGCAGATCGAAGGCCTCCGGGTTTGCGCCCGCAAGCAAGGTCACCACCACCAGAAAGGCCCGCACGAGTTCGGGCGCCAGCCAGGCATAGACCAGGATGGAAAACATTTTCCCGAAGCTGACGTTCCCGTCCAGCCCGAAATGGAACACCATCCATAGCGCCAGCGAACAGGCCAGGCCGGAAAGCAAGAACAAGATGGGCAGCGAGTAGGAAATCACTTTCGTGATCTTAGTTGCCGTGGCCCACGCCGCAGGCTGCTGATCCGCGGGAAGGCTCTCAATCCGGGCCAGATCTCTAGGCTTGGTCTTGACTGCATTTTGAGTCACGGTATCGAATCCGATCTTGCTGTCGACGACAAACAAAACGACATATCCCGAGATACATAGCGCCAGGAAAGGAACCCACCAGCGGGAGACGCGCTTGATGTCGGTGAACGTTCTAGCGGGTGCATGGAAGGTACCTGTCAGCCGCTGGGCTTCCGAGAGCCCCAACGTCTGTGCTTGGTTCCCATCGTTGTTGATTCTAGTTTGCGTAGTTGTACTCATGAGACACCTCCGGCTTCAAGCCTGAAACAAGCGTTGTTTAGATGAGATTGTGGCGGCGATCCGCGGTCCGATGAACCGCCGATCTGATGAACCGATGAAACTGTTGCCGCCCTGCTTCCTGGGAGCGGAAACCCTGGGGGCCGAAATCCTGGACCAGAAATCTTTAGAGGAAGTCTTTTTTTCTTGCCTGGAAGAAGAAGGCCAGGCCCAGCACCGACACAATCGCGCTGAATTCCGCTAGCAGCAAGAACGAAGCTGGCGGGCTCCAATGAATCGCGTGACCTTCCATCCCATTGGCGATCGCCGGGATGTGTGCGACAAAGTATCCAATTACATTGAAAGCTAGGTTGCCCACCATGATGGCGGCGATAGTCCACCCCTGAGATTCGGTGATCAACGCCACGGCAATAGTCATGATGGTGCTCATCAGCATTTCCACCGCCATAATCACGGTAAATGGGATCAGCCCCTGGGATTTCGGCGAGATCACTAGTATTGCAATGCTGCCCAGCACTAACGTGAGCCATCCGGCCAGGTAGATGAGCAGATTGGCCAGAATCTTTGCGGCCGTATATTCGCCATGGGAGATGGGCAGGCTCATCACGAAGGCAAGCGTCTGCTGCTTGCGCTCCTCCACCATCGTCGACATGGCCAGAATTGCCCCGAAAGCGATGATCACCGAAACCAGTAGGATCAAGCCGAGCATAAAGGCGGCGTTTCCCCCGGTCGCAATGATGCCTAGGGCTACCGCACCGAGGGCAAGAGCGCCAAGAATCGTCCACCGCTGTAAGTACCAGTCCTTCAAAATAAGCTGCTTGACCATGATGAAGTTCATGCAGTTTGCGTCTCCCTTCTGCTGTGCACATTGGCGACAAAGATTTCTTCAAGCGTCATGTTGTCCACGGACTGGACGGTTGCGCCCACCTCGCGGCAGGCCGAAACCATGGCCGGTTCAAAGTGGTTGGTAGTCAGCACGGGGAGGCGGCTGCTTCCTCCAACCTCGATGATTCCCGGAAGCTCCGGTATCGCCGCATCGGGTGGCAGCACGAGGCGTAGCCGCCGCCAATGGTCGAGAAAGGTCTCTTTGTTGTCGGAGGCGATGATTTGCCCGCGATCGATGAAGGTGATCTGGTCGGAAATCTGCTCTACGTCCAGCGTGTTGTGGGACGAAAAGAGAATTGTATTTTCCTCGTCGGCCAGGACCGCCATCAGCTCCCCCAGCACCTCTTGGCGCGCAACCGGATCAAGTCCTGTCGTCGGTTCATCCAGCACCAGCAGTCGGGGACGCCGCGCCAGGGCCAGGAGCACCGCCGCCTTCACCCGCTGTCCGTGAGAGAGGCCTTTGATCTTTTGTTGTGGCTTGAGATCGAAGCGTTGCAGCAGCCTGTCCGCGTAAACCTGGTCCCACCGCGGATACATGGAACGAATGAACCCCATGTGCCACGCAAGCGTTGCCGCTCCGTAAAGCCGCATGTCTTCTGAGACAAAGCCAATATCCTGCTTCGCCGCCGCCTGTTCCTGCGGCATGGGATGGCCGAGCACGCGCACGGCGCCCGCGTCCTGGCGAACCAGACCCATCAGAATGCGTATGGTGGTGGACTTGCCGGCGCCGTTGGCGCCAATGAAACCCATGACGGTTCCTGTGGACAGTTCCAGGTTGATTTTGTCGAGGCTGAAGTGCGGATATTTCTTGCACACTCCCTCGAAATGGACGGCGAGCTCGTTCATACACTCTCCTTCGTCAGCCGCTCGGCGGCCTCGCGCAACATGGAAACCAGTTGGTCCGGCGTCAGCCCGAGCAGGGTCCCCAGTTGCACAACTTGATCGATGTGTTTGGCTAGTTCCTGGTCATAGAGTCGTGTACTCAGATCGGGGTCGGAGGCGACGATCGATCCCTTCCCCTGCTGGGTCACGATGACCCCTTCGCGCTCTAGTTCCAGGTAGGCGCGCTTGACCGTGATCACACTGACGCGAAGCGCGGCGGCAAGCTGGCGTATGGAGGGAATTTCCTGTCCCTTCGCCCACTCTCCAACCGCTACCCTCTGCTTGATCTGCTCCATGATCTGCAAGTACATGGGGCGGCCGTCGGACTGCGAAATAAGCAGATCATTGTGCATATTGATATACTGAGTATATACAGTTATGAAGCTGTGTCAACGGAAATCTTGGATCAATGGAACCTATTGAATTTGAAGGTCTTGTGTAATGCACTGGCAATAGTGGGAATGCTGGAAATTTGCGCTGGCGGGCCTTGTGTTTTCCGCGGTTGTCCTCTTCGATTGCTGCTGTACAAACAATGTCCGCCAGTCAAGCGGCCCTATTGGGACGGGCTCCGCCTCAACTATTAACGGAATCTATCAGCTTCAGACGATCGCATTCTGCTTACATCGGCATCCACGGAGCCCGCTGAGCGCGGGTAGAGACCCAGCATACTGCGAACCACGCACGATAAGGCGTAAAGGAAAAGTCTTGGATGTCAAAACTGAAAAGGCCGCTAAAGAGCGGCCCGAGTTCAATCTTAAGAACACTACGTTTTTTAGCCACACGTTTGGGCACATTGTTGTGCGGTCAAACATCTTCCAAATCCGCCACAGATGCAGCAAAACAGACTAGAGATTCCGCAATTTCCTCCAGGGGTACAGGCCCTGGCACCATTTGGTTCTGTCTTGGGTACAAGTGTTTGGATCAGGCCCTTCATCAATGACTGATTGATCAACCCGTTGTTCTCTACGTTGCGAATGAATTGTGACCCTTGATCGATCTGCTGTGTTTGAGTCGCTACGGCGTTGGTGGTGGTTGGCTGCTTCTCTTGACCAAAAGCAAGAGTCGCAAATGACAATACGGCCAAAATGCCGAGAGTTCTAACAACGTTCATGGGCTTTCTCCCTGGTGTGGTCATCAACATCAGAAAACAGCGTAGCAGCTCAAATCGAGTTCTTGGTTACAACCCAGAAAGAGTATTTACAGAGATTCCCATTTTGGGCCAATGGATGATTGAGGCAATCGAGCGCGTCTGCTTATTACAACGAAAATAACCCTGGTGCCGCCCAATGGCTACGGGAACTAATGAAGCTCGATCAAATCGACCCATAGACTCGCGGATGAACATTTGTAGGCCGCCCTTGGAATGGACATCGATGAGCGATACTGCGAACTGGCTGCGTGCAGATTGAGCCAGGAAGTATTTGAATGTTTCAGTGATAGAGGAGGGGAAATTGGTTTCCCTCCTCTATCGTAAATTTGGTGCGAAAGCTGCTAGAACGGTGGAGCAGAGCAGATCCAAAAACCAGGTTCGCTGGGAAGGAACCCCATGGGACCTCCGAGGTCGATAACAGAAGAACCAGTACTCTGCCCGGTGAGCGCGATACATTTGTTCAGTGCATCGGTCGCGTTAGCGGCAGCAATTACTCCATCAAGCGGATCGGGTGAACCAGTGCCTGAGCAAGTTCCATTTGTGCTACCGAAAAAATCAGTAATATTTCCTAGCGTGTCGATTGGTCCCATATAGAAAAGATCAAGGGTAGCAATGTTTGGAGGGTTATTCACGAGAGTGTAACAACCAATTGGCAGTTCAGGAGGTGGGGCAACCGTTGGCGTACAGTTTGGGCCAAATATCAAGCCCGGCATTCCTGGGACAGGGTCTCCAGGTTTTCCGTCTCCATGAGAGACGTGGGCTGCAAGGGCATTTACGTCAATCGATATTAAGTGGAACGTCCCGTTGCCCGCTTTATGGCACACCTGGACTTTCTGATCCTGCGCGGAAGCCGGCCTAGATAACACTGCAAAAACAACAACAGTAATAACGGTTGATAGTACTCTTCCAGTTTTCACTTGCTTTTCCTCGCTTTCTATATCCACCCTTTATCACCTTACTGACTCCGAGTGGCCTGCGAGTTATACCATGGCTCTCATGATGCATAGTTACCTATACGTAAAAACATCAATATATAGCTATCGATGCGTTCCACTATGGAAATACCAATCTTTAGTGGGATCTAAATCGAACAATACTGTTAGACAATTCAAAGGCACTTCCCTAGGCAACTGCGGTTGCGGTGACGCGCCAGCGCACCTTCCCCTAACCCCAGAATTTTCTAGAACCCATTGCCGCTTCCACTCACCGTACAGGCCAATATCGTTGGCGTCGTGAAAGCCATCCAGCAAAGCTTTTGTCCGTCGCTGCGAAACTCACGGCCAGCCTGGTGGGAATGTCAGACCGAAAACACCTGAACTCGATCCTTTGATGCCGAAAATGCGAAACATCTGCGTTGATCTGTCGGCGATTAAAACCGGGCAAACCGCCAGCAGGCAGAGGATCCGGACACGGAATGATCGTCGACGCCAGCAAGCTGGCGTCTCTCGATGACACACTTACGTTTTGTAAGCTTCTGAGTGCTTAATCTTTCCAGAACGAAGTCACACCAAGTCTGGCTTTGGCGCAGGCCAAATATAACTAGATTGCTGGCAGTGGAAATCTCCAATAAGTTTTTATTTATCAATAGCTTGAATCCGTCTCGATTTTTCTTGACGGTATATTGCAAATCGAAATATAAATATTGCGGATGGTGATAATGACACTCGGTGAGAAGTTACGCTATCTGCGTTTGGTTGAAGGCAATCTTCGCGGCATGGATCGTGACATGACGCAGCAGGAAATCGTCCAGGCCATTCGCAAAGACCTTGGAGAGACGATCAGCCAGTCGTATCTCTCGCAGATTGAAAACGGGGTGCGACCGCACCTGACCAACAAGACACGTTCGTTGCTGGCCAAATTTTTTAAGGTGCATCCGGGGTATCTGGTGAACGATCCGGATGGGTTCCATACGGAGCTGCTTTCGGACGTGGGCGCTTTAGAAGACAAACTGGATCTGTGGCTGATCCAGGGAGCGGAGCGGTTTCGCAATGATCCACAGGTGAGCAAGGCGCTGCTCAACGTGGCCAAGCATGAGGATTCGCGGCGATGTCTCTTGTTACTGGATTCGATTCTGGAGACCCCGCAACTGGTCGACAGGCTTTTGAGTGTGTTGCGCCCCAATGGGGAGCGTAATGGTCCGAATGTTGCAATGATGAGCGAGGCATAGATCAAACATGAACTGGGAACTCTTTTACCTGGTGTGTTTTGTAGTGGGCGTCGCTTTTTCGTTCGTGGTGTTCTTCAGCGGAGCGTTGCACCTGCATCTCCACCTGCCAAAGCATTTTCATGTGGGCTCGTTTCATGCTGTCGGCGGGGCTCACTCCGTGGGACATGCAAGCGGGGGGCATATTGCAAAGGGTGGGGTTGCGAAAGGCGGCGCTGCCAAAGGTGGAGACGCAAAAGGGGGAGCGCATTTTTCTTTCTTCAATCCCATGACCATGGCCGCTTTTCTGGCCTGGTTTGGCGGCTGCGGTTATCTGCTGCTCCGGTTTGAACATATATGGATTTTTGCCGGACTGGCGATTGCCACCGGAGCAGGCCTTGTGGGAGCGGGCATTGTTTTCTGGTTCGTAGCCAAGGTGCTCATGGCCAATGAACGCGACCTTGATCCCCTGGACTACGAAATGGTTGGAGTGCTTGGCCGTGTCAGCAACTCCATCCGCGCCGGAGGCACCGGCGAAATTATCTTCCAGCAGGCGGGCGCGCTTGTGCCTTCTGCGGCTCGCAGCGAAAACGGCGAGCCGCTGGTTAAAGGCGAGGAAGTAGTTGTGACGCGTTACGAACGCGGAATTGCCTACGTTCGTCGCTGGCAGGACTTTGCCGACTCTGCCGGTATCTTAGCCGGGCAATAGAAGTAATAACCCTTCTGGGAAGAGATAGCCATGCAAGGAACAGCGACTGTTTGGGTCATTGTTGGACTATGTTTTGTGGTGATTGTGTTGTTAGCGGGTACCTTTGCCTGCCTGTTCCGCAAGGCCGGGCCGCATGAGGCGTTGGTTGTTTATGGATTTCGGGGAACGCGGATTGTAGTTGGGAGGGGCACGGTGGTTTTGCCGATGGTGGAAAGCTTTAAGTTGCTTTCACTGGAGCTGATGCCGTTTGACGTTGCGCCGCAGCAGGACCTTTATACAGCGCAAGGCGTTGCCATAAGGGTGGAGGCTGTGGCGCAAGTCAAGGTGAAGTCCGATCCCTTTTCAATACGAACGGCCGCCGAGCAGTTCCTGACCAAGACGCAGGTCCAGCGCGAAGAACTGATCCGGCTGTTGATGGAAGGCCACTTGCAAGGAATCATCGGCGAGCTCACGGTGGAGCAGATTGTGAAAGAGTCGAAGATGATAGGCGACCGGATGAGATCGATGTGCGCCGATGATATGAGCGAGATGGGGTTGGAGGTGATTTTATTCGCGATCAAAATCAAAGAAGCTGATCACGATACAACCATCAAGCGTGCCGAGGCGAGGAAGTAATTGTGGACGCGTTACGAACGGGGATTGCCTACGTTCGGCGCTGGCAGGAATTTGCCGATTCTGCCGGTATCTTAGCCGGGCAATAGAAGTAACAAGCCCTTTTTGGGGGAGGGTAAAAGATGCAAGGAACAGCGACTGTTTGGGTCATTGTAGGACTGTGTTTTGTAGTTGCTCTGTTTTTGATGGGCGCTTTCGCCCGCTTATTCCGCAAGGCCGGGCCGCATGAGGCATTGGTCGTTTATGGAATTAAGGGAACGCGGATTGTAATCGGCCGGGGCACTGTGATTTTGCCGATGGTAGAAACCTTCAGGCAGCTTTCGCTGGAGCTGATGTCGTTCGATGTCGCACCGCAGCAGGACCTGTATACGACGCAAGGCGTTGCGGTAACGGTTGAGGCAGTGGCGCAAATTAAGGTGAAGTCCGGCGACGTTTCGATAAAGACGGCCGCCGAGCAGTTCCTGACTAAAACGCCGCCGCAGCGAGAGGGATTGATCCGGCTGGTGATGGAAGGCCACTTGCGCGGAATCATCGGCCAACTCACGGTGGAGCAGATTGTGAAAGAGCCGGAGATGGTGGGCGACCGGATGAGATCGACCTGCGCCGACGATATGAGCAAGATGGGGCTGGAAGTGATTTCGTTCACGATCAAAGAGGTGCGGGACAAGAACGACTACATCGCCAATATGGGGCGTCCGGACGTTGCCAGGATCAAGCGCGACGCCGATGTTGCCGCCGCAGAAGCCGATCGCGATACAACCATCAAGCGTGCCGAAGCGCAGCGCGCGTCGGCCATCGCCAAAGCCCAGGCCGATCAGGAGCGGGTATTGGCCGAGACGCTCTCGATGGCGAAGCAATCGGAAGCCCATCGCGATCTGGAGATCAAGAAGGCCCAATATGCCGAGACCGTAAAAAAGCAGCAGGCCCAAGCCGATAAGGCGTATGAGTTGCAGCAGAACATCACGCAGCAGCAGGTTGTGGCCGAGCAGGTCAAGATCCAGCAGGTAGAGAAAGAGCAACAGATCAGGGTGCAGGAAGCGGAGATTCTGCGTCACGAGAAAGAGCTGATTGCGACTGTGTTGAAGCAGGCTGAAGTCGAGAAACAGCGCGTCATTAATCTGGCGGACGCCGAGAGACAGCGGCTGATTGCTCAGGCCGAAGGACAAGCCCAGGCCACGAAGTTGCAAGGTGAGGCGGAGGCCAGCATCATCTTCAAGAAGGGCGAAGCGGAGGCCAGAGCCATGAACGTGAAGGCCGAAGCCTATCAGGAATACAACCAGGCAGCCGTGGTCGATAAGCTGATCAGCAGCCTGCCGGATGTGGTGCGCGCCATGGCCGAGCCGCTCAACAACGTGGATAAGATCACGATTGTTTCCACGGGCAACGGCACATCCACGGGAGCCAGCAAGCTCACGGGAGACATGACGCAGATCGCTGCGCAGGTGCCGGTGCTCTTTGAGGCGCTTTCCGGCATGAACCTTACTGAGTTGTTGTCGAAGGTAAGGTTGATTGGCGACAAGGCTCCCAAGCCCAAGTCCGATGAGGGAGAATCGGCCAAGTCGCAGACGACGGGTCAATAGTAGGTGCGGAGACGTTGGCAACAGCGTCTCCGCTTTGTTCATTTGGCGGAACGAAGCTTTGAATGTTTTGATGCAGGCGTACCCGCAAAAACAAGGGCCTAAAAGCTGAGAGAAAGAAATAAAGAAACAGAGATAGGAAAAATGAAGCAAGGCATTTCCTTCGCGGGGTTGTTGTTGGGGCTGGCCGCCGGACTTTTGGCCGGCCTGCTTGTCAGTCACCTGATTCGCTGGTTCCTGGTTGGATTGGTGATTGTGGTAGTAGCCGCGGCT
>Ga0070734_10000225_pt1 | contig 151109 bp, 133 predicted proteins | sample Coa_R1_8_FD_66444 | JGI IMG/M metagenome (GOLD analysis project Ga0070734, IMG submission 66444) | Surface soil microbial communities from Centralia Pennsylvania, which are recovering from an underground coalmine fire - Coalmine... | ecosystem: Environmental > Terrestrial > Soil >... | reverse complement strand
ATGGCGTTCAGAGCGGAACGGGCTCTGCCGGTGGGTGCGTGCGGGACGCCGCCCGAGCAGGGGATTTTCGGCTCGGTGGTGGCTAACTTTTCAATCTGCGTCAAATCGGTGGGCTGGATATCTGCCATAAACTTCTCCTGGATTTGTAAGTTTGAGGGTTGTGCAACTCTCCCCTAATTTCGTTGTAGCAGGCGGATTTCATATATCCGGCTACTATTAGCTTTAAGTGATTGATTTGATTAGCTGAGAATTTTGGCCACGCCCGTGAACAGGATATGCGGGCCCGTACGGGACCCGCATCCTAGCAGATGAAAAATACCACCGGGGGCGAAGATTCGGTGGAGTGTGGGTGCATCAAAACGATGCTGTGGCGGCTTGCGAATCTCCTACCGAGTTACTCAGAATCACGGAGACAGAATCCAGGGAAACCGCCCCCTCGACGGTGAAGGGCAACATCAGACCAAACTGCCCTCCAAAGGCCGCCGATGGCGTGCCCTGGAACCAGTTTTGCGCGACGCTATTGAGCGGCACGGTCACCTGGGGTGTGCTGAGGGCGCTGCCGGTGGCGGCATGGAATAACACCACCGCCTGCGTGAGGTCCCGGGTATTACTGACGGCCGTGAACTGCAGGTTGAAGCCGCCGCTCGTGTGGACTACCGAGAGGTTCTGGACGATCGGAGCGGCAGGCGCCACTTGAACCTGCCGGCTCCCCGGAGCAACGGACAGAGTCGCGCCGCCGGCCTGTAGCGAATCCACTTCGAGTTGGATCGTCCCAGCCACGCTGCCGGTTTGCAAGGCGAAAGGCGAATTCGGGAAAGTGGCATGCGCGGTATTCGCGGGAATGGTGAATCTGGCGGATCGGCCGCCCGTCGAGAACTGCACACCAGGATCGTCAACAGGGTTCGCCCCACCCGGAATAAATGAGAGAGTGACCACACCGGTCAGATCCACGGGATAGGGAGCCGCGAGGGAAATGTCGATCGCGGGCTGCTGTAATGGCGCAACGGTATCGGGAGGACCCGCAATGGTGAGTGCCGGCAGCGCAGGCAAAGTAACCACAATGGTTTCGACACCGCTCCCCAGGAGACCGGTGGTATCGGTTACCTGAATGGTGAAATTGAAAGTGCCTCCCGCCGTAGGGGTGCCGCTGATCACGCCAGAGGAAGCGTTTAGGGCCAACCCCGGCGGCAATCCGCCCCCCGTGAGTGTCCAGGAGTACGGACCGGCGCCACCGGAAGCCGAGAGCGTAAACGAGTATGCTGTTCCGGCAGTTGCGCCGGGGAGCGCCGCTGGACTGCCCAGTGAGATACCCCGCCCGACCACTACGGAAAACTGCTTCTGGGCGGTGACCGACGCACTGTCTATCACTGTGGCGGTAAAGGCGAAGGTGCCCGCAGTTGTGGGCGTGCCGGTGAGCGAGCCGGCCGAGCCATCCAGCGCGATGCCCGGTGGGACCGCGCCATCGGTGATCGACCACTGATAGGGGGGCGAGCCGCCGGAAGCTGCCAACGGCTGGGAATAGGGGCTGCCGATGATTCCGGACGGCAGCGTGGGCGCGGTTGTGATTGTCAGCGCCTGGGCGACCGTCAGCGTGAAATCCTTCGAGGCCTGGTTGGTATTGCCGTCCGTCAGCGCCGCGGTGAAGGCGAAAGAGCCGGCGGCGGTGGGTGTCCCATCGATCTGGCCGCCGGCGCTGAAGCCCAAGCCCGCCGGCAATGTTCCTTTCGTAATCGACCAAACGTAGGGCGGCTTACCGCCCGCGGGCTGCAAGAGCAGGGTGTAGTGCACGCCAATGGCTGCGGCCGGCAGTACCGGAGGCGTAGCGATGGTCAGGCCGCTCGCAATCACGATGGTGAAATCCTGATGCGCTGGCGTGGATGCGGAACTGCTCACCTGCACCCTGAACTGAAACGTGCCCACTTGCGTGGGAGTTCCGCCGATTGATCCGTTCCCGGGATCGAGTGTGAGGCCGGAGGGCAAACTTCCGGACATGAGAGTCCAGGTATAGGGTGGCGCGCCCCCGGTGGCAAACAGCGTCTGGTTATACGGCGTACCCGCGGAGCCGCTGTTCAAGACCGGCGGAGTCACAATCGTCAATGTTGACATAATCGCAAGGGAGAGAGAGGCCGATTGAGAAGCCCCCGCACCGTCGATGACCTTGGCCGTAAAACTGTAGTTACCTGAGGTTGACGGCGTTCCGGAGATGACGCCGCTCGGCGCCAACGAAATTCCCGGCGGCAGCGATCCTCCCGTGACAGACCAGGTGTACCCGCCTGCCCCGCCCGTTGCGGAAAGAGTTTGGGAGTACGGAACACCCAGGGTTCCGGCAGGAAGCGAACCGCTCACGATCGAAAGCGCGGGCGGGTTAATCGTCAAAGTGAGAGCTTTGGCCGCAGATGTGGCGGAGTTGTCCGCCACCTGGACTGTGAAGGCCGAATTGCCCACAGCCGTGGGTGTGCCGCTAATCGCCCCGTTGGCCGAGAGACTTACGCCCGCCGGTAGCGAACCGCTGACGATGGACCATGTGTAACCGCCGGTCCCACCGGTGGCAGCCAGCATTTGGGAATATGCGGCGCCCACCGTGCCGTTGGGAAGCGAACCGGTTGTGATGGAAATACCGGCTGGAGTCACCGTCAGAGTGAGAGTTTTGGCGGCCGTGGCGTGCGAACTGTCCGCCACCTGGACGGTGAAGGACGAATTGCCCGCAGCCGTGGGCGTGCCGCTAATCGCCCCGCTCGCCGCGAGATTCATTCCAGCAGGCAGCGAGCCGCCGGCAATGGACCATGTGTATCCCCCGGCGCCCCCGCTGGCGGCCAGAGTCTGAGAATACGCCGCCCCCACCATGCCATTGGGAAGCGAAGCGGTTGTAATCGTGAGGGGTAGTGGCGGAGCGGCCTGGACCGTGATACTCAGCCCTTGTGTAGCCGTCTTGCTGCCGGAATCGGCGGCCCCCACCGTGAACGAAAATGTGCCAGCCGCTGTTGGTGTCCCGCTGATGAACCCGGAACTGCCGAGGGAAATGCCATTCGGCAAGCTACCCGAGGCAACGCTCCAGGAATACGGTGGGGTTCCACCGGAAGCGGAGAGTTGTTGGCTGTAAGGCGTACCCACCGTGCCTGCCGGCAATGAGGAGGATGTGATTTGGAGCGTCGCCGGGTTGATGGTGATCTGGAGGTCCTGACGGTCAGTGCTGCCTGTGGAGTCCGCCACCTGAACGGTAAAGGAGAACTTGCCTGGCGCGGCGGGCGTGCCGGAGATTCCGCCGGACGCGCTGAGTTGGATTCCGGCCGGAAGTGATCCGCCGGTAAGGGACCAAGTATAGGGCTGCCGGCCGCCTTTCGCCGAAAGCGTCTGGTTATAGCTTGTGCCGGCAGTTCCTGGGGGAAGAGAGTTAGTCGTAATGTTGAGTTTCTGCGCGGAGGCGCCGCCGAAACTCAAGCTCACCATCAGGAGAGTCCAACGTGCAAGCAAGGAGGGCATGGGTTCGCTCAATGCGGAGGACCTATGGCGGGGCTGCCGGCGACGATTGTGCCTCCAATCGCCGCTGTGGGCGCGACTGGCGTAGTTGCGGCGGCACCGCCGCCATGTGTGGCGGCGAGAACCCCGCCAGCCACGGCGCCTCCAATCAAACCAACGATCAGGATGCGTTTGCCTGTAGCGGAAGCTCTCACCGGCTCTACGTTGCTTTGCGCAATCGTCGCACTGGCTGCCTCCCCGCGCCACGATGCAGTAACGCGCAGCCGAAATTGTCCGGCAATGTTGTTCGGGCGCATGCCATGACTGGCAGCCATGCCTCGCGCGTCCGTCTGCACCGTCAGGCTCAGGCTCTTGTCCTCGAATGTCGCGCTGGGGCCCGTGGCAGGGAGCAGAAAGCTCACGGTCGCGCCCGGCACGGCTTGCCCGGACATATCCAGCACCTGCACCGTGGGATCGTGCGCGCGGTGAAAGCGGATGCTGTTAATCGCGCCGTCGCCTTCCACTACGCGGATTCGCACTTGGGCGGAAGCCGTCAGGGTTACGGAAAGCAGGGCACCCAGAAGCGTGGAGCGGCGGCTCATGGTTTGCTTATACCTCAGCCAAAAGGATGAGAACACGCATGCAGTTCGATTTGCTGTACAGAACCGTCCATCGCTTACGCGGAAGCCGTTGAAAAATGATCAGGCGGCGCTAAAGATTGTAGGAAGTGAGCGATCACGCGACAGCAGAGACTGTGACCGGCAGTACGCGGAGCGCCGATTTATGGCCGTTGCCGGAGAGTTCGGGCGCAATCGAATCCTCGCGGGCGGTCCTGGAGGAAATCCGCCAATCGGCAGTGAATGGGTTTAACAGCTTCGGGCATGGCGGCCTGGAGATCGGCGGCATCTTATATGGGGCGCGGGAAGGCGGCATTACCCGGATTCTGGGTTGCGCCGAAATTGCCTGCGATCATGCGCGGGGGCCGGGGTTCGTCCTTTCAGCAGCCGATGAACAGGCGCTAGCCGGCCAACTCGCTTCCCGTATACCCGAGCAGATGATTCCGGTGGGCTGGTATTGCTCTCACACGCGCTCGGGGATGGCGCTTACCGCCGCGAACCGGGAGTTGTTCGATCGTTTCTTCCCTCAGCCGTGGCAGATCGGGCTGGTAGTTTGCCCCGAACGTTTCGGCCCGGCGCGAATTGCGATCGTACTGCGCGAGGCGGATGGCCGCCTGCCGGAAATACCGGGCCGCGAATTCACGCTGGAACCGTTGCGAGAGACTGCGCCCTCTAGTACCGATGCGCCGGCACCGATGGAAAGCGACCCGCGGCCGGCAGTTCTGGACAGCCCGCCGGTTCGCAATTTGCGCCCTTGGCGGAAGGCGGCGGCAATGGCCGTGGCGGGGATGCTGGTCGCGTTCGTGCTCGCCTGGATTGCATCCAGCCATACAGCTCCGCCCCGGTTGGGTCTCCGCACCTATGAACTGGCAGGCCAGACGCGGATCGAATGGGATCGGGATGCGCCGGCGGTGACGAAGGCTTCCCACGGGTGGCTGGAGATTGACGATGGCGGCGCGAAGACCACCTTGGTACTGGATGCAGTTCAGCTTCGAGCCAGTTCCGTCACTTATGTTCAGCATTCCGGCGACGTGGTGGTGCGGTTGCATGTCGATCGCGCCGCATCCGGCCCGAAACCGCAGGACGAGTTTGCGCGATTGCTCATTGCTCCGCCGGCGCCGCGGGGCTCGGCGGAAGCTGCTGCACCACCGGGGGCCGTGGGAGCGCGACCCACCGCGCCGGCGCCGCGCGGCGGTCAGCAGGCGGAACGGACTCTCACCGATGCTGCCGCGCCAGGAGCCGTGCGGCGCCCGGCCACAATCCCCACACCCAAAAGTGCGCCTCCGCCCGATGCCAATTTGCCGCCGCCACCACTGGTCGCCTATGCGCCGCCCGCTCAGCCTTCTTTAACCTTGCTGAAGGCCCTCCCCGTGCCGCAAATTTATCAGGGGCCCCGATCGGGCCGGCTTGTCTGGACCGGCGACCTTGCCCGGCGTGGCGTCATCGAGATCGATCAAGGGAAGGCGAACATGGGGGTGTTGCGTGGCGCGCTGCCGGGCCAGCCGGTTGAGATTCGGGTCCATCCCGCTGAATTCGGTCCATCGGGCCTGGTCGCTTACACGGCCGATTCCGCTGCGCGACGCCAGGAGCCTCCGGCACAGAATAACGGGTGGAACGCGACCCGGTTCGATTGGGATCCGGAACGGGCTCGGGATCTGAGCATTTTGGAAGCGCCGAATCCGAGTAATGAGTATAAGAGGCTCGTATTGCGCAGTGACACTCGCGGCTATTCCGTCATTCTCGTAGAGTGGACTCTGCGGCGCGCAGAGTAAGCCGGTCGATGAGTCTACTCCTCCAAGCGTTTCCGGAAAGGCTTCGACTTGCGCCGCTCCCTTGGCGCCCGCGGTAACCCGTTCGAAGTACGCGATCGGCTGAGCGGCGCGTTTGTGCGGTCAGGCGGTTTTACGGCGCACCCTGCGGGCGGGCTCCGCTTCGGCGGAATCCTCTTCTTGGGCGCCGGCACGCTCCAACAAGGGCTTTGCCAGCTCCGTCAGGAGCTTGTCGGTCTTCTGCTCCTCCGCAAGAGTTTCGTTTAGCAGTTGCAGCACATCGCGGCGACCGAGTTGCTTCGCGATCGTGCGCACCGTTCCATAGCCCGAAATCTCGTAGTGTTCCACCTTTTGCGCGGCGCCAATCAGGCCCAAATCGGCTTCCCATTCATCACTTTTTCTGGTTTCGGTGATTTTTTCCTGGCCTTCCGCCACGATCCCCGCCATGCCCTTGCAAGGCTTTGCTTTAGGCCGGCTGCCGAGCAGTTCGAAAACCTGCTGTAACCGCTCGACGTGGCCCTGCGTCTCCTCCAAATGCGTTTGAAAGGCCTGCTTCAGTTCCTCGTTGCGGGCGGCCTTTGCCATTTTCGGCAGCGCTTTGACCAATTGATTTTCCGCATGCAGCAAATCCTGCAATTCTTCTACGAGCATCTCTTCCAGATTTGGCATTTACCCTCTCTCCCGTTCTCACGATAACTTGAAGGCGCGCGAAATAGAGCGAAGCAGCGAAGATGCAACGGAGTAACCCGTGCGATCACCGACACGGCCAAGCCGCGAACGGTTGGTCTAAAACGGGACCAGCGCTCGCTCCCCTCTCACGCGCCGCATTATTGATTTTTGTTCTACAGGCTACCACCGCCATGGCGGACCTGCGGTTTGTCCGTTTCGGCGTAATCCGCTCCCGCTTCTCCCGCGGAGGAAATGTCATGGGCTCCAGTGCGCTCCAGAATCTCCTTGGCCCGGCCGACCCAATCGGAATTATCGCAATGCACCGAAACCAGAATGCCCCCTTCTTTAATCATGCCTTCGTAGCGCTTGGCTTCATACTCCGGGATACCCATGCCGACGAGGGCTCCAATGATCCCGCCGATTACGCCGCCGGTACCGATGCCCGCCAAAGCGCCCATGATCGGACCCGCGGCGATGAAGGGCCCTAACCCGGGGATTGCTAGCGCGCCGATGCCAGCCAGTAAACCCAGCGTTCCGCCGATCGCCGCGCCCGCACCGGCTCCCGTCGCTGTGCCCTCCGGAGCCTTGGTGTTCTTCTCGTGCGCGAATTCTTTCGTGCCCGTGTTCTCGGGCAGCAGCACGGAGATGTCCTCGTTTCGGAATCCCTCTGCGAGGAGCGTGTCCACTCCGTTTTCCGCTGCCGAGCGGGTCCGGTAAATGCCAAATGCGGCCGTATTCTTTCCTGCCATTTGCGTTCTCCTTTTTGACTAACTATTCTTCTTGGCGCGAGCCGCCTTCACGGTGATTTCGTTCGTGACATTACCCGCTCCGGCCGCTTCTGTCGCCTTTTGTTCCACAGATTTCTTCTCTTCTTCGGACCGGACTGGCCCTTTTAAGGTCACTTTTCCGTTTTGAGCGATGACCTTGACGTTGTGAGCATAAGTGGATAATGACTTGTCGTCCATTAACGACCTGCGGATTTTCTGCATGAGTTCGCGATCGGATACATTGTTTTTCGCCTGATCGGAAGTCGGTTCCGATTGGGCGCGATCGCGCTTGTTTACTTTTGTGTTATCTGCGTTAGAAGACGATGTTTGCGAGGGCGGCTGAGCGCCCGCCACGCCAATCGAGATTCCCGCCGCAACAATTGCCGCTAAGGTATGCCTGCAGTTCATGAACGTCCATCTCCCGCCCAGGAGCAAGCAATTCGGGAGCCGATGGGCTCCCGGTTACGTAGGCCCAATTTGTATAGCCCCGACAAATTGGCGGTGGCGCGGGCCGGCTCTCCGTTTGCGAACTAGCAGCCCGCGCGGCGGAGTTCCTCGCCGATGCGGCCGAGCCAGATGCATTTCCACATGCGGAAGTCGCCGCGCAGCGACCACCACGGGTGTTGGAAGGTGGCCGGGCGATTGCGTTCGAATACGAAGTGTCCCGCCCACGCGAACAGATAGCCTGCCACGGGGGCCGTAACTAGCCACCAGGGCGTAAACAGGATGCCGGCAGCCACAGCAGCCAGCGTAAGGTTGGTGCCGATGAAGTGCAAGGTTCGGGTCGCCGGAAGCGAGTGCTCGCGAAGATAGAAAGGCCAGAACTCCTCGTAGCTGGCGAATTTGCGGCGCGGGCTCATTGGTGCGCAGGCGCTCTCGGGGAAGAGTCTACCACGAGCAAACGCTCCAAAACGCTTGTTTCTGGCATAGAATTGACGCCAGGAATTCGGCAAACCCAAAACGTAACGGAGGTGATTGAACGATGGCTACACAGAGCAGATCTCTGGATTTCGATCCAGCGAAACTGGATGCGTTCATGCAAAAGGCGGTTATGGACATGGGGGCCGCGCTTCATGCGGCGCTCGTTGTCATCGGCGACAAATTAGGATTCTATAAGGTCATGGCGGGCGCGGGATGGCTAACGTCCGCCGAGTTGGCGGCCAAGACCAGTACCGACGAGCGCTATGTCCGGGAATGGCTGAACTCCAACACTGCCAGCGGCTACCTCGAGTACGACGCGGCAACGCAGCGATATCAATTGCCGCCGGAGCAGGCTTTTGCGCTCACGGTGCAGGATTTGCCCGGTGCCTTCCATATCATCTCGTCGTGCTTTAAAGATGAGCCGAAGATCACGCAGGCATTCCGCACGGGTGAAGGCGTGGGCTGGCATGAGCACGATGCCAACCTGTTCTTCGGCACCGAGCGGTTTTTCCGGCCCAACTACGAGAACAATCTGCTGAGTTCCTGGATACCCGCTCTCGACGGCATGGCCGGGAAACTGGCGGAGGGCGCCTCTGTCGCGGATGTGGGTTGCGGACATGGCGCTTCCACGATGCTGCTGGCCAAAGCATTTCCGAAATCGCGCTTTTTCGGCTTCGACTATCACAGCGGCTCCATCGAATATGCCCGTCACATAGCGGGACGGGACGGGCTTCTGGATCAGATCACGTTCGAAGTAGCCAGCGCCAAGAGCTATCCCGATAACGGCGGCTACGATCTGGTGGCATTTTTCGATTGCCTGCATGACATGGGCGATCCGGTTGGCGCGGCGAAACACGTGCGCTCGACGCTGAAACCGGACGGGACGTGGATGATCGTGGAGCCGTTCGCCCACGACCGTCCCGAAGCGAATCATAATCCAGTCGGGAGAATTTACTATTCCGCCTCGACCATGATCTGCACGCCGGCTTCAAAGGCCCAAGAAGTCGGTGCAGCACTGGGAGCGCAAGCGGGTGAGGAACGCATTCGAGCCGTGGTCTCGGAAGCCGGGTTCAGCAGTTTTCGCCGCGCCGCGGAAACTCCGTTCAACCTGGTGTTCGAAGCGCGTCCTTAGCTTGAGGTATTGCGGGCCGGCCGAGCAAGGCTCATCGAAGGGAGAAGGTTTGTCGGTTAAGGCTTGGGGGTGAACTTCACCACCGTAGCCGTGAAATGCTGGCCCGGCTCGATTACGAACTGGTGTACGGTGTTGGGCGGAATGTAGAGCGTATCGCCGGCGGCGACGGGATACCGGACACCGCCCTCGATGGCTTTGCCACGCTGCTCCTCGGGCGCGGTGGGCCTGCCCTCGATCATCTTGCCGCCCACCAGAACTACGCCTTGGCCCTCGTGAAAAAAGATTAAGTCTGCTTGCTTCTCGTGCAGTTCGGCTTCGCCGTTGCCATCGCGGTAGGCGATGAAGGCAGAATCCATGAGCCGCTCCGTGGCCAAGTGGCGTTCGGGATTCACGTTGGCGGGAAGTTTCTTCACGGCATTCCGGGTCTGGGCGGCGCTCCAGAACGCGGGTTTCGCGGGATCCGCGGCATTCAGGGAAACCAAACCAGCGGTGATGAGGAACAGCGTGGTTTTCATGATGCGCCAGTATATACCAGCATCCGGCTGTATGATAGCTGCGAGATGAAAGCCGCAGCCGTCTTCGCGGTCCTCGCCTTCGGTGTTCAGGCCGAGACGATTGAGGCACGTCTGAATGCTCTGTTCGCGCCATACCGGGAAAACGAAGCGCCCGGCATGGTTGCGATGCTCATCCGCGACGGCGGGGTCGCCTGGCAAACTGCTTTCGGTCTGGCGGATCTCGAGACGCACCGCCCCGTCACGCCGGATACGCAGTTTGAACTCGCATCGATGACGAAGCAGTTCACCGCCATGGCAATCATGATTCTCTTCGAACAGGGCAAGCTGAAATTTGATGACACGCTGGACAAATATTGCCCCGAGTTCCCGGCCTATGCGAGGAAGATCCACATACGCGACCTGCTGCATCACGTTTCCGGGCTGCCCGACTACGAAGTGCTGATGGTGGGGAAGATTGGAGAGGATTTTTTCCGCTCTTCGAAAGGGCCGCCCGCGCCGCATGAGTTCACGTCGGCAGAGGTGTTGCGGACGCTCAGCCTCCAGCCGAAGCTGGAATTCGCTCCCGGTTCCAGATTCGAGTACAGCAATTCCGGGTACGAAGTGCTGGGGCAAATCGTTGAGCGGGTTAGCGGGAAACGTTACGCCGAATTTCTAAAAGAAAAGGTCTTCGATCCGCTCGGGATGCAGGACACGCTGGTCCTGGATGAACGCAAGCATGCAGGGCCGCGCCTTGCGCTTGCCTACAGAAAGCACAAGGGTAAGTGGGAGGACATCAGCTACTCATCCGAGAACTACGAATACGGTGACGGTGGCGTCGAAAGCACGGTGAAGGATCTCGTCAAATGGGATCAGGCGCTGTATACGAGTAAGCTGGTGCGCCCTGGCACGCTCCATCTGGCGTTCACCCCGGGCCGCACTCACGATGGCAAGGTCATTGAAACACATTTCTTCACACATCCGAGCGGTTATGGATTTGGCTGGTTCGTCAGTTCGGAAAATGGCTTCGCAGTCTTCGAACATGGCGGCGACTGGGCAGGCTATCGCACGCACATGATTCGGGTACCCTCGCGGCAGCTAACCGCTATCATCCTCGCGAACTCGTCAAACAATGACGTGGAACGAATTGCGCACCAGATGATCGAAATCGCGAGGCAGTGAGGCTGCGGGCGCATATTTCTTTCTTTCAAATACGGCCTAATTCCGGATGGCTCGGCTGACCTTTTAAATTGAACAGATATAATCGATTTCAATCCGGTTCTATCACAGATGTGTGACATACTAATAGGCCCATGTCCGCACTAGTGGTCTTTGCGGCGATCCTGATTGCCGCCTTGTTGTTTCAGGGCGTGCTGTGCTTGGTTCGCCGCGAACGACAAAACCGTGTAGGCATTCTGAATCTACTTTTGGGGGCGATAGGTCTGTTTTTCTGGCTGGCGATGGAGAGCGGCACGGTAGTGATCGCACCGGAGTTGGGGGTGGTAATGGTGCAGGGTCCCTGGACAACCTTCCTGCTGCGCCTATCGCTTGTGATTATCGCCGTTTGCGCCGCGCTTTCGTGGCAGAGCGCCTTGGCTTACGCCCGACAACCCTTCCGGAGACGAGGGCTGGCGATCCTCATGGGGATTGCGTTGGTCTGCGGCTTGGCCGCGTCCTCTCAGTTCAATTTTGTTGCGATTGATGGCGGCCTACGCGGAGCGCGCCCGATCGCTTACTTCAATATGTGGTTTCCGCCGTTAATGGTGTGGGTGCTGTTCTGTTTTTCGCAAAGCATAGCGGCCATTTTCGCGCGACCCCGGTTACTGGACTGTTTCCGCGCGGCGTGCCTCGTAATTGCCCCGGTTGCATTGTTTGGTTTGGGCTGGCAAGAAATCGCCGATCCGTACACTACCGCGGCTTTCACGAGGGCCATTTGGATCAATGTTCTATATGTCGCGTATGCGGGGGTCCTGGGGTCGTTGGCTTGGTTCGCTATTCAGTGGTCGCGCCGATCCGTAGCTGCGGCGGTGATTCTGGTTGAGGCCGGTTTGGTCGTATGGGCTTTCCATTCCCCGGAATATCTCTACCGGAACCGCCTGCCGGGTTTTCTCATTGTGCTAGGGCTGCTTACTGCGGCCCAGATCGCGTGGGCGGTATCCTGCAACTGGGGGCGAAGTCAGCGCAGCGTCGTTCCCGCATATCATCCCGACGATCATGAGATCGGCAGGCTGGCATACACATACTGGGAATCGCGGGCCCGGACAGGCGGCTCGGCGGAGGAAGATTGGCAGAGAGCAGAAGCAACGTTGCGGTATCGCGGCTTATGGACGAGGTATCTCCTCAGTTTCCTGCTGTGCCTCGTCGCTGCAGGCTTGTTTGACTTCTTCTACGCGTCGTTGTTAAGTCCGTGGATCGATGCGGCAGTGGCCTTTTTTGCCTGGTTCCTCACCACGGAATTTCTGGCCCAAGGCATCGTCTACCGGATTCCCGACTGGCTTGTGCGCGCGGGGCGCAATGCGGCCAGGGGTTTCGAACCGTCCTGGACCAGCCTTAAGAACTGGCGAGCCGAGCAACGGGCCAAGTCATCCAAGGATCAGCCGGCCAGTGGCACGGCCAAGACTTTACGAGCGACCGTGCAGATCGTTGCAGCGGTGGCCGCGCTTATCGCGTTTTCCGAGGTCCTGCACATTGGCAAGACCGTTCTCGAACCGTTTGCCGAACCCGCCGGAGATGACGGAAAACAGCAGCCCGGAAGACAACTTTCGCTGTTGATGTCCGAAGAACTCAACCAGTTGAGGAAAGATACAGAACTATTGGTGTTCTCCGGAAAATCCATGGAGGCCGGTCGCGGGGATCAGCGCCGGTTATCCCGCCCCATCGTCGCAATGGAGAGCAGCAACCTCGCCAGCGCGATATCGAGCAGTAACGAATTGAGCATTTTTGGACTAAAGATTTCGCCCGGTTTTCTAGTGGGCATAATTCAAGTCCCGGTTAGAGGGTTACTGGGAATCGACGTGATCAGCGGAAGCCTGTTCCAAGAGACCACTGAGGGCGCGTCGCACCTGCGGGCAGTAGTTTCCTCAAATACGGGACAAACCTGGACTGCCACGGAGAGTCCTCCCTCTACCGGAAAGGCATGTGACGGTACTGATCCAGTCAAACGAAGTCCGATCGAAAGCCTGGCGCACGAACTGGCATTGCAAGTCGTCACAAGCCAGCCCGAAACGCCGCTGACTCAATCCTCAACTGCACTGGATGCATTCGAGAAAGGCATTGCGCATTCGCAAAATTTCAATCTAGCGGGCAAACGCGGCGAACTCAAAATGGCGGTCTCCTGCTTGCAGGTAGCCACGCTCGTGGATCCGGCTTTCAGCGACGCTTACTACAGGCTGGCTCTCGTACTGGAACAGGACGGCCAGCCGGTACGCGCCGCGGCGGCTTTAGAAGCAATCGGCAGCAATAAACCAAATTATGTCCGCGGCTTGTTGCAGCGGGCAAACGTTCTATATACTCTCAAATCGTTTTACCCCTTCCTGCCACCGCTACTTCCCCCCTCTGTGTTCCCGTCCACTAGCCAGGAAGCGGAGACCATCTGGCTGCAAATTGCAGAGGGCAATCTCCGAGCGAGCGCCTCGGAGCGGCGGGACGCGTACCTGGGCTTATGCCAGTCCACTCTCGATGAGGAGTCGAGAGTGCTCGGTGACATCTACGAGACGGCGGAGGTGAATTTCAGAGACAGTCAGCCGGGACAAGAGAATCGAGCGGACTTTCTGAGGAAGGTCGCCGACCGGGCGATGCAAGAAGCCTCGCGTCAGGCGCCATTCTACCTGCCGTATTATTACTGCAAACGCGCCGGGGCACTATCTTCTTTCGGCTCCATGACCGACCTGCGTCAGGCGGACGCGCAGACGTTGGAAGCCAGCATTCTGAACTTGTTGGGCCTGAGTATCGCTCTTCACAATCAGCGAACCACTTTGGGCGGCCCTACCGATTTGTTCTGTGCCACGGGTGCAATCGACGTTCCCAGTCTCTCTTCTTCCTCCAGGGAGCTGCCTTTACTGGTCTGGAATAGCCCGATCGCGCGGATGTCGATTCCCTATTTCGCGAGCGCCCGGCGCCTGGCGCCCGATAGTTTGGATATAGCTTGCAGTCACGCCACCGCTGTGTGGAACACCAGTGGCGATGCAACACCAATGCTGGCATTGAAGAACAATCCCCGGATGGCTCTTTCGCTAGGAGAGTCGTTAGGCGAAGCAGCCCATGCCTTTGCCTATGGCTCGCAGAGAGATTCGATGAACTCAACACCCATGAGACAGAAGGAACTAGCGAGCCTCTATTATCAAATGGCATTGAACTCCTTCGAAGATGCGATAAGGGTGAACGACGCTTCCGTTACGGCTCTAAACGATTTCGCCTATTATCTGTGGCGCTGGTGGGTCGACAGCCGCAAGTTTACGGGCCTGACGCCCCCGACGACCGAACAAAGGGATCTAGCTGAGGCGCGGATTCGAAAAGCACTGCAATATGTTTCTCCCAAAGCAACCGTGGAGGACCGTGCGTACCTGCTTAGCACTTTGGGCGAGGTTCTGATCGCAAAGGGCGACCCCTCGGCCGCCATCGCAGTACTGGAGAGTTTGCCGCCAGAAGTGTCCGATCTGGAAGACCAGTTAGACAGAGCGCAAGCCTACGCCTGCGCTGCGGCAGCAGGGTTGAAGGACAGAAGCTACGCGGTTCTGGCCCGAGAAACGCTTGCCGAGGCTCAGAAGAACGAACAATTACGAGAATTCCGGCCACTTTCCGACCAGCAATGGAAATCCATCGATTGCCAGATTGTATTTCCAGGAAAGCCCTCGAACCCAGCGACCGCGGCCGGTTCTGCAGGCCAACAGTAAGATGTGAACTGAGAATAGGTTCCATAGACTCCACTTCAGCTTGGTTTCTGCAACGGAGGACCGGATAGGCAAGCTCGTTGACAACGCGCGGGAAAGCACCCCAGAATGGATCCGTATCGACGAACGCTATGACTCGCATGTGACATATCGTGGCTTCGTCTAGAAGGCTGGCCGCGTTTGGCACGTCTCGGAATCGGATTATCACTTCCGGACCCCGCGTATCGCCTCCTCTAACAGGCTCCGATCGATCAAGGTCGCGAGCTGGCCGCGGGTGCGGGGCGCGCGCTTCGTTTCTTTTGCAACCCACTGCTCTTCCTCGGTCATGACGTCGAGAAGGTCTGCGGCTATCGAACCGCTGTAGCGAAGCTGCGGCCAACTCCGCTCGATCACCGCTTCGGTGTATTGCAGCTTGGTCGACAACAGCGGCCAAAACTCTCGCGGGCGGTCCCGCAGACCGGCCGATGCTTTGATCAGCGATTTGAGGAATTCCACGAGCGCGCGGCGCTTCGCCGGATCACTCAGCACTTTCGTGGAGGTCTGCAGATTGAACAGCTCGCGGTAGACAGTGCGATTTTGCAGCACGATCGCATCGGAACCGAGAGCCGCGGCGGAGTTCTCCGATTCCGGTTCCCAGATCGCGACCGCATCCACTTGGTGAGCCTTCAGCGCGGCGGACATTCCCGTGATCGGCATAAAAGGCACCACCATGACGGCGCTCTCTTCGACACCGGCCAGGGCGAGCGATTTCACCAGATAGTAATGGGCCGAGGTATACAGTGCGATGGCAATCTTCTTGCCACGCAGGTCCTTCACAGACGAAATTCCGGCGGAGCGCCGCGCCACGATGCGGTAGAAACTCTCAGCCTCAGTGAGAATGACGCGCAGGCTCGGGTCATCTACGGATTGCCGGAGCAACTGAGTTTCGGCGTTGGTGGCCGCGTCCACCTCGCCGCGCATCAGGTTGGGGATACCGCCATTGATGACGGTCACGCGTCCGGAATAGAGGCCGTTGGCCGCCACCAGGACGGGGGCGAGTTCGATGGTGGTCATGTTGCCTGCGATGCGAAGGGCAGGCACCGGATTCTGTTGGGCAAAAGCAGACGCCCAGGCGAAGAACAGGATAGCGAGAATCAAAGCGTAACCGCTCCCTGACGGTCGCGGCTCAGTTTCCCCTCGGCGGAGGGGCCGCGGGGAGCGGGGCCTTGCCGTCGAGCGCAAAGACAAACAGCAAGGGCGGGTTGTCGAGCTTCGCATCGGCCGGCGCAGCGGTGTTGCCCGCCCGGCCGGCGCCGCCAAGGAACGCCACGTACTGTTTGCCCTCGATCTCATACGTAATCGGCGGCGCCATGCCCGTGCGGCCAGTTTGGATGTCCAGCAACTTCTCACCCTTATCCGCGCTATATGCCAGGAAGCGCCCATCATTGATGACATGGAAGACCAGGTTGCCCGCGGTCGTCACGGTTCCGCCCCCGATCCCGCCCCCGCCATCCGCGCGCCACACCAGAGTGTGCTTCACCGGATCCCAAGCCTGCAAACCACCGCGAACGCCATCGGGCGCGTTGGGGCCAATGGCCGGCGCCTTGATCTGGCGCGCCGGGGCGTTGTTGTTGTTGCGGATGTCACCGGTCGTCCCCGGCTTGTAATCATCGTCTGCCTGCCAGATGTACGGCTGGTAGGAAGCCGGAATGTAGACGAGCCCGGTATTCGGGTTGAACGACATGGGCGCCCAGTTATGAGCGCCGCCGCCGGTCGGAAACACGGCGAGCGGTTCCTTATCGTAATAAGCTTCCGCATTCACCACGGGACGTCCGCTATCGTCGAGCCCTTTGGCCCAGTTCACCTTCACGAAGGGATGCCCGGAAATGAATTGCCCGCTGACCCGGTCAATGGCGTAGAAGAACCCGTTCTTTGCGGCTTGCGTCAGAACCTTGCGAGTCCGCCCCTCAATCGGCAGATCGAGCAGCATCAATTGCTGAACGCTGTCGAAATCCCAGTTGTCATTGGGGACGGTTTGGAAGAACCACTTTAGTTGGCCCGTGTTTACATCGACCGCCAGGATGGAACAGGTATAGAGATTGTCCATGTTCTGCGCACCGCGGAACTTCTGCGTCCACGGCTCCGCGTTGCCTGTACCGACATAGATGAGATTGGCGTCGGGGTCGTAGGCGAAGCCATCCCACACCGCTCCGCCGCCTCCCTTCTTGTAGAAGTCGCCGCCCCAAGTCTTGGCGGCCGCGCGCATGGCTTCATTCTCATAAGGCTTGCTGGGGTCGCCGGGAACGGTATAAAACCGCCACGAGCGCTGGCCGCTGGCGGCGTCATACGCATCGAAGTAACCACGGTTCTCGCCTTTGTCCCCGCCCGAGACTCCCACAATCACCTTGCCGCCGGCGATCCGCGGCGCCATGGTCAGGTAGTGGCCATCCTGGGGATAAGCCACGCGTGCCTCCCAAACCGGTTTTCCGGTGAGGGCATTCAGCGCAAACAGCCGGCCGTCGAGGCTGGGCGCGTAGATCATGCCGTTGTACAGCGCGATTCCGCGATTCACAATCAGACCGGTGACGGGACGCATGGCAGTCTGATTGACCTCGGGATCCCAGCGCCAGATCTGCTTGCCGGTGCGGCCATCCACTGCAAATACCACGCTCCAGGACGTAATGCCGTAGATGGTGTTGTTCCAAACCAGCGGCGTGGCTTCCTGATTGCCGCCGCCGGCCCCCAACTCGTACGTCCACGCGAGCCCGAGGCGCTTCACGTTGGAACTGTTGATCTGTTTCAGAGGACTGTACCGTGTTTCGCCCTGCGATTTACCGTAGGTGAGCCAGGAGCCCGGGAGCGGATCCTGGGGCGTACCGGCGTTTTTCAAGACGGCCTGATCGACCACTCCAGCGGATTGGGCGCACACCAAGGGCGCGGAGCCCAGGAGACTGATCGCCGCCAGCCAGCGCGCCGGGCCATTCCATCGAAACGTCTGCATGAGGACCTCCTGTAGACAAGCTGCGACAAACGCGTTTTCGAGTCTACTGCAATTCGCCGCCGAAATCAGCGGCGCATACCGCCGTGATACAATTCCGGCGCAAGGAGGCCCAGGCATACGGCTATGTCCTATTACGAAAAAGGCCCCGTTCGCATCTACTACGAGGAGACCGGTTCCGGATTTCCGTTGCTGCTGATTCCGGGCGGCGGGTTGAACTCGACCATTGCCAGCCTGCGCGACGGCTCACCCTTCAATCCGATTGAGGAGTTCAACGGCGAGTATCGATGCATCTATGCAGACCTGCGGAACGCCAATGGCGGCCATTCCTCGGGACCGCTCGAAATCGAGCGGCCGTGGGATGCCTATACCGACGATCATATCGGCCTGATGGATCATCTGGGTATCAACAAGTTCCTGGTGCTGGGATTCTGCATCGGCGGCCCCTTCATCTGGAACCTGTTGAAGCGGGCGCCGGATCGTGTGGTCGCGGGTGTGCTGGCACAGCCCAGCGGGTCTCGTCCAGAGGCGCGCGACCTGTTCTATGACAACAATATGATGGGCTGGGGTCCGGAATTGGTGAAGCGCCGCCCCGAAATCAGCATGGAGATGGTCCAGAAATTCCTGACCAAAATGTACCGGACCAACCCCGATTTCGTCTTCACTGTGACCCGCGATTTTGTGCGGCATTGTCAAACGCCGGTGCTGATTCTGCCGGATGACATCCCGGCGCATCCGTACGCCGTAGCCATGGAGGCGGCGATGCTTGCGCCCAAGGCTGAAGTGAGTATCTTCCCGTGGAAGGAGCCCAAGGAGCGGATCCCCCTGGCGGTGCGGCAGATCCATTCGTTCCTGCGAGCGCACCGGCCAGCGTAGTACATGCGTTCAGCAATTCGCCCACGTATTCCGGAGCACCGCTCCCTAGCGGTCGCGGCTCAGTAACGCATACCTACCGAGCCGCGACCGCTAGGGAGCGGTACAGCCCGCCATCCGGCCAGCATACAGCGGTGCCCGGAGCTATAATGCCTCTCGATGAGTTGCCGGGACCTGTCCCGCAGGGGTTTTCTTCGCAATGGTTGCCTCCTGGCCGGGGCGGCTACACTGCGGCCGCGCGCTTCCGGCCAGACCTTGGCGTACCAGGCCGTATTGACGGTGGGCGGCGTCAGCGGTCCACAGGTGCCGGCAGATTTCATCGGACTTTCCTACGAAAACATGCAGTTGGAGGATCCGGCGTTCTTCTCGCCCGCCAACCACGGGCTGGTGGAACAGTTCCGAAACCTGTCCGCGCGTGGCGTACTGCGATTAGGCGGCAATACCAGCGAGTTTGGATGGTGGAAAGGGAGTGCCACAGACCACCCGGCCAACCGAAATCTGGTGCTGAAGGACGGCTCGCGGCCGGCCAGTTATATCTTCGCGATCACGCCGGACACGATTCGGCAACTGGACGGTTTCTTGCGGGCAACGGGATGGAGTTGCATTTATGGCCTGAATCTCGGCTACGGCACCCCCGAAACAGCCATTCCCGAGGCGCGGTTCGTGTTCGAAACGCTGGGGCCCCGTCTTCAGTACTTTCAGATTGGTAACGAGGTGGACAATTTTCCTCAGTACCGCTTGAGGGAACGAGCGGAGTGGAACCCGGACCGTTATCTGGACGAATGGCTGGTGATCGCGCGCGCCGTCGGAGACGCGATACCCGGAGCGAGGTTTGGGCTGCCAGACGTCGCAGGCGATGTTATATGGCTTGACCGCATTGCGGACCGGTGGTCATCTGTCGAGAATAAGCCGAACGTCACTACCCTCTCGCATCATCATTACTGGGGTGGACCGCCCAGCGATCCGAAGGCCAATATTCAGCGACTTATGCTGCCCGATGACGTTGTCGCGAGGCAGGGCGCTATCGCGCGCGCGGCGGCCCAGAGAATGAAGACCGCCTACAGAATGACGGAAGGCAATACGGTGTTCCGCGGGGGCAAGCCAGGGCTTAGCGATGTGTTCGCCTCCGCCCTGTGGTCGGCCGATTACCTTTTGCGGTTAATGTCGATGGGATATAGCGGAGTGAACCTGCACGGCGGCAGCGGGCATGCGCAGGCGGTATCAGTAGGCGGGAGTTTCGTCGGGGAAGCAGAAATGAAAGATCCCAATGAGCCGCACCCAAAACCGTTCTACACTCCGATTGCGAACGAGGGAACTCTGGCAGGCAGCGGCGTCGACGGCAAGCTCAACGATAAATACCTGCTGGAACCGGTGGGCTATGGGATGAAGTTCGCCAGCCGGTTCGCCGGCGCCACGCTTTTAAGGGCTGAACTCGATTCGGGTCCCGTGAACGCGGGCGTTTACGGTGCTCGCCGGCAGGACGGGAAGAGAATTCTCGCGATCCTGAACAAAGACGATCAGCGCGCTGTGATCGTCAGTGTCCCCGGCGCTCAGGTGCTGGAAGTGCTTACTGCACCATCGTTGGATGCCAAACAGGCGCTTCTGCTGGCCGGCCCGGACGCGGCCGCCCGAGTGGCGGTGACGTCGCGAACCGTGACTGTGCCGGCACACACAGCCATGCTCGTGGGATTGCCGGACGAACCAGAAAAGGCGTAGGCCTCTCGGACGGGGAAGGTCAAAAAATCGGCCGGCCCATCTTCGGATCCCGCCCGCAGGCACGGCCTCCCGCTCAGAGGTGGAATCGAACACACGGCTACCCCAGCGGTTTTGTTAAAATTGCGGATTCGGCGCGTTTTTAGCCGGCCGAGTATCAGAAATCATGTCAATTGCCAGCATTCAAGTCACACGTGATCCTTCCAAACCCTTAGCCGAGAATAAACACCTGCTACGGTGGGTCTCGAAGATCGCAGAGCTTACGCAGCCTGCTCGTATCCATTGGGTGGATGGTTCCCAGCAAGAAAACGATGCGCTCTGCGCCGAAATGGTCGAGAGCGGCACATTATTGAAGTTGAATCAGGAGCTTTGGCCGAACTGCTACTACGCCCGATCGGACCCCGGGGATGTCGCCAGGGTAGAAGAACGGACGTTTATCTGTTCCCTCTCTAAAGAGAACGCGGGCCCTACGAACAATTGGGTGAACCCCTTCGAGATGCGCAAGAAGCTCAAGGAGCTTTTCAGCGCCTCGATGCGCGGGCGGACCATGTATGTTCTGCCGTTCAGCATGGGGCCGGTTGGCGCAGATATGTCGCAGATCGGTGTGCAACTCACGGATTCTCCCTACGTCGTGGTGAACATGCGGATCATGGCGCGGATCGGGATGCCCGTGTTTCGGGAGATCGATCGCGATGTAAAGCGGGTGGTGCCATGCGTTCACAGCGTGGGAGCGCCTCTCGCTCCGGGTCAGAAAGATGTGCCTTGGCCGTGCAATCCCGAGAAATACATCGTGCACTTCCCGGAGACCCGGCAGATCTGGTCGTACGGGTCCGGGTATGGGGGGAATGCGCTGCTGGGGAAAAAGTGCTTCGCTTTGCGCATCGCCTCCAATATGGCGCGCGACGAAGGCTGGATGGCCGAGCACATGTTGATTCTCGGCGTCGAGAACCCACAGGGAGAGAAGACATACATCGCGGGTGCATTTCCAAGCGCCTGCGGCAAGACCAATTTTTCCATGTTGATCCCGCCGAAGGCCTTCGCCGGGTGGAAGGTGTGGACGGTGGGAGACGACATCGCCTGGATCCGGCCCGACGCGACCGGACGTTTGCGAGCCATCAATCCGGAAGCGGGCCTATTCGGCGTAGCGCCGGGGACTTCCATGAAGACCAACCCCAACGCCATGGCCATGCTCTCGAAGAATGCAATTTTCACTAACACAGCATTGACTCCCGAAGGCGGTGTGTGGTGGGAGGGGATGACGGACGAGCCCCCGGCCGAGTGTCTGGACTGGCAAGGGAGGCGTTGGACTCCCCAAATCGCAAAGGAGACTGGGGCCAAAGCGGCACATCCCAACGCGCGGTTCACGGCGCCGGCCAGCCAGTGCCCAACCATTGATCCCGCTTGGGAAGATCCCGAGGGAGTGCCCATCAGCGCGTTCGTCTTTGGCGGACGCCGCGCCACGAATATTCCTTTGGTGTATCAGGCATTCAACTGGACCTCGGGTGTGTACATCGGCGCCACTATGGGCTCGGAAATGACGGCGGCTGCGGTCGGCACGGTGGGCCAGGTCCGGCGGGATCCGATGGCCATGTTGCCCTTCTGCGGTTATCACATGGGAGATTATTTCCGGCATTGGATCCTGATGCAGCACGGATTGAGCGAAACGCCGCGCATCTTTCACGTGAACTGGTTCCGCAAGGATGAGCAGGGACGGTTTATGTGGCCCGGTTTTGCCGAGAACATGCGCGTGCTGAAATGGATTGTGGACCGCGCTCGCGGACGGGCTCTCGGAAGAGAGACCCCGATCGGGTGGATGCCGCGTTATGAGGACCTCGAATGGAAGGGCCTCGAATCGTTTGAACGGGAGACGTTTGAAAAACTGCAATCGTTCGACCGTGCGGCCTGGCGCCAGGAAGTGATGGCGCACGAAGAACTATTCCTCGCCTTGCACGACCATCTACCAGCGGAGATGGTATACGAGCGTGAACTGCTGATCTGCCGTCTCGGAACCGGGCACGAGGCGCCCCATAGCGACGGATTTCCCCGCCGCGAGATGGACGAACTGCTCTGAGGACTGATCTGCGCCAAGTGCTTTGACCGCGTGGCTGGTTGCCGCGCGGCAGAGCCGATGGTGTGTGTACCGGCTAAGACTTCCCGATGCGGTCAATTTCGCGTTGCATGGCTTCCTTTTCCAACGTCGCAAGCGGTAAGGCCAAAAACAGCGAGATGCGTCGCTCGAGAGTTCGATAAGCTTCAGCAAACGCTCTTTCTACCTGTTCGGGAGTCCCCTGGACGGCGGCGGGATCGGGAACACCCCATCGGCCGGACATCGGCTGCCCCGGCCAAACCGGGCATACTTCGTTAGCCGCTCCGTCGCAGACCGTGAACACAAAGTGCATGACCGGCGCATGCGCGCCTGAAAACTCCTCCCAACTCTTGCTACGTAAGCCTTCCGTCGGCAGGCCTGCTTTGCGGAGTTGTTTGAGAGCTTCGGGATGCACATAACCAGCCGGCGTACTCCCGGCGCTGTAACCGGTGAAATCGGGGAAACCTTTGCGGGTCAGTAGGACTTCGGCCATGATCGACCGCGCGGAATTGCCGGTGCACAAAAACAGCACATTCAAAGGTCGTGAAATTCGGTTCATATAGGTGGGCTTATGCCAGCTTGAGCGCCTCGCCTTCCGGAAACCAATGCTTCGTCCGGTTGCAGAACGAGCACACGGATAGCATGACCGGCACTTCGATTAAGACGCCAACGACGGTGGCCAAGGCCGCGCCCGACCCCGGCCCAAACAGGGCAATGGCCGTCGCCACCGCCAGCTCGAAAAAATTGCTGGCTCCGATGAGCGCTCCGGGAGCGGCGATGGCGTGCCTGACCCGGAAGAGCCGCATCAGTGCATACGTCAACGACGAATTGAAGTAGACCTGCACAAGAATGGGGATTGCGATGAGCAGGACGTGCAACGGCTTTCCCAGGATGTTGTCGGCTTGAAACGCAAAGATGAAAACCAGGGTTGTCAGTAACGCGGCGATGCTTATGGGAGCAAAGCGCGGCAACAACTGTTGTTCAAACCAGTCGCGCCCGTGAGCCCGAATGAAATAGGCTCGCAAGACAGAGCCGGCGGCCAGAGGAATCACGATAAAAACGGCCACGGCATATAGGAGAACTTCAAACGGAACGTGCAGGGACGATGCGCCGTTGACCAGAAAGCGCACAATCGGCGCAAACAGGAACAGCATGATGAGGTCGTTGAGCGACACCTGAACCAGGGTGTAGGCCGGGTCGCCGTCCGTCAAATAGCTCCAGACGAAGACCATTGCCGTGCAGGGCGCGGCGGCCAGGATAATGCATCCGGCGATATATTGGTCCGCGTCACCCGGCGCAATCCACCCCGCAAACACCAGCCGGAACGCAGCCCAGGCAATCAACGCCATGGAGAAAGGCTTCACCAGCCAGTACACGAACAGCGTCACCAGCAAACCGCGCGGCTTTTGCCCTACCTGCCGGACGGACGCAAAGTCCACCTTCATCATCATCGGGATGATCATCAGCCAAATCAAGACTGCAATCGGAACGTTTATTTGACTGCCGGCGCCGAAATCCATACGGCGAAGAGTATCCACCGCTGCCGGCACGGCGCGCCCCAGCAGCACGCCGGCGAGCATACAACTTCCAACCCAGATGCTGAGGTATCGCTCGAATAGATTGAGCCGGCGCTCAGGTATTTGGGGATCGACGATTGGCGATAGCATGGCCATAAAAAAACCTCAGTCTAGATGATCGCTACCATGGCCTTCAACCGGCGCAGACCATCGAAATTGATGCAGTATCCAACCCGCGGCCCATCTTGGGAAGAGCGCACCAGGCCAGCCTCCTTTAAAATGCGCAGATGCTCGGAGACTGTGGATTGCGCCAGCGGCAGTTCATCGACAATCTGGCTGCACACGCGTGCTTCTTTGCGGGAAAGAATTCGCAATATCCGAACGCGGGCGGGATGGCCCAAAGCTTTGGCGAGTTTCGCCAGTTCGTCATCCGCTTCCGGCCCTTCCAGGGTTAGAAGGTTAAGCTCGGGTTGGGGCGGCTCGGGAGCACAGCAGAGGTCGGCATTTGCTGTTTTGTTTTTGGAGTCCATCGTTAATCAACGATATCTCCGTCGTGGCGGACCTGTCAAGCCAGTGGGCTCGCTCCCGGCTGTCACCGCAGCCATTGCGAGCAGGCGTAAACCACGGGGAGCGCAAACAAGGTGCTATCGACCCGGTCGAGGAACCCGCCATGGCCGGGGAGGATGGCGCCGCTATCCTTCACGCCGGCGCCGCGTTTCAAGGCGGATTCGGCGAGATCTCCCAATTGGCCGGCAGCATTCGTGATCACCGTCAGGACCACGGCGGGGGGAATGCCGATACTGCCCACGAACCGCAGCAGGTACGTTCCCGCGATCAGAACCGAGGCGGCCACAGAGCCAGCGGCGCCTTCCCAGGTTTTTTTCGGGCTCACGCGGGGCGCGAGTTTTCGCCGGCCGAAACTGCGCCCGATGTAATAGGCGCCGATATCACCCGCCCAGTTCACCAGCAGCGCATACATGAGCCAATGCGGGCTCTGGGCGCGCAAAGGGATGGCGCACTTCCAGCAGCCGAAAATGTAAACGATTCCGGTGAGCAGGAAGGCCGCGCGCGGGAGGGATTTGGCGAGGTCGTCTGCCCTCATTGCAATGGACAGAGCCAGCAGCGCGCCGAGAACGATCACCAGCCAAGTCCACGGCTGGCCCTCTACAAACAACAGAAGCAATCCGAGGACATAACCGCTCGGACCAGGAGCTCCGAATCCATACGCGGAAGCCACATGATCGAATTCGCGGTACGAAAGGCAGGCGGCCGCCACCAGCACCACGGTAAAGAGCCACCGCGGCGACCAAAGGACCACATAAACGATGATGGGAATGAGGACGAGCGCGGTCAGAACGCGCTTCATTGGGACGGCAGCGCTTCGATCAAAGCCTCATTCGCTTTGGGAAGGACCTCCATCGGGCGTGCACCGGTCCGCGCGCCGCTCAAACCGCCATAGCGCCGCTCGCGCTTCTGGTATTCGAGGATGGCCTGCAGGAGATCGCGCCGCGTGAAGTCCGGCCACAAGGTCTCCGTGACATACAGTTCGGCGTAGGCGATTTGCCACAGCAGGAAATTGCTGATGCGCATTTCACCGGAAGTACGAATGAGCAGGTCGGGATCAGGGCAATCGGCGGTGTACAGGTTCGAGGAAATCAGCTCTTCATCCAGCTTGAGGGAGGAGATGCTGCCCTCCAGCCGCGCAACTTGCAAAATGGAATTGATGGCGTCGACGATCTCCGCCCGGCCGCCATAATTGATTGCAAGGTTGACAAGCAACCCGCGATTGGCCGCAGTGGCCTCGACCCCGGCCTCCAGTTCCCTGCGAACCTGGGCAGGCAGCGCTTCGAGCCGGCCGATGGCTTGCAGTTTAACGTCGTTTCGCTGCAAATCCGGGAGCTCCTGGCGCAGGTAGTAGCGCAGCAGGCGCCAGAGCGTTTCCACCTCGGCGCGGGGACGCTTCCAGTTCTCGACGGAGAACGCGTAAAGGGTGAGAACCTTCACACCGAGACGCGCGCAGGTTTCGACAGAGGAGCGCACGGGACCGACACCGGCCTGGTGTCCGGCAACTCGCGGTAGCCGGCGGCGGCTGGCCCAACGGCCGTTGCCGTCCATAATGATCGCGATGTGCGCGGGTAATCGCTCCGGGTCAATCGCCCGTGCCAGCTCCCAGTCTTGGTCTCCGGGCTGGAGGGCTTCCAACAGGGCGTTCATGAAGTACACCTTATGATACAACAGCGAAGTTGCGGGTTGCTTTGCGGCGAAGGGAACTTTATTGATGTGAACCGGCTACGGTTCGGGCAAGAACGCGGCTGGCGCCGCGTGTCCATTATCGGCGGTCCCAATCCAGGTGGAGCCGATCCTGGCCGTTAGTAGCTGCGAGCGATATGCGGTAGATGTCGCCGTGGGCGTCGCGGGAGAGCAGCATGGTGCCGCGCAGGCGCACGCTGTCGTCGGTGGCGACATCTGCGCGGAGCGTGCCCCGATCGTTCTCGACCACCGCTCCGGAAAACGCGAGCGGACGGCCGCCATCCGTGCGGAACGATACCAGAATGCGGCCCCCTCGGTCCATGTCTACGGTGACGCCGGATAATCGCTGGGCGCCCGATCCGTTCACCACGGTACCGGCGCCACGCTCCGTAAAATGGGTGGAATTATTCCAGGCCAGCCCACCGCGATCGGGAGTTTTCATCCACGTCAGGCGGAAGTGGTACCGTCCTGCGGCGCCGGCGCTGTGGCGGATGCGCACCACGGCTTGGTAATTGGTGCTGCGCGAAGGTTCGGCGAGCAGGTGAATATCACCGCGCCGATCGCGCGCTTCGAAATGAAAGCCGTCCGCCGGGCGGCTGGGCAAAGGTTCATTGCATTCCGAACCGTCGTCGCGCGCATCGCTCCCGGAGATCGTGCGGGCATAGATCAGGTCGCCCCGCACGCTGACTTCGACTTCTCCATCGACCTGCAGGCGGATATCACACTGGCCCTTGCCGGGTGCGACATCGTTACGCGTCATTGGGCGCGCGCGGAACTGGGTATCCGCCCGGACGGGCAGTGTGGCGCACAAGGCCGACAGCATCGCCACTACTCGGCGCAAGTGGAGCACCCTCACGGCTTCAGCATAGCGGCTCTTGATAAAATAAGGCAAGCACGTCTCTTATGACCACCTCTGAAGAGCGCGAAAGGACGCTCGCCGAAATCCTGCAGCAACGTGTCGTGGTACTCGATGGCGCCATGGGCACCATGCTGCAGCAGCAGCGTTTGACCGCTCAAGATTTCGGCGGGCCCGCGCTGGAAGGTTGTAATGAGAACCTGGTGCGCACGCGGCCCGATGTGATTTTGGGCGTGCATCGCTTCTATCTGGCGGCGGGCGCCGATCTGGTGGAGACCAACTCGTTCGGCGGTACCCCGCTGGTGCTGGCGGAATACGGCTTAGAAGATCACGCATACGAAATGAACTGCACCGCGGCGCGCCTGGCGCGGCAAGCCGCTGATGAGTTCTCCACCGCCAGGAAGCCACGCTTTGTAGCGGGGGCGATGGGGCCCACCACCAAAGCGATCAGCGTAACGGGCGGTGTGACCTTTTCGCAATTGTCTGAAAACTTTTACCAGCAGGCCAAAGCGCTGGTGGATGGCGGCGCGGACCTGCTTCTCATCGAAACCTGCCAGGATACGCGCAATGTGAAAGCGGCGCTGCTCGCGATAGACCGGCTCGGGCGCGAACTGGGCCGGCGCATTCCAGTGATGGTTTCGGGAACCATCGAACCGATGGGCACCATGCTCGCCGGCCAATCGGCGGATGCTTTTTGCGCTTCGCTCTCGCATGCCGGATTGCTGTCCATCGGGCTGAACTGCGCCACTGGTCCGGAGTTCATGACGGATCATCTGCGCACGCTGGCGGAGATGGCGCCGGTGAGGATCTCCTGTTACCCGAACGCCGGGCTGCCCAACGAAGAAGGTCTGTATCTGGAGACTCCGGAATCGCTGGCATCGCAACTAGAGCGGTTCGTGGAGCATGGCTGGCTGAATATCGTAGGCGGTTGCTGCGGCAGTACGGCGGCCCACATCGCGGCCATCGCGCAGATGGTGGATGGCCGCAGACCACGCCCACTGCCGGCGGCGTCACATCGCGCATATTACGCGGGCCTGGAACTGGTGGAAGCGGATGAGAACAACCGGCCGCTAATCGTGGGCGAGCGCACCAACGTCATCGGATCGCAGCTCTTTAAAAAGATGGTGGCGGAGGAGAAATGGGAAGAGGCCACCGAGGTGGCGCGCTGGCAGGTGAAAAACGGCGCGCAGGTCGTGGATGTTTGCCTGCAAAGCACGGATCGTGAAGAACTCGGCGATATCCCGCCCTTTTACGAGAAGCTGATTCGCAAGATCAAGGCGCCGGTCATGATCGACACGACAGATGCTCGCGCGATCGAAATGGCCCTGACGTATTGCCAGGGAAAAAGCATCATCAACTCCATCAACCTGGAAGATGGTGAAGAAAAGTTTGAACGAGTGTGCCCGATCGCGCGGCGCTATGGGGCGGCGCTGGTGGTGGGGTGCATCGATGAAGATAAGCACCAGGCGCAGGCGTTTACGCGCGAGCGCAAGCTGGCAGTGGCGGAACGCTCCTACCGGCTGCTCACCGAAAAATACGGCATAGCACCGGAAGACATTATTATCGACCCGTTGGTATTTCCTTGTGCCACCGGTGACGCCAACTACATCGGCGGCGCAGTGGAAACCATCGAGGCCATCCGGCTGGTAAAAGAACGGCTGCCGTATATCAAGACCGTGCTGGGGATCTCAAATATCTCGTTCGGGCTGCCGGCGGCGGCCCGCGAGGTGGTGAACTCCGTATTCCTGTACTACGCGACCAAGGCTGGTCTGGACCTGGCGATCGTCAATTCGCAGAAACTGGAGCGGTTCGCCTCCTTACCAGAGGAGGAGCGGCGCCTGGCCGAAAATCTACTGTTCAATGCCCCGGTCGTGGACGCTGTCGAACCGTCGCTACGGACCGCCCCGGACGATTGGCGCGAGCAGGAGCCCAAGCAGCGGATGGTCATCAACCAGTTCCACATTGGAGCCATCACCGAGCATTTCCGCAAATTGGGTAAACGCGAAAAGAAACGCGCGGAAGATTTGCCCCTGGACCAGCGCCTGGCCAATTACATTGTCGAAGGCACGAAAGACGGGCTAATCGCCGATCTCGACCGGAAGCTGGCGGAGGGCTCGGCGCCGCTGGATATTATCAACGGTCCGCTGATGGCCGGTATGACGGAGGTGGGCCGGCTCTTCAATAACAACGAGTTGATTGTGGCGGAGGTGCTGCAGTCGGCCGAAGCGATGAAAGCGGCGGTAAACCACCTGGAGCAATTTATGGAGAAGGCCGAGAGCGCCACTCGCGGCACCGTACTGCTGGCCACCGTGAAAGGCGATGTGCACGATATTGGCAAGAACCTGGTGGAGATCATCCTCGCCAACAATGGGTATCGCGTGATCAACCTGGGCATTAAAGTGCCGCCCGAGGCGCTGATCGCCGCTTATGGGGAGCACCGGCCGGACGCCATCGGACTCTCCGGCCTGCTGGTGAAGAGCACGCAGCAGATGGTGGTGACCGCGGGAGATTTTAAGGCGGCGGGGATTCACGTTCCGTTGCTGGTGGGGGGGGCGGCGCTTTCGGAAAAATTTGCCCGCACCAAAATAGCCGCAGCCTACGGCGATTCGGTCTGCTATGCCAAAGATGCAATGGCGGGCCTGAGCCTGATGAACCGGCTGATGGATCCGGCCGAGCGGGAAGCGGTGTTGGCGCGCCATCGGTTCGTAGAAACCGCGCCGGAAACGATTGCGGTGGCGGAAGCCGCGCCTGCGGCAACTGCGCGGCGCAGCCCGAAAGTGCGGACGGAGATCCCCGTTCCTCCCGCGCCGTACCTGGATCGCAAGGTGCGAAGCGTGCCGCACCTGGCAGAGATTTGGAGCTACATCAATCCGTTCATGCTCTATGGGCGGCACCTGGGCTACAAGGGCAATTTCGAGAAGAACCTGGCGGAGCATGAGCCCAAAGCGCTGCAGTTATTTCACAAACTGGAGGAACTGAAAGAGGAAGCGGCGGCGTTTCTGCGTGTGAAGGCGGTCTGGCAGTTTTTCCAGGCCGAGCGCGACGGCAATGCTATCCATTTGTTCGCTCCAGGCGGGGAAACGCCGATCCATACCTTCCTGTTTGGACGGCAACCGCGCGAAAACGGGCTGTGCCTGAGCGACTACATCCTCGATGCGGAAGAGAAGCGCCGTGACCACCTGGTGCTGTTCGTAGTGACGGCGGGCGCGGGCGTCCGGGAAGCCGCGGAACGCTGGAAGGGCACGGGCGAGTTTTTCAAAGCGCACGCCATTCAGGCCTTGGCTTTGGAAACCGCCGAAGGCTGCGCGGAATGGCTACATCGGAGGATTCGAGAGGATTGGGGCTTTCCCGATCCCCCCTCGATGACCATGCACGACCGGTTCACCTCGAAATACCGCGGCAAGCGGTACAGCTTCGGATATCCGGCATGCCCTAACCTGGAAGACCAGCGCGGAATTTGGGAGCTGCTGCGCCCCGAAGACATCGGTGTGCAACTCACCGAAGGCATGATGATGGACCCCGAAGCGAGCGTAAGCGCGCTGGTGTTTCACCATCCGGATTGCGCGTACTTCACGGCAGAAGAGAAGGAAGCGGAGCAGACCGTTTAGGCGGTTGCCTTTCTGCGGCGCGCCCTTAACCCGAAGAGCGACGCGATCCCTCCAAATAGTCCCAGCGGCAGCAGGAATGAAGGCTCGGGGAGTTGGGCGAAATCGACGCCAGGCGTTCCGGGGCCGGTGCTACCCTGATAGGGCGTAAAGCCGCCGTTTTGTTTTCCCGGCTTGCCTACCCAATAACTGAGCGGGTTTTCTTCTGTGCCGAACATCAAATATGGCGTGGGCTGCGTCGTGTCATACATAATCGTTACCGCAAACTGGCTGTACGTCGCCGCCTGGCTGCCAACGTTAATCGGGTTGCCGGATTTAGTGACAGTCGTTCCCGTCGGGTTGACCTTGTAATTGCCCGGCGTGAACGTTATGGATTGGTTGGGGCTGACGAGCGGCTCTCCGCCAACGTCCAGAACTTGGCCCAGAGTCCCATCGGTTGGCGTAGCGCAAGCAGGATCGAAGACGAAGGAGCCGCCATCGATTGGCTGGCTGAAGGTGAGAGTCAGCCCGCCCCACCCGCTGTACCCCTTCTCCTCCGACGGAGGAGGTACATTGAAGACCAACGTCATGCATGCATCATTGGCTTTATCGCCATCGCCTGTGCCGCCATCATCCAGATCCGTGGGGCCGCTTACGCCAAAGCCCGGCTGGCCAGAAGCAATGTAGTTCGGGTTGGGATTGGCGGGGTCCGTGGAGGGCCCGCCTCCCGGCCGCGTGCCCGGCGCAACACAGGGGGCGGCAGCGGCGAGAACGGCCCCCGTAACGATGAGAACTGCGATTGCTAGCGGCCGAACCGCCAGCGCGCGCAAGATCCAAGTGCAATGGCGCATACACCCTCCTGTTTAGAGGCGAGTGTACCTTTGGTTATGTGAACAGTCAATAGAAATCTCGAGGGAATTCTTATAGAAAGTTTTAGCCGTACCGCTACGGGTTGCTGGTGAGGGCACGATCTAGATCGCGGCGCAATTCCGGTGAGGGCCGCTCGGTGAGCGCCATTTTCCACTCGGCCGTTGCGCTCGTCTTGTCGCCTTTTTGTAATAATGCCAGCCCCAGGTGATAGCGGAATGTGGAATCGTTGGGGTAGCGGTTGGTCAAATTCCGAAATATCTGGATGGCACTGTCGCTCATCTGTTTTTTCAAGTAAATCCAACCGGCGGTGTCGGCAAACTGTGGCTGATTCGGGTTTTTGTTAAGTGCTCTCTGGGCCAAAGATAGGGCTTCATCCAGGTTGCCTCCGCCTTCGGCCATCAGATACGCCAGGTCGTTCATCACGGCGGCGCTATCCGGGCGGAGTTCCAGCGCGTGGCGATAGCTGCGGAGGGCCTCCGGAATGTGGCGCGCGGCGATTTGCGCCTGCGCCAACAGGACAGCCGCGCTGAAATCGCCAGGAGCCAACAGAGCAGCCCTTTCGAAGGAGGAAACGGCACGCGCTTGGTCTCCCGTTTGCTGGTAAGCGAGACCCAAGCCGATTTGCGGACGCGCGTTCTTCGGTTGCGAATTGGCGAGCATCTGGTACTGTTCCAGGGCCAAGCCGGGTTGGCCGAGCCGCAAGGCCGTATCGGCAAGCAGGGCGCGGACATCGTCGCCTCGCGGCGCATCCTGCAGCGCCTGTTGCAAGAGCGGAACCGCCTGCTTGAGTTGTCCCCGAGCTGCTAGGGTTTGCACCAGTCCGGATTGCGCGCCGGCATCGGAAGGATTCTCGCGGGCGAGCTTGCGAAAACGCTCCTCTGCAGGCGCGAGCCGGTGCTCAGCCAAGTCCAGCATGGCGAGTTGGACCTGCACTTTGCGTTCGTTCGGATAGGCTTTCTCCAACTCGGAAAGCTCGACACCGGCTTCGCCGGCTCTGCCCGTGTGCATCAGGCTGACGGCATGCACGAGCCGGGCCGGCGGGCTTTCGGCATCCAGGGCTAAGGCCCGTTCGGCATACACCAGCGCGCTGCGATAATCGCCTTCCGCCTGAAACAGCTCCGCTAAGGCGATGTGCGACAGGATGAAGGTCGGCTGCCGTTTAATGGCTTCTTGCTGCTGCGCGCGCGCGCCCACAAGATCGCCCTGAGCCGCCAGCGCTCTTCCGTAGGCGTACCGCCAAACGGTGTTTCCCGGCGCCTTTTCTACCAGCGCCTTCAATTGCGCGACTGCCGCGGCTGCCTCCTGCGGATTGCCGCGCGCTAACGTTAATGCGGCATTGACCGCCTTGGCCGAATCATCCGCGGGGTCAAGCTTCAGAATCTCGGCTACCAACGGCGCGGCTTTTGCGGGCTGCTCCCGCGCCAGACAGATATCCACCATCCGTTTCAGATACGTGATTCGGTCTTGCGGGTGTGCCTTTGCTCCCGCTTCGTACTGCTGAATCGCTTCCTCCCACTCCTGCCGGCCGGCGTAAAAATCACCGGCCAGCAGGTGTCCCCGCGGGTACACCTGCGGATCGCCGGCCAATCGCTGGAGCGCGGCCTTCATCTCATCCGGCCTCGAACGAGCCGCGTAAAAAGCGGCTAACTGCACGAGAAACTCGCCGGCGCCGGGATTATTGCGGGCTTTGAGCTGCAGAATCGCTTCGGCATCGGCGGTGCGGTTGGCGCCCACGTAATAGTTGAACAACTGGTCGTATACCGGCGCATACGTTTTGTGGAGCCGGACCAATTGCCGGCCGAGGTCTTCGGCCTCGGCTGGTTTGGCGTCCCGGAACAGAGCGTTCATCCAGGCCGTAACGACTTCCGGCTGCATGGGCCGGCCTTCATTGGCCTTACGGAAGTACGTTTCCGCCGCCGCGAAATCGCGCTCGCCCGAAGCCAGGTGTCCTTTCAGGCGCAGGCCATCGTACGATTTCGGATCGTGCGCCAGCAATTCATCGCTGATCGCCGCGATGCGATTGCGCAGCGGTGTGGGATGGTCGAATTGGTCGAGCCAGGCCGCGAGGCTGAGGTCGGCCCACGCGATTTTAATATCTTCCCTGGCTGGCAACAACGCGGCGGCACGCTCGAACGCGGGAAGCGCCTCGGCGGAGCGCCCGGCCCGGATGAGCGCCAATCCCAACCGATAGTAAGCTTCCCCAAAGTTCGGGTCCTTTTGGATGCTCTTGCGGTAATTCAGGAGAGCTTCCGACAGCTTTCCCTGCGCGGCGAATTGATTGCCCTTATTCAGATAATCGCGAGCGGAGCGTCCGCAACCCGCCAGGAGGAGCGCAGCCACGGCCAGCCAGACGATGCTCTTGCGCGATGCGCGTTCCATAGCGATTTTGGGTAGGCATCAGTATACACTGGCTCACGGACTGGAGTTCCCCAGGTATCATGGAAGAGAAAGCAATCCTCTGAATGCCCGCAAAAACCGACCCGGAACTAGGGATTAACAGTTGGCTCCAAGACGAGCTATTCCAACAGTATCAGCACGATCGCACAGCCGTTGACGAAAGCTGGAAGCACCTGTTCGAAGAGAACGGCGCGCAAAATGGAAAGAGCGCCGCGCCATCCTCCGCGCCGGCGGTTTCCAAGCCGGCGGGAGCCCCGGAACCGGGCCCAGGCGAGGATTGGCAGCCCTTACGCGGGACCGCCGGCCGAATCGCCGGGAACATGGCCGCGAGCGTGACCGTTCCGCTGGCCACCTCGCAACGGACCATCGCCGTAAAGGTGATGGATGAGAACCGGCGCATCATCAATCAGCACCGCACTTTGACGGGAAAGAGCAAGGTTTCGTTCACGCATCTGATCGGCTGGGCGATTGTCAAAGCACTCGACGAGTTTCCTGGCCTGAATCACGCTTATGCCGAGAAAGAGGGCCAGCCGTTCCGGATCGCGCACTCGGAAGTGAACCTCGGGATCGCGATCGATGTCCCCGGTAAGGACGGGGCCCGCAGCCTTCTGGTGCCGAACATTAAGAATGCCGGCGCTTTAAAATTCTCCGAGTACGTCACTGCTTTCGACGACCTGGTGGCGCGCGCTCGCGCCGCTAAGCTCACTGCGGCCGATTTTCAGGGGACCACGATTTCGCTCACGAATCCCGGAACCGTGGGCACCATGCAATCCAGCCCGCGCCTGGTTGTGGGGCAAGGCGCCATTATCGCGGCCGGCGCGATCGACTACCCCGCCGAATACCAGGGCGCGGCCGACGAGACGCGCGCCTTGCTGGGACTCAGCAAGGTGATGAACCTGAGTTGCACCTACGATCACCGCATCATCCAGGGCGCCGAATCGGGCATGTTCCTGGGCAAATTGCAATCCTTGCTGGATGGCGCCGACGGCTTCTACGAAGAGGTGTTCGAGCATCTCCGAATGCCGCACCATCCCGTGCGCTGGGAAAAAGACCGCCAGCCGCTTCTGCCCGGCACGGCCGCGCGCACCGCGGAGATTGCCAAACAGGCCGGCATCATGCAAATGATCAACGCCTACCGCGTGCGCGGCCATTTAATCGCCGATCTCGACCCGCTGGGCGCGGAGCCGAGCTACCACCCTGAGATGGACCCGGAAACGTACGGGCTCACCGTTTGGGACCTGGACCGCGAATTTCTCACCGGCAGCCTTGCCGAAGCGATAGGCGATGGCGGGCCGAAGCCCGTGGCCACCCTGCGCGAGATCCTGGAAACCTTGCGCCAGACTTACTGCGGCAAGATTGGGCCGGAGTATATGAACATTCAGGTTCCCGAGCAGAAGCTCTGGCTGCAACGCCGCATGGAGCCCGAGGCCAATAACTGGCCGCTCGATACCGAGACCCGGGTCCGCATCCTGAAAAACCTGATTGAGGCTGAGGAATTCGAGCACTTCCTGCACTCGCGTTTCGTCGGGCAGAAGCGCTTCGCGCTGGAAGGCGGCGAGACCGCGCTGGCAATTCTCGCCGAACTTCTGGACCGCGCCGCCTGCAACAACGTGCATGAAGTGGTGATTGGTATGGCGCACCGCGGCCGGCTCAACATCCTGGCCAACGTGATCGGCAAGGACTTGAAGAAGATTTTCTCCGAGTTCGAGGGCGAGATCGATCCCGCCAGCACGCAAGGCTCGGGCGATGTGAAATATCATCTGGGCGCCACCGGCGTGGTGCGTTGCTCGAACGGCAAAGAGATCATTGCCTCGGTGGCCCCCAATCCCAGCCATCTGGAAGCTGTCGATCCGGTTGTGGAAGGCATCGTGCGGCCGAAGCAGGATCGTCTCGGCGATACGGATCGCGAGCGCGTGATCCCCGTTCTCGTGCACGGCGACGCCGCTTTCGCCGGACAAGGCATCGTCAGCGAAACCCTGAACCTGTGGCAGCTTGACGGGTACGCAACCGGGGGCACGATTCACCTGGTTATCAACAACCAGATCGGCTTCACTACGCTGCCCGGTGAGGCGCGTTCCACACCTTACTCTACCGACGTCGCACGCGGCGTACAGGCGCCTATTTTCCACCTCAACGGCGACGATCCCGATGCCGCGATTCGCGTAGTGCAGATGGCTTTCGATTACCGCCAGCAGTTCAAAAAGGACGTGGTGATCGATATGTTCTGCTATCGGCGCCACGGACACAACGAAGGCGACGACCCGAGCTATACGCAGCCACTGCTGTATCGCAAGATTAAGGACCACCCCTCGGTGGGCACGCTTTACGCCGAGCGCCTGGTGCGCGAAGGCGTACTCCCCGCCGAAGAGGTGCAGGCCATCCGCAAAGCGGTAGCGAAGAGTTATAGCGACGCGTACGACGCCTCCCAGGCCAGCCACGAGCATTACGAATTGCAGGAACTGAGCGCCGTCCCTTCCGAGGACATCGGAAACTTTTGCCCGCGCACAGCCGTGAACCATGCCGTGGTGGAGCGCGTGGTCCGCGCCATTACCGGGTTTCCGGAGAATTTTCACTTGCATCCCAAGCTGCGGGGATTCGTCGACCGCCGGCGCGAAGCTCTCGCCAAGGGAGGGCCGATCGACTGGGCCTTCGGCGAAGCCTTGGCCTTCGGCACTTTGGTGCTGGAAGGAACTCCCGTACGCCTGAGCGGCCAGGATTCCGGACGGGGCACGTTCAGCCAGCGCCACCTGGCTTTTTATGATTCCGAAACCGGCAAGCGCTACATTCCAATGCAGCACGTTTCCCCGGACCAGGCGCGTTTCGATGTCTATGACAGTTCACTGAGCGAATATGCGGTGCTGGGCTTCGAGTTCGGCTATAGCGTGGCCGACCCGTTGACGCTGGTCTTATGGGAAGCGCAGTTCGGCGATTTCGCCAATGGCGCTCAGATCATGATCGACCAGTTCATCTCGAGCGCCGAATCCAAGTGGGGCCAACCCAGTGGCCTGGTGATGCTGCTGCCCCATGGCTACGAAGGCCAGGGACCGGAGCACTCCAGCGCGCGTATCGAGCGCTACCTCACACTGTGTGCCGAAAACAACCTGATCGTCGCCAACTGCACCACGCCGGCACAATATTTCCATTTGCTGCGCCGGCAAATGTACGGCGGCCACGATCGCCGCGGAACGCGCAAGCCTTTGGTCGTCTTTACGCCAAAGAGCCTGCTGCGGCATCCGCGAGCCGTCTCCACGGTGGATGATTTCACTTCGGGTGGCTTCACGGAAATTCTAGCCGACCCGGTCGTTTCCGATAGCAGCCGGATCTCGCGCGTGGTGTTCTGCTCGGGAAAGGTGTATTACGATCTGTTGGCCGGCCGTGAACAAGCCAAAGCCGAGCACGTCGCCATCGTGCGGGTCGAGCAACTCTATCCTTTTGCCGCGGATCAGGCGCGCGACATCCTGGCGCGCTATCCGGCCACAGCGGAAGTCGTCTGGGCACAGGAAGAGCCGCGCAATATGGGCCCCTGGCGTTTCATGCAGGAGCACCTGGAACCGTTATTGGAAGCCGCGCGCGGCGAACTGCGATATGTGGGGCGTCCCGAGAGCGCCAGCCCCGCGACCGGCTCGGGCCGCCGGCATCAGCAGGAACAAGCGGAGATCGTCAACGATGCGCTAACGCCCGGCGCGATTTCGCAAACGCGGCGTGTCCGCGTGGTGGCCCGAAGGAAGAAGTAACCCAGAAGGCCTAGTTGTACCGAAGACGCTGGCTTCGGGCTGCGGCCGCCGAAGCCTTATCGGTTCAGCACAATAATGGTCCAGACTTCTCCCGAGGGAACCCGCAACTCCTGCCACCCGCCGAGGCTGCGTGCTTCCAGGGCCGCCGCCACTGCATCTGTAAAGGTGAGACCGCCGTGCTGATCCCCGATTACGGCCCCCTGCGGTAGCGCCCGTGCCTCTTTCACGCTGTCCAGTTTCTGAACGATACACGTGGTGTCTATACTCAGAGCCGCTGCCGAGCGTGCTGCCGGACCGCCCATCACCTGACCTTGCATTTCCATACCTTTATTGTCCCGTGAACCGGAAAAAGATTAAAGAAGTTAATCTTACACACTGTGCGCTAAAACCCCTCGGCAGATTTCGTGCACTCCGAGGGCTGCTATGCTCCGGAAACTATTCATTTCCGTACTCTTCCTAACCGGCGTGATGGCTGCCGCGCCGGCCTCCGATCTCCCCCCTGCACCTTGGGACATCCTGCACCATGCCGTGGTGGATTCCAACGTGAGCCACCGCCGCCAAGCTCTCAATGCACTCGGTTCGATGGGGGCGTCCAACGCTGAGGCCGTGCGTCTGGTCGAGAATGCCCTGAAGAACGACAAAGATAGCCTGGTGCGCCAGACTGCGGCTGCTGTGCTTGGCGAAATGAAAGCACGCCAGGCCGTGCCAGCATTGGAAGAAGCGCTGGACGACAAAACCGGGGTGGCTTTCAGCGCAGCCAAAGCTTTGGTCGATATAGGTGAAGCTGCACCCGCGCGAGGCCTGCTTACTGCGGTGCTCGCCGGAGAGCGCACCGACTCGCCTAGCATCACACAAAAAGTGCTGCAGAACGCCAAGCAACGCCTAGAACACCCGCAGCAATTGGCGCTCATGGGTGTGAACGAAGCTTCCGGCGCGCTGTTGGGGCCGGGGGCGATGGGGGTAGTGGCCGCCGAGGAAGCTATCAAGATGGAAGACCCTTTCAAAGACAAGGGTGCCGTCGGCCGAGCTCTGGCTGCCACCTATCTCGCCAAGGACAATGATCCGTACGCCCTCACGTTGCTCGAATGGGCCCTGGTGGACAGCAACTGGGGAGTGCGCGCCGCCGCTGCCCGGGGCGTTGGTGAGCGAGGGAATGCGGCCAGCATCGCCAAACTGGAGCCTCTGCTGAATGACAACCATAACGGCGTACGCACGATGGCCGCGGCTGCTATTATCCGGCTGCAAGCTCATGAACGGATGCCTTCCCCGGAGTCAGCGGACCGCGCCCAGTAAAACCTGCCGGGTGTTACCCTAATTTCGGGAGAAGCAGGTATGGTTATTGGCGTCCCGAAAGAGATCAAAGATCATGAGACGCGTGTTGGGCTGGTGCCTAGCAGCGTCACTGCCTTGCGTGAGGCAGGCCACGAAGTTCTGGTCGAGGCAAGTGCCGGGGAAGGCAGTTCCCTCACCGACCGTGAATACCAGCAGGCGGGCGCCGCCGTACTGCAGAAAGCCAGCGACGTTTGGCGCAACGCCGATCTGGTGATCAAGGTCAAGGAGCCACAAACCGCGGAATACGCATATTTTCGTCCCGGTCTCATTCTCTTTACGTATCTCCATCTCGCCCCGTTGCGCGACCTGACCGACCGGTTGCTGGGCGCGAAGGTAAATTCCATCGGGTACGAAACCATCCTGGAGGCGGACGGTTCGCTGCCCCTATTGACCCCCATGAGCGAAGTTGCCGGCCGCATGTCCATTCAAGTCGGCGCGCAGTATCTGGAGCGGCCCAACGGCGGCCGGGGGATTCTGTTGGGTGGCGTTCCGGGCGTCGCCCCCGCGAATGTAGTCATCCTGGGCGGCGGCGTGGTGGGCCTGAATGCGGCCAAAGTAGCCGTCGGAATGGGCGCGCACGTGACCATCATTGAACGCAATCTGAATCGCTTGCGGCACCTGGACGACGTATTCAATGGCCAGGTGGTCACTCTCGCCTCAAACTCGTGGACCATCAGCGAAAACATGAAAACCGCCGACCTGGTGATCGGCTCGATTCTCATCCCCGGGGCCTCTGCCCCTAAAATTGTGCGGCGCGAAATGATCGCTTCCATGAAGCGTGGCGCTGTGGTGGTGGATGTCGCAATCGATCAGGGCGGCTGTTTTGAAACCTCCCGCCCCACCACTCATACGGAGCCGATTTATTTTGTCGATGGCGTGCTGCACTATTGTGTATCCAACATGCCCGCCGCCGTGCCTCACACCTCCACTCTGGCGCTGACGAACGCCACATTCCCCTATTTGCTGGAGTTGGCGAATAACGGTTTTGAAGTCGCTTGCGCTCACCATGCCGCTCTGGCTGCCGGCGTGAATACCTATCACGGCTTTGTGACGCACAGCGGGGTAGCCGAGTCGCAAGGCCGCCAGTGGCGCGAGTTGGCGGCGGTGGAATAGGGCAGGGGCGCGCTCCTCGCACACTGCGCGCTTGATCCTAGTCGTCGCAAAAAACCGGCAGCGGAACTAACGGCGTTCCCGGAGACCGCGGAGGCGGCCCAAATCGTCTCGGAGAATGTCGCGGTCTCGAGGAGCGAGGCGATTATCATCTACCACGCGGTCGAGCGATTCGATTACGTCGTCCAGTGCCCGGCGGTCCCAGCGCCCGGAAGCGTAGTCCCGTTGTAGGTCGTCCAGTTCGCGGTAGGTGCGGTCGAGGCGGTAGCGGTCGCCATTGCCAAAGCTGTAGCGCGAAACGTAGTCCAGATCTTGGCGCACTCGCGCGAACAATCGGGCGCGCCAGTCACGATCCCGATAGAAATCGTCGCGATCCCGATAGAAGCGATCGCCATCCCGGTCGTGATCGCGATCTTCATAGCGGCCTGGCGGAGGCGGCGCAACCGTCAGGGGCGGCGGAGGCGTGCCGTAGCCCGCATTTTGCCAGAACAAATCGAAAGTGTAGCCTTCCGATCCGCTCTGCGGATCCTCGATGCGGACCACCGCCGGAGAGCCGCCTTCCGGCGGCCGAAGCAGCGTTTGGCGCCCTCGCCCGTCCACTCCCGCAAAGCGGAAGCCAACGGGATTTAGCGGCATAGGCGCGTTGCAAACGAATCGGCGCCACTGGGGCGGCTGCCCCTCCAGGTTGCGAAGCCGCGCCGCGTCACCGCGGATTTCCACTTCGGCGGCTCCGTCGACCACAACTTCGATCGTGCACTTTCCCCGGTCGCGGTCGCCACCGCCAGTGATGTCGGCCCGCCGGTCGAATGTTTGGGCGGAAACGGAAACGGCTGCGATCCCCGTAATGACCAATATACGTCGTGGGTCCATAACTCACTCCCGAAAGCAAGTTAGCAGCTAGAGCGTCGCATAGCAACGGCAAGCGCTCGCGATCTGTGCCGTCATCTGATGACGATCGGCTGCCTCACTCCGGTTGGACGCAAGCTGCCGTAGCCCGTTATTAAACAATCGAGAATACGGAATTAAGAACGATTTATCTGCCGCTCGAAGCGCAAGTCGATTAAGGGCCGGGGAGCTACCGGTGTAGACTTGCTATGGAGATATCCTTTATATAGGATATCTCAACATGGACCTACTGCAAGGCACGCTTGACATGTTGGTCTTAAAGACCCTCCTCCTGCGTCCGCTTCATGGCTACGGCATCGCCAAGGCCATCCGGGCGGCGAGTAGCGACGCCTTCGAGATCGAATTCGGCTCGCTCTACCCCGCCTTGAAGCGGCTGGAATTGAAAGGCTGGATCTCCGCTAAGTGGGAAACGTCGGAGCACAATCGCCGGGCCAAGTACTACCGCCTGACGCTCGCCGGCCGCAAGCAGCTCCAAGCCGAGCATTCCAAATGGGCGGAGTTTGTGTCTGCAATTTCACGTGTGATGGATCCGGCCTCCTGAAGGAGCACTCATGCAACTGTGGCGAAGGCTCTCGTATCTGCTTCCAGGGTTTCGCCGCGCCGAAGAGCGCGACATGCAGGAAGAGCTCCAATCGCTGGCGGCCATGGCGCAGCCCGGCGAGCTTGGGAATCTGACGTGTGCCGCCGAGCAGCGGCGTGCGGTCTGGGGCTGGACGTGGCTGGAACGGCTCGCGCAGGACCTTCGGTATGCTTTGCGAACCATGCGGCAAAGTCCCGGATTTACGGCCACCGCCGTACTGTCACTAGCTCTGGGCATCGGTGCCAATACCGCGATTTTCAGCATGATTGACGCGCTGCTGCTCCGCTGGCTGCCCGTGCGCAATCCGGAGGAATTGGTCCTGGTGACGGCCCACCCGGCCAGGGAACGAAGGCCGCTGGAAAGCTTCTCCTACGCTATTACCAACGCGCTAGCGGACCAGAAGCACATCTTTGCAGGCGTGGCAGGCTTCAGCGGCGCGAGCTTCGCCGTCGGCTCGGCTGGTTGGGTCACGAGCGCACCGGGAGCTTGGGTTACCGGCGGCTACTATGAGACGCTCGGGCTTGTGCCCGCGGCCGGACGTTTGCTGGCGCCGAATGACGATCAACCCGGTGCGGCGCTAGTCTGCGTGATCAGCTATGGCTACTGGGATCGCCAGTTGGCGCGCGACCCCTCCGCGATCGGCCGAAGCGTGCCTATTGGAGGTGTTCCGGTCACTATCGTGGGGGTTAGTCCTCCAGGCTTCGTCGGCGCCAACGTGGGCTCGATTGCCGATATCACCCTTCCGCTGGCCGCGCTTCCGCGCGTGACTCCTGAGATGGCGATCCTGCTTGGCCCGGGGAATTTCTGGTTGCGGGTGCTGGCCAGGCCGAAGCCTGGCGTGACGATTGGTCAGGCGAACGCGCGCTTGGCCGCCGTATGGCCGCAGATCCTGGAACGAGCGCTCCCTGCGAACTGGCCGCCTCGTCAGAGAAAAGCCTTCCTGGCGGCAACCTTCGAATTCGCTCCAGGAGGAACCGGCTGGACCCGCCTCCGCGAAATGTTCCGGAAACCACTCATGGTGCTAATGGGTGTGGTGGTGCTGGTTCTGTTGATTGCCTGCGCCAATGTGGCCAACCTGCTGCTGGCCCGCGCGACAGCGCGGCAAAGGGAAATCGCGGTGCGCCTGGCGATCGGAGCAGGGCGTGGCCGGATTATCCGCCAACTTCTTACCGAGAGCACCCTGTTGTCCTTGGCGGGCGGCATCGTGGGGATCTCGCTGGCTTGGCTTTCCGGGAGTTTTCTGATTTCCATATTGGCCAGCGGGCCATCGCAGGTCACCTTCGACTTACGGCCGAATTGGCACATCCTGGGATTCACCAGTTTGGTTGCGATCGCTACAGGTGTATTGTTTGGCCTGGCTCCCGCGTGGCAGACCACTGCTGCGGGCCCAGCGCCCGTGTTGCAAGAAGGCTCCCGTGCGAGCGGCTCGCGCTCCTGGCTGTTGTCGTCGCTAGTGAGCGGACAGGTGGCACTCTCGTTGCTGCTGCTGATTGGGGCGGGCCTTTTTATCCGTACTTTGCAAAATTTGCAGAACCTCGATCCGGGTTTCCGGCGCGAAGGTGTGTTGCTGATCGATCTCCAACGGCGGCGCGTGGCGATGCCGAATGACTTGCTCGATGCGCTGCGGAAAGTACCGGGAGTGACCGCCGCCACCGTTGCCACGCACACTCCACTCAGCGGCGCCACTTGGAGCGAGCCGGCAGTCCCGAAAGGACAGCCGCTGCCGGAGAACGATAACGCCAATTTCATCGGCGCCGGGCCGCACTTGTTCGCGATCCTGGGAACACCTCTGCTCGCAGGACGGGAGTTTACCGAAGCCGATACCCCGGGTACTCCCGCCGTGGCCATTATCAATGAAGCTTTCGCGCGGCGCCACTTTCCTGGCGTGAATCCGATCGGGCAACACCTTTCCGCTTCCATCGACCGCCAACCGACGGACCTCGAGATCGTCGGCGTGGTCCGAAATGCAAACCTGAATGGTTTGCGGGCCGCCCCTCCGCCCGCCGTTTATGTGGCGTACGCGCAGCTTTCGGGCAGTTTCCCGGTTAGCCTGGTGGTTCGCGCGGCCGGCTCTCTCGCGCAAACGGCCGCGACGATACGAAAGGAGATGCAGCCGACTCTGGGCAATGAGCCGTTGGAGATTCACCCACTCTCGGCTCAAGTCGCGGCCACCCTGGTTCAGGAGCGCATGATGGCGACTCTGGGGAGTGGATTCGGAGCGCTGGCGCTCATCCTGGCGTCGATCGGGCTCTACGGACTGCTCGCATATAGTGTGGCGCGCCGGACCAAAGAGATAGGCATCCGCATGGCCCTCGGCGCGCAGCGAAGCCGCGTGGTGGGGATGATGGTGCGAAGCGCCGTCCGGCTCGTGGAATTCGGAATTCTGCTAGGCCTGCCGGCTGCGTGGGCCGCCTCGCACTGGGTGCGATCGATGCTGTTCGGACTATCGCCCACCGACCCGGGCACGATCGCGGGCGCGGTGCTGTTGCTGCTGCTCTGTGGATTAGCGGCAGTGTTCCTCCCAGCTTGGCGCGCCTCCACAGTGGACCCTACGGCCGCGCTGCGCCACGACTGAGCTTCAAGCCAGAGAGCCTTGTGCCACAGTGGCGCAAGGCTGCGCCTGCGAAGGAGGTCGCCTCACCTCCCCTTCGGCGGAGCCGTTTCCGACCGCGCATCCCCGCGTTTCACTTGCGCCCGGCGGCGGCCGTTTTCCAGGTTATCGGCGGCCTTCTCGCGCGCCGCATCGCTGATCTGGATGTGATTGGCGACCGCTACCGCGCCGCCGCTCTTCGCCAGGCGGGTGGCCACGCCCTTGTGCTGGATGATATCCGTTTTCCCTTCGATGGTGGCCACTCCGCCCTGCACATGCACCTGGTATTTTTCCACCCCGATTTTGGATCTAGCAAATCTGGCGCGAATGTCGCGTTCGATTTCCGCATCGGATTTCATGGGCCGCGCCGCAGCTTTCGGCGTGGATGGGCGCTGCGCCGCCGGGGCCGTTCCAGCCGCCAGACTGGCCGCCCCGAACAAGGCGAGGATAGCGATGGTTTTGAGAATGCGCATATAGCTTTCTGTGCGCGCCCAGAGGCTTTATTCTCAAGAATCTGTGCTACAGTGAGGGTTTCTCGAAGGCTTTTCCGGTTCGATGCCCGAACAGATCCTGCTGCAAGGCAAAATCCTGGGCACAGAAGAGTTCCTGCTGTCCGGTCCCGCTGAGGGGCGTTCTGCGCGCTCCGCCGGCGAAGACCTGTTGGCTGGACGTTCGCAGTGGATTACCCTGCTGTGCGAGGTTTTACCGCGCGCCCTATTGGCGGAGTTGGGTCTGGCGCGCATTCTGCTCGGATCGAGCGGCGGCGGCCAGTTCCTGGTCGTATTGCCGGATGCGCAGCGCCAAGCTGCAGAAAATTTCCTCAATGCTGCTGCACGCCAGATCGGCGAAATGAGTTCCGGTTATGTGAATCTGATCTGGGGAGTCACCGACAATCTAGGCGATTGGTCCGTGATCCGCAAGCGCCTCAATGATGAGCTCCAGCGCAAGCGCAATACACCCCTGAGCGGATGGAACGGGCGCGCGTTTCAGCCCTTCGTGCGCGCGGCGAACAGCGATGCGGACGCCTATTTTGCCCGCGAGCTCGGTGCGAAAGTCCGCGAAGCTTCGGTGGTGGGCTGGTCTCCGGAGAATCCCGGCAAAGTGACCCCCGGCGAGGGCAAGCACACCTGGCAGCTCAGTTCCAACCTTTCTCCCGATGCCATCATGCTAGCCCGCCATGCGGCGCCTTCGGACGATGGGAAAACCGCGGCTCCCGTGCAGACGCTGGCCCGGCGGGCTCAGGGCCGGTCCATTTGGGGCGTCCTGCGCGGCGACGTCGATAATTTCGGACTGCGGCTGCGGCGCGTCCACAGCATCGAGGAGCACGTTCCGCTCTCGGTTCTCTACAAGCAATTCTTTGCGGGCGAACTGGAGGTGCTCTGTTCGCTGCCGGAATTCTGGCGCAAGGTCAGCCTCATTTACACTGGTGGCGACGATTTCGCGGTCTACGGCGCTTGGGATGCGCTGATTGCTCTGGCGCGCGAGGTGCAACGCCTGTTCCATCGCTTCACGGAAGAGAATCTGAAGGATTATCCGGGCGCCGAGGGGAAAACCATCTCCATGGCGATCGCGCTGGCGCCGGAAACGTATTACCCGTTGGCGTCGGTGTACCAGGAAGCCGGCCGCGATCTCGACCTCGCCAAATCGGCCGACAAGGATTGCATCCACCTGTTAGGCCGCATTTTGGAATGGCGGCACCTGAACGACGCTGCTGAGCTGAAAGACACGGTCACGCGCTTGGTCCACGATTTCCGCATGTCGCGGCAGTTCCTATATCAGTTGCGCAGCTTCTACCGGCACGAATCGTACGGGGAAGCGGGCAGCGAGACCCAGCGCACCTGGCGCTTCCAACGGCGGTTCAACCGAATTCTGAGCGGCACGCGGGACCGCGAATTCCAAAAGCTGCGCTCGCACCTCATCAGCGAACTGGTGGGACGAAAGCTGGCGGAAGTGAAACTGCGGCCCGCGGGCCTGGTGGCCCTGGAGTGGGCCAGATTGGTGACAGAAGGATAAGCACATGGCAGAGCAGGAGCAAGTACGGCAGGTCCGTGAGAACCGTCCGCCCCGCGAAGGCCGAGGCCCGCGTGAGGGTGGCGATCGCGGGGACCGGGGCGATCGGGGAGAACGCGGGGATCGTGGCGACCGGCGCGGCGGCGACCGCGGCCGCCCCGAAGGGCCGCCCGAAATTGAATTGGAAAAGCTGATTCACGACAGCCTTTACCTGGATAACCAGGCGCATTCCATCGTGAGCCGGATGCGCGATATGGATTCCGGCACCAAGAGCCAGTTGCGCCGCCTCTATAGCGCGGTGCGCCGTGCCGTCCGCGCCCCGGAAAACGAACGGCAGCACGAGTTCGTCATGCTCCGCGCGCGGCTGGCTTATACCATCGCACGCCACGGCCTGCGCAGCCTCGATCAGTTGGAGAAGTTGCTGCTGCAAGTCACGCGCAAAAACGACAACCGCGGCTACGAGCGTTTCAAAGATCTCTTTGAAGCCATCGTGGCCTACAACGAGTAAACATGAGCGCCCATACCTCTCAGACTGAGTTGAAGTTCATTGGCAAGTTGATTCTCGAAGGCGAGTTGCGCTGCGAGACCGGCCTCCACGTCGGCGCCGGAAAAGGCTCGCTGGAAATCGGCGGCTCGGATAATCCCGTAGTCAAGGACGCGTTCGGGCGTCCCTACGTGCCGGGCAGTTCGCTGCGCGGCAAAATCCGCTCCCTGCTCGAGCAGTCCTCCGGACTCGCCGTTCCTTCCGAACTGGTGTTTCTTTCCCGGCGCAAAGGGCAGGAAGTGCGCATCCATCAGAGCGACCGGCCCGATGATGAAATATGCCTGCTGTTCGGACGCAATCCGGGCCGCATGGAACGCGTGCAAGGCGAAACGCTTGAAACCTCGCAGGCCACACCCGCGCGGCTGGCGGTTTTCGACGCGCCGCTCGAACCCGAGAGCATCACGCCCCAAATGCGTGAGAACCTCGATGACGAGCTGACCGAAGTGAAGAGCGAGAATGCCATCGACCGCATTACTTCGCAGGCCAACCCGCGCACGCTGGAACGTGTTCCCGCGGGCGCGCGCTTCCGCACGCGCTTCGTGATGGACGTGCTCTGCGACGAAGATGCGCCGCTGTTCCTGCGCGTCCTGGAAGGGCTGCGCATGCTGGAGGATGACACCCTCGGCGGCGGCGGTTCGCGTGGTAGCGGCCGCGTCAGCTTCGCCGGCCTGCGGCTGGTGTGGCGCGCCAAGAACTACTATGCCAGCGGCGCGCCCGAGAAAGAGATCGCGGCCGGCGCGACTCTTGGGGCCATACAGAGCGCGGTAAACGAATCAGCCTTCGGCTTCCTGCGCGAGGAGTCATGAACCCAGGCCTGGTCGTCAAGTTACGGCCGGCCGGCCCCTGGCGCATTGGACCGGATTCAGGCGCAAGGAATCAAGTGGACGTGATCTATCACAGCGATTCCTTGTACGCCGCTGTTACCTCGGCGATGGGGCGGTTAGGCGCGATCGAGGAATGGCTGGCGGCGACCGCGCGTAATGGCGCTCCCGCTGTCCGCTTTAGCTCGTGCTTCCCTTTTGTTGAGGAAATCGGCTTTGTCGTCCCGCCGCGCACCATCTGGCCGCCTACCTCGCCGGCGCTCCTTTCGGCGCGCGTGCGGTGGAAGAGCGCCCGCTTTGTGCCGCTGGGCATCGTGCAAGCGCTGCTCGCGGGCCAATCGCTGGATGAGAACCAATGGGCCGTGGATGGGCCCAGCGGATGCCTGCTTCCCGCCGGCCGCTCGGGCCCGTTCCGCACCGGACTACGCTTCAACTCCGCGGTAGACCGCCTCAACGGCAGCACCGAACGCCACTCCACGGCTTGCCTGGAATTCCGGCCAGGCGCTGGTTTGTGGGCCATTATTTCCTTTGCCGATGAAGCCGCGCGCGACCGGTGGGCCGCTCCCGTGCAGACGGCCATCCGGCTGCTTGCCGATAGCGGGTTCGGCGGCGAACGCTCGCGCGGTTGGGGCCGCGCGGAAGCGCCCGAGTTTACGCCGGGGACGCTGCCGGATATCATCCTGCCGCCGGCCGCTGGGAGCCCCCAGCCTCTGGTTGAGGCGGTAGCGGTTTCTGAACCGCCCCTAGCGCGCGACGAAAACGGCGCCGCAGCAACACCTGATGAGGTTCCGCCGGTGGAACCCGGGCGGCCCCTGTCCCCTGCCCCCGGTTCTTCAGCCCCCGGCCCGCAAGCGCATTGGCTGTTGTCGCTCTTCACTCCCGATACCGCCGATTCGGTCGATTGGGAGCGCGGCAACTATACGACGGTGGTGCGCGGCGGCCGCATCGAGAGTGCCGCTCGGTCCGGAGAACTCAAAAAGCAATTGCAGATGGTAGCCGAAGGTTCCGTGCTGTACGCGCCGGAAGCTTTGCGTGGTGCGGCGCCCGACGTGGCGCCCGAGGGCTTCGAGCACCCGGTTTTCCGCGCCGGCTTCGCCGTCTCCATTCCCCTTCCCGAGGCTGGCTAATGCGCTATCGCCTGACATGCCTGACTCCTCTGCTCGTGGGTGATGGCCGAAAGTTGTCGCCCATCGATTACATGGTTTGGAAAGACCATGTCAACGTTTTGGACCAATGGCGCATCTTCCGGCTGCTGGCCAAAGGACCGCGCCTGGATGGGTACCTGGCGCAGCTCAAGAGGGCCGACAAGCTCGATTTCGCATCCTGGGGCGGCTTTGCGCAAAACTTTGCCGGGCGCCGCATTCCGTTCGAAAACCCGGCTTACGCCACGTACTGGAACCGCGCCGCGGGGGAGAGCCTCCACATCCCAACGTTCGCTTCGGGAGCCGCGGGGCCCTACCTGCCGGCCACGGCGATCAAAGGCGCGCTGCGCACCGGCATGGTATTCGCCAACTGGCGCGAGGGCTTTTTGCAGGACGTCGTGAACCGTGTGAAGGGCGAGCGGCTCCCCCGTCGGCCTGCCGAGACGGTCGAAGACCAGGCATTGGGGACTGGAGGAACCAATCGCATGCGGTTCGTCAGCGCCGGGGATTCCACGCCCGTGGCCGCCTCGCAATTTCAGATCTACCTGATCCGCACCTCGACGCTCCAGCCGCGGGGCGGCCAGTACGCCCTCGGCTGGAAACAGAGCCCGCGCGGCTCGGTCGATGGCGCCCGGCCCGAAGAGAGCGCTCCCGTGTTTGCAGAGATGGCCGTTCCGGGCTCGACCTTCGAAGGCGTCTGGGAGGAGAAGCGCTTCTTCCTGGAACCGGACATCCGCCGTGCCGTCCGCTGGCCGGAATCTTTCGACCGCGCCAAAATTTTCGAGGCCGCCAACGTGTACGCCTCCGGGCTGCTGAGTTTGCAGCGCAACTATGCGGCAATGGCCGGTCTAGGCGTTCTCGACAAGAACCTCGAAGCCTTGGAACAGCGGCTCGCCCAGGCGCGTGAGAGCGGTGGCTGCCTGCTGGCCCTGGGCTGGGGCGGCGGCCTGCTCACCAAGAGTTCCTGGCTCGATACCACCAATCCCGAGTACCGCCAAATCCTACAGCAATTCTCGCTCTACAACCGAGCCCTTTCGACCAACCTGCCCTTCCCCAAAACACGCCGCATCGTCTTTTTGAATAACACGCCCGCGACGCTGCCAGGGTGGGCGGAACTGCAGATTAGCTAAGGGCGGCGAGACATGTTACCGCGCACGGTCCATGCGACAGTAGCGCTAGTCCTATTCGCTTGTCACAGTTTCGCCCAGCATATCGAGGTAGATCTGGTTGCCGAAGAGTTGGTAAAGAGCCGCCTCGAAAGCGGTTTGGTGAAACCGCGCGAACGCCAACCGGCCATCAAGAGCCTTTTTGAGGACGTTGGCTGCACGCCTCAGGAACAGCCCATCGACAAAAATTCCGCGAACGTGTTTTGTGTTCTCCCCGGCGAGACGACTTCACGATTGTGATCGGGGGCCATTTCGATTTTGCGTCCGAGGGCAAAGGAATCGTGGATGATTGGAGCGGCGCATCCCTCTTGCCTTCCCTGTTCCACGCGCTAAAAGCGCGCCCTCGGCAACATACCTATGTCTTCGTCGCATTCGCCGGGGAAGAGCGTGGCTTGCTCGGGTCTGAGCGGTACGTCAAGGGACTCGGCGACCAGAAGTCCATGATCCGGGCTTTTATAAATCTCGAATGCCTGGGGCTCTCGCCGGTGAAAGTTTGCGCAAGCCGTTCGGATCGCGTCCTGCTCTCGCGTTTAGTGGAAGTGGCCAGGACCACTCAAAGCCCCTTGGAAGGAGTAAACGTAGACCAGGTTGGTGAGGACGATACCCGCTCATTTATGGCAGCCAAGATCCCCGTCCTCACGATTCACTCCGTTACGCAGGCCACTTGGCCGATTCTGCATAGCCCACGAGATCGGCTCGATGCAATCCACTTGAATGAATATTACGATGCCTACAAGCTCACGGCTTTTTACCTGGCCTATCTGGATGTGAAAGCGGATTGAGCCGCGAGCCCCGCGCCGGCTTTGCTGTCTCAATTCCCTCAATGGCGCATCTTCCGGCGGATTCGCTCGGCTGTCTAGTTGGCTGCGGGGCTTTACCACCCTGCGGCTTGGAGCAGAGGTGGCGCGAGCTCACGCGCCACACCGAATACATTTCGTTCTATCGCGCCGTCCTCCGCCGGCGGAAGAGAACAAGTCCACCAGTCAGAAGAAGCAGGGCGGGCGCAAATGCCGGCTCGGGAACGGGTGCGTCGATTTGCAGATTGCCGAGCGCCAGCGAAGTACTGTCGTTACTGTACGTATCGTTATAGCTGTACAAATACCGGCAAGTGTTACCTGAATAGCCATTAACAACGCAACTGAACGTCTGAGACGTTCCCGAGCCACTCTGGTTGGAAGTCACGGCGGAGAGCACCGGAGTTAAGGTGATGGAGGTGATGGGGTCGGTGCTATCCTCGAACCCGAGGAAGTTCATGCTGCCGTAAGTGTTGGAGACCACCTCCGTATAGGTAGCGCTTTGTGTGCGAACGGTCGCCCAGATCTGCCGGTTGCGGTTTTCGTAGCTGGAATATTGCCCGAGATCGAAAGCAATCGACGACACTCCGCTCCCCGGGAGCGAGATCACTATGGGTTGAGAATAGTTGGTTCCGTTGTTGGAATAAGTAGTAATCGGGTTCGATTGTCCATTCCAGGTGTTCAGGTTGTTCCAGTAACAACCCCAGCCACAGGACAAGTATTGATAGGTGTCGGTTGTTGATCCAGTGGCGTCGTTCAACGAGTTGTTATAACCCCAATAGAGGTATTTGCCTGTTCCGAAATTGGGACTGGCTGATATGGAAGGATCGATGACTTCTCCGGATGTGGCATAAGGGCCGTAAGACGAACTGGAGTTCGATCCGGTACCGTAATTGTAAACGGTGTAGCTATCAGAGGAACTGATAACGGCCCCCGTCGAACTCCGGTATGCTGTCCCGACGGATGTTGTGCCGTACGGTGTGGCGACGGTCTGGAGATTATCCTGGATTGTGTTGGGATTTGCCGTTTCCCAGGCAGATTGGTTGGTATAAAACACCAGGTCTGCCTCAGCCGGCGAACAAAGGGAGAGGAACGCGCTAAGCCCGAAAAACAGCGGAAGTGGCAACTGGCGGAGATGATGCCAGCCGCAGCCCCAAGATCGGGTTTGGTTTCTAGAGTCTTTCACGTGTTGACTGCAGTCCTTTCAGATTCGGTGACGTTGGGTGGCGCGCTCAGGTAGGGGATTTACCTTATTGCCCAGTTTAGGCAGAGAGCAACTTGCCTGAATAGACCTAGAACCTATAGTACTGACGAGAATGGCTAGGCCGAAGCGTGGTAAGCGAATAAAATCGATCGAGCTGAACCCGCGGCGCGTGTGCGCAAAGCACAGTCGAGAAACCAAGTAGACCTAGGTCACAGCCCCAGCCGCTTCAGCGCCGCTTGAAACCGCGGCTCCCCACGCAATTCGTCGTAGAGCGGATGGACTTTCAGTCCGCAGAGGGACATTTCCCGCTGCTCGCAACCTTTCTCCAGCCAGTCGAGAGCGCGCGCCTTCTCGCCGAGGCCGAGGTGAATCAGGGCGAAACATGTGGAGGGAATATAGGCCTGCTCCGAGCGGGCATGTAGCTTCGCCAGCACCCCGCGCGCTGCGGCGACATCACCCGAAAGCGCGAAAGCGTGTCCCGTGGCCGCCAGGATGTTTGGGAGTTCGCTCGCGAGCAAACGGCCCTTCTCGAACATGGCCAGAGCTTCACCATAGTTGCCCATCAACACGTAGGCGCGCCCGATACCGGTATACGCCTTATAGAAGGTTGGGTCGAATTCGAGAATCTCGCGATTGCGCTGGATGGCCGCTTCATAGCGGCGTTGCAGCAATTCGATATACGCGCGGCCCTCGTATAGGATGCTGGAGAGCGGGTCCAGTCCCAGGGCAATCTCGATCTCTTCGTTGGCTTCCTCGAACCTGCCCAGCATGGCGAGGCAATCGACGCCCAGCCAATGATGCGCGGTGGCATAGCCGGGGTTCAATGCAATCGCCTTGCGGTAAAGCGCCTCGGCCTGAGCCCATTCGCCATCACAGTGAGATCGGATCATGGCGAGTGAAGGGTAAGCTTCTGCCAACTCCGGATCCAGTTCGATGGCCCGAGCCGCCATGGCTTTGGCTCTGGGTATGCCTTCCGCGGGCGTCATTACGCCGTATTCCACCAGCAGCGTATACGCGTCCGCCATTCCGGCGTGCCCCAGGGCGGAGCCCGCATCGGCCTCTACAGCGGCCTGGAAATACTGCAGGCTGCGATTCAGATCGTCGGGGCTGCGCCGATGCCAATGATAGCGCCCCTTGAGGTAATAATCGTAGGAACTCACCGTAGTCGGGCTGTGCGGAGCCACGCGGCCCGCGCCTTCCCACTGAACCCGCAGCGTGCGCACGATGTTGCGCGCGATCTCTTCCTGAATCGCGAATACGTCTTGCATCTGGCGGTCGAACGTCTCGGACCAGAGGTACACGCCGCTCGCGGTATCGATGAGCTGGGCGCGCACGCGCAGGCTGGCGCCGGAAAGCCGCACACTGCCGGTCAGTACATTGGCAACTCCCAACTGGCGGCGGGCTTCGCGCACGTCCTCCTCCAGCCCCCGGAGCCGCGCGGCGGAATTCCACGCCACCACGCGCAGGCCGCTCAATTTCGTCAGCCCATGGATCAGCTCTTCCGTCAGACCGTCGCTGAGGTAATCGTTTTCCGGGTTGCCGCTCAAATTCGAGAACGGAAGGACGGCGACGGTGTGAACGCCGGATGGCGCCATCACGGGCGCCCCGTCTCGCGCGCGAATGCTCGGGGCGTAGGTGCCGGTTGCGAATTCGATAACCACCGGGTCGCTGCGCCCATCGCCTTCGTAGTAGGCTTTCAGCTTGGCGCGCAGTCGGCGCGCTTCGACCCGCACAATCGGGTCCACTCGGGGATCGTACGAGGATTTCCGGTCGAAGACCTCCACGCCGAGGAGATATTCCTTCAGTTCCTCAGGCTTGCCCTCCAGCGTACGCTCCACCGCCAGGCGCAGAAACCGGCCCATGCGTTCGGAGCGTACGAATAGACCATGGGCCAGGATCTTTTCGAGCTGCTCGCGAATCGCCGAATGCTGGACGGGAGTGCGCCTCGGCTGCGACACGGAACCGGCTATGAAAATATTATCGCCGGTTTGCGAAGTCCCCGCAAACGCGCGGGTGTAACATCTCTTCTAAATCAAACCGCTCCCTGACGGTCGCAGATCCCGATCGCAGAATCGATCCGGGCCTCGGCCGTTCGGGAGCGGCAGATGGTGTGGAAGTCTAGCGGTTTCCGGCCGTCGCCGCCGCGCCCTTACGGCTCAGGAAGCACTCGCGGCAAAAAACCGGTCTGCCTTGAGTGGGCTTGAAAGGCACCGTGGTCTCTCGGCCGCACTGCGAGCAACTGGTCATCGTCTCGGTCTTGGCGTAACCGCCGGATGAGCCCTGCCTCTTGGTCTTGCAATTCTTACAACGCTTGGGCTCATTTTTAAAGTTTTTGTCGTGGAAGAAGTGTTGTTCTCCCGCTGTGAAAACGAACTCTGCTCCGCAGTCTACACACTTGAGAACGCGGTCCTGGAACTCCGCCATAGCAACTCTGCCCCGTGATGATCAACTTGAACGTGTTGTCGGATAAAGGCGGCGGAGCTTGACAGCTCCGCCACCGCGTTTACTCAATCTCCCGGCGTGATTTCTTCCGGTTTCGTTTGCGAGCCAGCGCCTGCTTGGCCCGGCGCTTCTCTCCCGGCTTCAAGTAGAAAGAATGGCGCTTCACTTCTTTGATGATGTCCTCTTGCTGGACCTTTCGCTTGAAGCGGCGAAGGGCGTTTTCGAGCGTTTCACCCTCCTGAAGCTTAACTTCAGCCAACCGAAATACACCTCCCAACTCGACCAAAATTCCCGTGACGGGATTCCACGCGGGCTTCCTGAAGCTGATTTCGCGAGACGCAAAAACGAACCGCCAAAAAACCCTGTGCCGCACACAGAAGGTACTGATATCATAGGTGGTTGCCAACGAAAGTCAAGCGCAAAATACAGATTTCCGCGGCGCGCGCCTGCCACAAGCGCGAGATTTTCTTTCTTTTCTGGAACTTAGGCTGAAATGGAAAATGTCCTCGCCATCCTTCTGGCGGGAGGCGCCGGTGAGCGCCTCTATCCCTTGACGCGTGACACCGCCAAGCCGGCAGTCCCTTTTGGCGGCATTTACCGAATTATTGATTTCACGCTTTCGAATTGTATTAATTCCGGTATTCGCCGGATATTTATTCTAACACAATATAAGGCTTTAGAACTGATTCGTCATATTCGAGACGGCTGGAACATCCTGCCTGCCGAATTGGGCGACTTCATCGAGGTGATCCCACCCATGAAGCGGGTTTCCGAAGATTGGTACAAGGGTACGGCCGACGCGGTCTTTCAGAATTTCGAGAGCATCGAGGTCGAAGCGCCGACCCGCACGTTGATTCTTTCCGGCGACCACATCTACAAGATGGATTACGCCGACATGCTGGACTGGCACCAGCGGCACACGGCGGACATTACCATCGCCACCCTGCAGGTATCCCCGCACGAAGCTTCGCGGTTCGGGGTTGCGGAAATCGATGAAGATTACCGGATCGTGGGCTTCGAGGAGAAACCCCAGCACGATCACCCCACGCGATCGCGGTTCAACCACGAGATGGTCAGCGCTTCGATGGGAATCTATATCTTCCAGACGGACGTTCTGCTGCGCGCGCTGCACGAAGATGCGCAGACCCCCGATTCGAGCCATGACTTCGGCAAAGACGTGATTCCCTGCAACCTGGGCCGGGCGCGCGTAATCGCTTACGATTTCCGGGACATGAACGCCAAGCAGGCGCGCTACTGGCGCGATGTGGGTACGCTCGATGCCTACTACGAAGCCAACATGGACCTGGTGGACGTGGTGCCGGAATTCAATTTGTACGATCAGCGCTGGCCCATCCGCACCAAAGTAACCCAGCAGCCTCCCGCCAAATTCGTGTTCGCGCAGGAGGGGCGCCGTATGGGCGTGGCGGTGGATTCCATCGTGGCCGCCGGATGCATTGTTTCCGGCGGCCGGGTGATGCACAGTGTGCTCTCGCCAGGCGTGCGCGTGAACAGCTATTGTGAAGTGGAATACTCGATTCTCATGCCCGGAGTCGAGATTGGCCGCTACAGCCGCATTCGGCGCGCCATCTTGAATACCGGCGTGAAGGTGCCCGAATCGAGCGTGATCGGATTCAATCCGGAAGAGGATCGGGCCAAGGGATATACCATTACGGAAACGGGCATCGTAGTGGTGGCGTAAGAGAGCCATGCGCCGGCATGAGTGGCGGCGCGGCAGACACGAGTGTCTGCGCCACATCAAGTAACTGGAGGCATAGGTTGACGGCAATTGTAAAGGTACTCGGCCGAGAGATTCTGGACTCTCGCGGGAACCCGACGGTGGAAGCGGATGTCTACCTGTCGGATGGAAGCATGGGACGAGCGGCCGTGCCGTCCGGGGCTTCCACAGGCGAACATGAGGCTGTGGAGTTGCGGGATGGAGATGCCCGCCGCTACCTCGGCAAGGGCACGTTGAAAGCCGTCAGCCACATCAATGGCGAGATCGCCAATGCCCTGCAGGGCAAAGATGCCGCGCAGCAGAGGGCGCTCGACGCCATTCTCAATGCTCTGGATGCCACATCCAACAAGGGGCGCTTGGGGGCGAACGCCATCCTGGCTGTATCGCTGGCAGCGGCCCGGGCCGCCGCGCATTCGCAGAAGACGCCCCTCTACCGTTACCTCGGCGGCGTGGGCGCTTGCGTCCTGCCAGTGCCCATGATGAATATCATCAACGGCGGCGCGCATGCGGATAATTCGGTGGACGTGCAGGAGTTCATGATCGCGCCATTCGGCGCCACGAAATTCTCCGAGGCCCTGCGCATGGGCGTAGAAGTGTTTCACACGCTCAAAAAAGTGCTGTCCAAAAAAGGGTATTCGACAGCGGTCGGCGACGAGGGCGGCTTTGCGCCGAATCTCAAATCGAATGAAGAGGCGATCGAAAGCGTGCTGGAGGCCATCGCCAAAGCGGGATATGAGCCCGGCAAACAGATCGGCGTTTGTCTCGACCCGGCTTCCAGCGAGTTCTTCCAGGATGGGAAGTACGTTTTCAAGAAGTCCGACAAAAGCCAGCGCACTTCCGAGCAGATGGTGGAGTACTGGTCGAACTGGGTGCGGCAATATCCCGCGATTTTGTCGATTGAGGACGGCATGGCAGAGGACGATTGGCGCGGCTGGAAACTGCTCACCGAGACCTTGGGCAACCAGGTGCAACTGGTGGGTGACGACCTGTTCGTGACGAATACGGCACGGCTCAAACGCGGCATCGATGAAGGCGTGGCCAATTCCATTCTCATCAAAGTGAACCAGATCGGCACTCTCACCGAGACGCTGCAGGCCATGCAGATGGCGGCGCAGGCGGGTTATACTGCCGTGGTTTCGCACCGCTCGGGTGAAACCGAAGATGCGTTCATCGCCGATCTCGCGGTGGCTACCAATGCCGGGCAGATCAAAACGGGTTCAGCGAGCCGCACCGACCGCATCGCCAAATACAACGAACTGCTGCGCGTGGAAGAGTTGCTGGGCAGTTCGGCCCAGTTTCCGGGAAGAAAGGCGTTCCGGCAGTGACCAAACTGGTGTTGGTGCGCCACGGCGAGAGCACGTGGAACAAAGAAAACCGGTTCACGGGGTGGACCGATGTGGACCTCTCGGAAAAAGGGCTGGAAGAGGCCAAAGAAGCTGGGAAAGTATTGCGCGACGGCGGGTACACTTTCGACGTGGCCTATACCTCCGTGCTGAAGCGGGCGATTCGCACGCTGTGGATCGCGCTGGATGAGTTGGACCTGATGTGGATTCCGGTGATCCGCTCGTGGCGGCTGAATGAGCGGCACTACGGCGCGCTCCAGGGATTAAATAAGGCGGAAACTGCGGAGAAATTCTCGGAAAAGCAGGTCAAGATCTGGCGGCGGAGCTATGATATTCAGCCGCCGGCCTTAACCGCGGACGACCCACGTTTTCCGGGGCGCGATCCGCGTTACCGCGGCTTACGGCCGGAAGAACTGCCTCTCACCGAGTGCCTCAAAGACACGGTCGCCCGCTTCCTGCCGCTCTGGCATGACACCATCGCGCCCGCCATACAGCAAGGTCAGAAGGTGCTGATTGCGGCGCACGGCAATAGCCTCCGCGCGCTGGTAAAGTACCTGGACAACATTTCGGAAGCCGACATCACGGAGTTGAATATTCCCACCGGCATGCCGCTGGTGTATGAACTCGATGATCAACTGAAGCCGCTCAACCGCTATTACCTGGGCGACCCCGAAAAAGTGAAGGCCGCCATGGAAGCCGTGGCTGCGCAAGGAAAAAAGAAGTAGAAGTGGCGCTGCCCGCCTTGCCCGCGGCGAATCGTTCCCGGACCACTGACGAATTAGTAGTGTTTCGCCCGGTAGATGCGGCGGCTCTGCCGGTTCATCTGCCGATGAATCCGGCGCTCCTGGGCTTGGCTGAGGGTGCCACCGTTCCGGGCGGCCATGCGTGCAGCCTCGCGGTTAATAGCCCGATCGCGCGATTGCAAGGCGGCTCCCTGGCCCGGAGTCAAGGATCCATTGTTGACGCCTTGCTGGATGCGATCGGCCTGGTTCACGTCACGCTGGGCATGGCGTTGGGCTTCCACTGTGTCCTCGGGGGTTTGTGCCTGTCCCAGAGCCACCGTTAGCGCTCCAATCGCGAGCCCGCTCAGAATGTACCGTTTCATTCGCCATAACCTCCGTCGCACCGTGAAGGTGCAAATGGCGCGCCAAAGGAATCCCGCTTTCGGGTGGTCCCGCACTTAACTCGCTGTGGGAAATTAAAGGCGAAACACGCCAAATCGCAACCGGCGTTGCTCTGCATATCTCCGATGATGTAAAATTCGCCAAGTCCGGGGATTAAGGAGATTTATGGCAAAATCGCAGAAACCTTCATTTGGACGCCGTGGCTTTTTGAAAGGCGCGGTAGCAGGCGCGGCGGCGTTGGCGGCAAACCCGGCGTCCGCACCGGCACAAGAAGCGCGGCGGAATGGCAGCGCTGTCCCCAACCAGACGACGTTGGCGGCCGACACCAACCCGGGCCCCCCCGCGCGCGGCGAGCGCGCGATTGTCGAAGATCCCGGATCGGACTTCATGGTGGATGTGCTGAAGTCCCTTGACATTGAGTATTGCGCCTCGAACCCGGGTTCCACATTCGACGGCTTGCACGAATCGCTGATCAACTATGGCAACAACTCGAAGCCCGAGTTCATCACGTGCTGCCACGAAGAATCCGCAGTGGCGATGTGCCACGGTTATGCCAAGACCGAAGGCAAACCCATGATGGCGCTGATTCATGGCACCGTGGGCTTGCAGCACGCGTCCATGGCGATCTATAACGCCTATGCCGACCGCGTGCCGATCTTCATGGTGGTGGGCAGCCATGCGGACGCCGCCGAGCGCGGCTCCGGAGTGGCCTCCTATCACAGCGCCAACGATATGGGCGCGCTGGTCCGCGATTTCACCAAGTGGGACGATTCGCCGCAATCGCTTGGCGCGTTCGGCGAAAGCGCGGTGCGCGGCTATAAATTTGCCATGACGCCGCCCATGGGTCCGGTGCTGATTGTAGCCAGCCACGAAACACAAACGCATCCCAGAACGGGCGGGCTGAAAGTGCCCAAGCTGGTCATGACGACTCCGCCGTCAGGCGACATCGGAGCGGTGAATGAGGCAGCGCGCATGCTGGTCGCGGCGGAGCGGCCGGCGATCATCGAGCAGCGCGCGGTGCGCACACCCAACGGACGCAAACTGCTCCAGGATCTCGCCGAGCTATTGCAAGCGCCCGTAAACAGCCAGGAGCGCATGAATTTCCCGAACCGGCACCCGTTGGCCGGCACCGGTGGACCGGGTTATCAGCCGGATGTGACCTTGTGCCTGGAGGTCTCCGACGCAACGGCGACTGCAAGGGCCAATCACGCGCGCGGCGCCAAGACCATCAACATCTCCTCCATCGACCTGTTCATGAAGAGTAACATCCAGGACTTCATGCACTATGCATCCGACCTGGATCTGGACATCGGCGCGGATGCCGAAGCCACCCTGCCGGCGCTGATCGAAGCCTGCAATAAATTACTCACGGCTGACCGCAAGCGGGCCATTCAGGATCGCGGAGCCAAAATCGCAGCGGCTCACAAGCAGGTTTGGGATCGCGGCGTCGAACAAGCGGCGATCGGCTGGGATGCCAGCCCAATCAGCCTGGCGCGCGTCTGCGCCGAACTGTGGCCCATGATCGAGAAAGATGATTGGGCGCTGGTTTCGTGGCAAGGCTTCATCAGCGGATGGCCGGGCAAATTGTGGAATTTCGACAAGCACTACCAGTACCTCGGCGGCCAAGGAGCCGGCGGCATCGGCTACAATGCCCCGGCGTCGGTGGGAGCAGCCTTGGCTAACAAGAAGCACGGCCGCCTCTCGATCAATATCCAAACCGATGGCGATATGAACTACGCGCCGGGCGTGCTGTGGACCGCTGCGCATCACAAAATTCCGCTGCTTACGATCATGCACAATAACCGCGGCTACCATGCCGAGGTGATGATCCTGGAAAACATGGCATCGTCGCGCAACCGCGGCCAGGACCGCTGCCACATTGGTACCAAGCTGTGGGAACCCGACATCAACTACTCCAAGATGGCCGAGGCGTATGGCATTTATGGCCAGGGGCCGATTACCGATCCCGCGGATCTCGCGCCTGCGCTCAAACGCGGTCTCGAACGGGTGAGGAAGGGCGAACCCGCGATGATCGACGTGGTGACGCAGCCGCGATAGGAGAGCGAAATGAGCAAACTGGTATTCGCTTTTCTGATTTTGGTGGCCGTGGCTAGCGCGCAGACACCTGCCGGAAAAGAGTTGTACATGAAGTACAACTGCTACGCCTGCCATGGCTTCTCCGGCCAGAACGGCTCGGGCGCGCGGCTGGTCCCCATGAAGTTGACGCAGGACGGATTTACGTCCGTGGTGCGGAAAGGCCGCGGGGGCATGCCGCATTACTCGGCGAAGGTGCTGCCGGATGCGCAATTGGGAGACATTTACGGGTACATCAAGACACTGCCGGATCTGACTCCCTCGGCCAAGAGCATTCCGGCGTTGAATGGGATACTGAGCGAGAAGTGAGTGCAGCCAACCGCTCCCGGACGGCCGTGGCTCATTAAAGCTTCATGATCGCTCTCCTGCGCGGAGTCTTGCTCGAAAAGCACCCCAACCAGGCCATTGTGGATGTTGGCGGTGTGGGTTATGACGTCACCATTCCCGTTTCGACGTTCACACACTTGCCCGACCCCGGTGCCGAGGTGCGTCTGCGCATCCATACTCACGTGCGCGAGGAAGTGCCAGCACTTTATGGGTTCCTTACCGTTGAAGAGAAATCATTATTTGAGAAACTCATTAAAGTAAACGGAGTTGGTCCAGTACTAGCGGTTAAAATCCTGTCGGGTATCGCTGCGGCAGACGTAATTTCCGCAATCCGGCGAGGAGATGCCGACCGATTGGTCCGGGTTCCAGGCGTTGGAAAGAAAACCGGAGAGAGGATAGTCCTCGAACTTCGGGACAAAATTCCTCCAGCGGGTATGGAAGAACCAGCAACACCTCCAGCGGCGATTGGCCCAATCGAGGAGGATGCGATTTCGGCACTAGTTAACTTGGGCTGCACGCGCCCACAAGCGGAGGCAGCCGTCCGGAAGGCCAAGGCCTCTGTGGGAGCGGTGGAATTCGAAATCCTATTTCGTCAAGCCCTCGAGCTCGCGCGGTGACCGGTCGTGTTCACCTGCCATTCGAGTCAAAATTTCGGTTCGTGCGCATGCAGTATCATGGAGAGTCGAGCATAAGAAGTGTTTGGTTCTCTTGTAGCCAATAAGATTGCAGAAATCAAACGGCTATCACACCTAGCTGCTGGAATAGCTCCCGCCAGAAAATCTCAACAATCTGAACTGACCGATCAGGATCTTGAGATGGTTCGCGAGCTGCTTAGGAGAGTAGTCTCTCTGGCGAGCGACGTGATAGAGCTCTGTCGCCCCATCGAGGGGCCACGCGCCGGAATGACACCAGTGGATGAGGATGTTTTGGCGGCCCTCGTGAACCTGGGTTGCGCCCGCCCGCAAGCCGAAGCGGCGGTGCGCAAAGCCAAGGCGGCAGGACCCGCCAACGACTTCGAGCCTCTCTTCCGGCGGGCGTTAGAACTCGTACGGTAAGCTGGTATTTCGCCATGCCCGACCGGCACCTGATTTCCGGGGACCGTCAGGCTGAGGACGTGCAATTCGAAGCCGGGCTCCGGCCGCGCCGCCTCGCCGACTTCACCGGACAAAGCAAACTCAAAGAAAACCTTTCCATCGCAATCGAAGCGGCGCGGATGCGCTCCGAAGCCTTGGACCACGTTTTGCTCTACGGTCCGCCGGGCTTGGGCAAAACCACTCTGGCGTCGATCATCGCCGAAGAGCTGGGCGTACCGTTCACCACCACCTCCGGCCCTGTCTTGCAAAAGAAGCTGGACCTGACCGGCATTCTTAGCAATATCCGCGCGCGCCAGGTGTTTTTCGTGGACGAGATCCACCGGCTGCTGCCGGATGTAGAGGAGATGTTCTACTCGGCGCTCGAGGATTTCCGGGTTGATATCCTGGTCGGCGTGGGGCCCGGCGCACGCACCCATTCTCTGCCCATGCCGAAATTCACGGCTATCGGCGCGACGACGCGGCAAGGCTTGGTAAGCGCTCCTTTACGCGGCCGGTTCGGGTTGGTGCTGCGGCTCGACCCATACACCGTGGACGAACTGAAGGCGATTGTGCAGCGCTCGGCGCGCCTGCTCAGCGTCGAAATTGCCGAGACTGCCGCCGAAGAAATTGCCCGCCGCTGCCGGGGCACACCGCGCATTGCCAACCGCCTACTGCGCCGCGTTCGCGATTACGCGCAGGTGCGCGCCGATGGACGTATTACACAACCCGTGTCGCAAACTGCCTTGAACCTGCTGGATGTGGATCGCTACGGCCTGGATGAGATCGACCAGAAGATCATGATGACCATCCTGCGGAAATACCGCGGCGGACCTGTGGGGCTGAACACCATTGCCGCGTCGATTTCGGAAGAACCGGATACCATCGAAGAGGTCTACGAGCCCTATCTCATCCAACTCGGCTTCCTGAACCGCACGCAGCGCGGCCGCGAGGCTACCGCATTGGCATTCGAGTATTTCAACGTCCAGCCCAAAAATAATAGCCAACCTGGCCTGTTTTAGCGAAACCATGAAGACGGTGTATCTCGGTTTGGGCTCCAATGTAGGCGATCGCGAGGCGAACCTCAGTGCCGCTTTAGAACAACTGGCGGGGCCGGATTTGCGGATCGTCCGCACGTCGTCCCTTTACGAAACCGAACCGGTCGGGTATACCGAACAGCGCCATTTCCTCAATATGGTGGCGGAAGCGGATACGGACCTCTTCCCGATGCAGCTTCTATGGCGCATCACCAAAATTGAGCGCGCCCTCGGCCGCGTCCGCACCGTCCGCAACGGGCCGCGCACCATCGATATCGACATCCTGCTCTATGGCCGCGCGGTGGTCCACAGCGCGACGCTCGAAATCCCGCATCCGCGTATGACGGAACGGAGGTTTGTGCTGGCGCCTTTGGCGGAACTGGCGGCCGCGCTGCGCCACCCGATTACGCACAAGACCATTGGCGAGATGCTGGAAGATGCGCCGGCTCAGTCGGTGCGCCGGCTGGCGCATGAAGTGCCGTAATGCAAGACATCCATGCAGCCCTGAAGCGGTATTGGGGCTATGAGAGCTTCCGCCCCTTACAGGAGCGGATCATCCAGAGTTTGATGGGCGGCCATGATGTCGCCGTAGTGATGCCCACCGGCGGAGGTAAGTCGCTGTGCTATCAACTGCCGGCGCTGGTCCTCGGGAAGACCGTGGTAGTGATTTCTCCGCTGATCGCCTTGATGCAGGACCAGGTGGCGCAACTGGCCGACATGGGCATTCCCGCGACGGTGCTCAACAGCACGCTGCCTCCCGACGAGCAGCGAATTGTCATGCGAGCCGCCGCGCAGGGGGCCTTTCGGCTGCTGTACCTCTCACCCGAGCGCCTCGCTCGGCCGGACACCATTGCCTGGCTCGCCACCGTGCCGGTGGCCTGCTTCGCTATCGACGAAGCCCACTGCATTTCCGAATGGGGCCACGAATTCCGCCCCGAATACCGCCAGTTGAGCGCGCTCCGCCGGCATTTTCCCGATAAGCCGATTGCCGCTTTCACGGCAAGCGCCACGCAGCGGGTGCGGCACGATATTCTGCATCAGCTTCAGCTCCGCGAGCCGCACAAGTACATCGCCAGTTTTCATCGCGCCAATCTGCGATACATCGTGCACCAATGCGAAAAAGGGAATCACCGGCGTCTCCTATTGGCGGCGCTCGAGGCGTATGCGGGCCAAAGCGTAATCGTCTACGCGCCGACCATCGCCTTAGTAGAGGAAACGGTGGATTACCTCGAGGAGCGCGGCATTGCGGCGGTGCCTTATCACGGCCAGATGGAAACGCCCGACCGCCGGCGCAACCAGGAGCGCTGGATGAACGATGAGGTCCGCGTGCTCGTGGGCACCATCGCATTCGGGCTGGGAATCAACAAGCCCGCGGTGCGCGCGGTGATTCATACGTCGCTGCCGAAGTCGATCGAGCAATACTACCAGGAGGCCGGGCGCGCGGGACGAGATGGCCTCCCTGCCGATTGCGTCATGCTTTGGCAGCCGAAGGATGCCGGACTGCTTGCGTTTTTCATCGATCAGCTCAAGGATCCCGCTGAAAAACAGCGCGCCTGGGAGCGTTATCATGCCGTCCGGAACTTCGTCGACAGCCACCGCTGCCGGCACCTGCAGGTCTGCCGGCACTTCGGGCAAACCCCCAAATGGCAGCGCTGCGAGATGTGCGACGTTTGCGGCAATATCCCAGAGTGGCTGAAAGCTCCGCCCAAGGAAGAGCGGGTAAAACCGAAGATCAAAGCCGGGCAGGTTACGGACCTGCTGCCCCGTCCACAACCGCAAGCCGATCTTGTCGAATATTTGAAGCAGTGGCGCCGGACCGCAGCCGAGCGCGCCAGCGTGCCGGCATACGTGATTCTCAGCGATGCGGCCCTGCTGGACCTGGCCATGAAACGCCCCACCAACTTGCGGGAGTTGCTCATGGTCTTTGGTATTGGCGAACGCAAAGCCGAGCAACATGGGGCGGAGATTTTTGCCGTGCTGGAGGCATTTGCGAAAGGCGCCCGGGCGGCGATTCGCGAAACCTCGCAAGTTTCTCCCGCCGAAGAGACCATTCGGCTGTTAGCTGAGGGCAGGAGCTTCGAGGAGATCGCGCAAATCCGCGGACGCAAAGTCAACACTGTGGTGAACATGGTGGCCGACCTCATCGAACGCGGCCGGCTGGAATACCGCGTGGAATGGGTAGGTGAAGAAAACCATCGCAAAATCGCGGAAGCAGTCGAGCAGCTAGGTTCACAGTGGCTGAAGCCGCTGCGCGAAGCCCTACCGCCCGAGATCACCTACGACCAGATCCGGCTGGTGGTAGCGAGTGTCAGATGCCAGGATTCGGCCCGTAGAGAATTGCATTAGAATTGAAACATGGAAAGCGAGTCTGACCCGAAAAAGCTGAACGAATCGCCATCCAGGCGTCGTTTGATCAGATACGCGGCATCGCTAAAGATACATTCCAGAGATTTGGTGGCGGTGAAGCGTTCGTCCGTCGTGAACGAGAGAAACTTCCACGGTGATAAGCGCGATTCATTGACCTTTTTTGAATCGATTCGCCGACCCTCCATCTAATTCGCCGCTCCCAACTCCTCGTCCCACATGCGCCGCAAGACATCGCGGCTGTAGGCCAGGTAGTGGCGGTCCGGCGTGAAGACTTCCAGCGTGATCGTTCCATCGTACCCGCATTTCTGCAGGGCGCGGATGGCGCGCCGCACATCAACCGTGCCGGCTCCTAAAGGTAAATGCAGATCCGCATGGCCGCCCTTGTTGTCGTGAAGGTGTACATGCCGCAGCCGTGTTCCGTACGCCGTGAGCATTTCTTCCGTGGTGTTGTACGGCACCATCAAGTTGGCATGGCCAATATCGAGGTGCAGTCCCAATTCGGGTAGCGGGTCCAGCAGTTCGCCAAGCTGCGGCGCGGAGTTATAATCGCCCGGCAGGTTCTCAATCATTAGCCCTACTCCCAGGCGGCGCGCATCGGGCAATAATTCCTGAAAGGAGCGAATGTTCTGCTGAATGAAAAAGCGGCGGTCGTGCATGGGCGCGTGACGATCGGGATGCAAGTTCATCCAGCGCGCGCCGATGATACTGAAGACTTCCAAGCAGCGGCGCAGTTCGCATACCGAAGCGCGCCGCACATCCTCGATCGCGCTGCCCATCGGCAAATAGAACGCGGTGTGGCCCACCACGCTCATCCCGTACTTTTCCAGGGCATCGCGAACGGCGTGCGGGTCCAGGCGCCACGAGGCGGCAGCCGGGGGCTCCAGTGTCAGATCGACGAACTCCATCCCCATCGCCGCCATCCATTCGATCTCGTCCAGCACCTGGTTGGCAGGATGGTTCATGGTTCCTATCAGCATTCGCCAGCCCTCCCGCTAGCGGCCGGCTGCTGGCTACGCCGGTCCTCTCCAAACCAAGGCCGTGTGTCCAGCAGGGCAACGCGCCGCCGGTCCACCTCCGGCATCTGCTCCTTGGGACTCTTGGGTAACTGCAGCCGCTCCCAAATCCATTCCGGCAGCATCTGCGCATTCCCCGGCGAGCACCAGCGGAAGACTTCCAGCACGCCTGCCAGCAAAGGCCAATCCTCGCCAATGCGTCCGAGCAGGTATTCCCAGTTCAGATCACGCCCCCGGGCGTACAGCAGGTTGAGCGCGTCCGGCCAATCGCAGCGGTCCCGCTGCATAATGTAGAGCTTGTCCCAAAGCATGGCCTCGGCCGGTACCACCGGCACCCGCCGGCCATGGATCTCGACCGGCGGACCCGACAGCCACAACTCATCAATCTGTGCGCGATGGTTGGCCATGGCCCAAATCACATCGACAATGGTTTCATCCTTATAGCCGCGATAGATCCACCAACGGTCATACGGAACTTTTTGGTAATAGTCAGCCAAACCCAGGCTTTCCAGCAGCGCAATCATGCGCCGGCTCTCGTTCGGCAAAACATAGAGGTCGAGGTCCTTCGTGTTCCTCCACGCTCCCGTATGGCTCGCCAGCGCGAAAGCTCCTCCTAAGGCAAACGAGATTTCCAGTGCTTGCGCGCCTTGGATGACTTGATCATAAATCTCCCACTGGGGAGGGGGAATGCACCAGGACCACTCGCTCTTAGTGGCCGTCGAAAATTCCACAGATGCCCTTCGCATTTATCCTCGTTCGCAGCAGCACGGCAGATGCCAAAACAAGGTGAGAGCCCTTGCGTGAAACAGCGCACATCCCGCTCGCAGCGTTACAATCGAGGAAGCGTTCCGTTCGTCTACCGCCTGCGTTTCATGCGTACCGTCAGCAATGCGCGGCTCTTGCGCCTTCATTTTTCGGAGGAAGATCGTTTCGGTGGCAAACCGCTGTACGAAGCCATTGTGGCCAAGTGCCGCAAACTGGGAATTGCGGGCGCGACGGTTTTCCGGGGTGTTGAGGGCTACGGTGAAACGGCGCGGCTGCACCGCGGCCATCTCGTCGGTAGCGACCGGCCGATTGTGATCACGATCGTGGACTCTGCAGAGCGATTGGAACGGCTCATCCCGGAAGTCGAGGCTATGATGGACACCGGTTTGATCGCAACTTCCGAGGTGGATGCGATCCGTATCCAGAAGGTAGGCTGATTGCGGTCATCAGCAGGGTCTAGCGCTTCAAGAATAAGGACCGGTATCCCAGCCAAACAGACGTTCCAGCCACGCCTGTATGCGTTTGAAGAGCGACTTGAGAATGTTTTCAGATTTTTGAGAGGGGGCCATCCCCGCGTCCGAGTTGAGTCCGCTTGTCAATTTAGTAAAGCCCCCAAGCAGGCTACTATCTTTCGGACAGGCCTTCAACTCAGATTCTACCGCGTACTGCTATAGGACTTATGATACCTGCTCTGTTTTCGCTTGAGAATGACACATGATTCCGCTCGCTGATCTGAAGGCCCAATACCGCGGTATCAAAGCCGAGATTGATGCGGCCATTGCACGTGTCCTGGAGAATGCGCACTTCATTCTGGGGCCCGAAGTGGAAGCTTTTGAAAAGGATTTCGCTCGGTACTGCGGGACACGATGGGCCATCGGCGTGAACTCCGGCACGAGTGCTCTCCACCTGGCATTGCTGGCAGCGGGAGTGCAACCGGGGGATGAAGTTATTACCGTACCGTTCACGTTCGCGGCTTCTGTAGCCGCGATCGAATACACGGGCGCCCGGCCGGTTTTCGTGGACATCGACTCTCGCACGTGCAACATCGATGTGGCGCGCGTCGAAGATGCGCTCACACCTCGCACCAAGGCCATTTTGCCCGTACATTTGTACGGCCATCCCGCCGACATGGACCCAATTGTGGAGATTGCCCGCCGGTGGAAGTTGGCCGTCATCGAAGATGCTGCCCAGGCGCACGGAGCCGAGTACAAGGGCCGCCGCGCGGGTTCGCTGGGCGATATGGCCTGCTTCAGTTTCTATCCCGGGAAGAACTTGGGCGCATGCGGCGAAGGCGGCGCCGTGGTCACCAACAATCCTGACTACGTCCGTGTGCTCCGGCTGCTGCGTGACTGGGGCACCGAACGTAAATACGAGCATCTTTTAAAGGGGTATAACTACCGTATGGAGGGGCTTCAGGGGGCAATTCTGCGCGTGAAACTCGGCCATCTGGAGCAATGGACCGAGGCGCGGCGCGCGCATGCGGCCCGCTATACCGAACAGTTAGCGCCCCACGGCATCTGCGTGCCGCGTGAGATGCCATACGCCCGGCATGTCTATAACTCCTATACCGTCCGCACTCCTCGCAGAGCCGAAGTGCAGCAAGAGTTGCAGCGAGCCGGCATTCAGACGGCGATTCATTACCCGACGCCGGTCCATTTACAGCCGGCTTACCGCAACTTGGGTTACGGGCCTGGTGATTTTCCCGTATCGGAGCAGATGGCCACCGAGGTCCTGTCTCTTCCCATGTTCGCCGAATTGACGAATGGGCAGATTGAAACAGTCGCGGAAAAGGCGGCGGCGATCGCGAGATCATTTCTTCCAAGCGCGCCATCGCCGTTCTAGCCACCCGGCCATCTCTCCTGGTTTTTTCCCGTAGATTTCTTCCGCGTATGCCAGCGCTTTGCGGCGTAGTTGGCGCTGCCGCTTTTGGATAGCAGCTTGGAGTGCCGCGATCTCGACGGGCTTGCCGTAGGCGCCAGGCTGGCTGTGGATCTTCTGCCGCAGCACCGCCAGATTGTTATCGTCGCCCAGCCAGTTTCCCAGCCGCTTCAGCCGCTTCTCGTATTCTCTGACCCGCTTGCTCCCGAGGTTTCCTAACAAGCGGACGTGATACCAATGGTCCTTCACTCGCTTGCGAAGGTCGTGATAATTCGCATCGCTAGAGTCCTCCCGGACCACTCGCAGGGCTTTTCGGCCCTGCCGGAAGGTCTTCCGCAAGCCGGGCGCCAGGGTGGAAAAGTCATTCTCCGGAATGGCGGGCGGCTCATCTTCTAGCGTTTTCCGGAGACCATTGGCGGCTTCCTTCAGCACGCCGCGTTGCCCCGATTGCTGCTTGGCTCTTTCCGCCCCCAACCGGTCTCGGGCCGAAGGGAAACTACGATCCGTGCGTTCTTCGAGATCGCTCAAGGTCTGTAGCATGGCTTCCGCGTCGCGAGCCTCTGCCAGGCGCCGGCTAATTTCGCGCAGGCGGGCGTTTTCCGTCGAATAGTACGGGCCCAACTGATCCCGCACAAGCCTGAGCGCGGCGCGTACCTTCTTGATGCTTTTTCGGACCTCATGAACGGCAGTCGCCGTGTCCGGCCGCTTGCGCGTGAGTTGACGGAAGCCCGCTTGTAACTCCTCTGCAACGATGCGTCGCAGACTCGCGGAAATGCTCTCGGACTTCAGGAGTCGGTAGGCCATCTGGTCCTTATTGGGGTCTCTTCCCCCATTTTCGCCAGACTGCGTACGCCAAGATCAACACGGCGCACGCGATGGCGCATCCGACGAGATAACGATCCACATTGGCCTCGACCGCCTTCCAGCGTTCCCCGAGAAGATACCCCAGGCTCAAGAAAGCCGAGACCCACAGAATGGCGCCGGAATACGCGAACACGGCGAACTGGTGCGGCCTCACATCGCTCATGCCCGCGGCATATGCCGTTAAATGGCGTACGCCGGGAATGAAATAACCGAACGTCAGCGCCCAATGTCCGATCCGTTCGAACCACCCGTGGGCGCGGTTGAGCCGCTCGGCCGTCAAGTGAAGAAACTTACCGTAGCGCAGAAGCAGCGTATGCCCGAATAGCCGCCCCAACTGGTAGCTGATGGTGATCCCAGAGGCGCTGCCCGCCAACGCAGCGCCGAAGGCCAAGGGCGGCGATAGGTGCCCCTTGTAGATGAGATATCCCGAAAAGGTGAGCAGCGTTTCATCCGGTATGGGCAGGCCCACGATGCCACACACCAGCAGCAGGAAAATGGCGAGGTACCCGTACTGGGTGATCCACGCCAGGACGTGTTGTTCCACTAAACCGCCAGGTCCGTGATTTCCACGGGCGTGCGATTGCCCTCCACCACCACGATCCCGCTTTCCGTTACGTGATGGTAACGACTGTCCCGTTCGAGATCGTAACCGATCGAAGCATCTTCCGGCACGCGGACGTTCTTATCGAGAATGGTGCGGCGAATCTTGGCCCGGCGGCCGATATCGCAGTTATCGAGAATCACACTATCTTCCACCAGCGCGCTGGCATGCACCCGGACACCCCGGCCCACCACGGAATTGCGCACGATACCGCCCGACAGAATGGCGCCGCCTGCCACGATGGAATCGATAGCCTGCCCGCGGCGGTTCTCTTCGTCGAAAGTAAACTTGGTCGGAGGGTCCGGATAGCTGGTGGTGCGGACGGGCCACAGACGGTTGTAGAGATTGAGCGCCGGGCTTACCGAGCGCAGATCCATATTGGCTTCATAGTATGCGTCGAGCGTCCCCACATCCCGCCAGTACGGCACGGCATCCGGCGCTTCGCCTGGTATGCGGTTGGTCTGAAAATCGTACGCATATATTTCGGCGTTCCCCGCCAGCCGCGGCAGGATATCGCGGCCGAAATCGTGATTGCTATTTGGGTTCGCCGCATCATCGTGGAGCAGGCGGAGCAGTGTGCGCGTGGAAAAAACATAGTTACCCATCGACGCGTGCACGCGCCGGGGATCTCCCGGCATGGTAGGAGCGTTGGGATTCTTCTCATGAAACGCCAGGATGCGTCCATCCTCCGCTGCCTCGATGACGCCGAACTCGGCAGCTTCCTTCTTCGGCACCGGAATAGCCGCCACCGTCACTTCGGCATTCTTCTGCACGTGATATTCGACCATGCTGGCAATGTTCATGCGGTAGACGTGGTCTCCGCCGAAAATCGCCACCACGCGCGGGTCCGCCTGCTCCACCAGATTGATGTTCTGGTAGATCGCATCGGCTGTTCCGCGGTACCAGGTCTCATCCGGGGAGCGCATTTGCGCCGGCACCGGTATTACGAATTGCGTCTTCAGCAGTCCGCCGAATTGCCAGCCCTCGCTCAGGTGTTGCAGCAGAGACTGACTGCGAAACTGCGTCAGAACGTACACCGAGTAAATCCCTGAGTTGATGAAATTACTCAGTACGAAATCGATAATGCGATACTTACCGCCGAACGGCACGGCCGGCTTCGCCCGTTCTTTGGTGAGAGGAGACAAGCGGGTACCCTTCCCGCCGGCCAGGACGATTCCTAGAACTCGTATGCGCATCGGTTCCGCCAAAGGCCTATTCTTCCAGGCTCCGCCCCAGCACGCAAGAGTCCGCAAAGAGATTCCAGCGTGTGGAGGGTAAGTACACCGTTTCTTAAATACAGCCACCAAGTGTCGCTGGCCGGCTGTACCGCTCCCTGACGGTCGCGGCTGGGTAGGTATGCGTTACTGAGCCGCCACCGCCAGCGAGCGGTACTCCGGAATACGTGGGCGAATTTCTGAACACATGTACTAAGCGGTCTGCGCAGGCTCACTGTTTACAAAAAATTTGCACACCCTGCTCGTCCTGCGCTGCCATACTGCTAGCAGATATGTCTCGGCAACTTCTTCCTCGCGGCGCCACTCTCTGGATTGCGGCCATGGGCATATCGCTCCACGCGCAATCCGGATCCATCTTTCAGGTGGTCCCCACGCCGAACGAGCATCCCTCCCCATTTCAGAATCAATTGCTGCGAGCGGCGGCATCCTCGCCTGCCGATATCTGGGCGGTGGGCCAATCCACGATCCACTTCGATGGAACCCAGTGGACGGCTTTTCCCGCGCCACTCATCAATGGCGATAACACCAGTTACTTGAACGGCCTTGTAGTGGTTTCGCCGACGGAGGCATGGGCTGCCGGCAACATTAATATTGGGCTTGCCAACCCCGGCCAGGTGATCGAGCATTGGGATGGAACGCAGTGGAGTGTCTTTCCCAACCCCACGCTGCCGGCCGGAACGCAGCCGTCGCTTTACGGCATGGCCAAAGTCTCCGCCGATAACATCTGGGCGGTGGGCGCCTTGCTGGCCGGTCCGTCGCTGTTCGCGCTGTTCGAGCACTGGGATGGCACGTCTTGGAAGGCCACGGCCGGGCCGTTTCACGGCTTCTTCAACGCCGTTTCCGCCGATGCGGCGGATGATATTTGGGCGGTCGGCTGCGGCAATTTCTCGGAGCATTTCGACGGCAAGACCTGGAGTTTTGTTCCTACACCCAACGTCGGCACTGGCCCCAACTGCTTGAATGGAGTGCTGGCGCTCGGGCCCAAGGATGTGTGGGCGGTGGGTTATTCGACCGCCACCCAGCGGCCCCCGCCAGGCCAGTTTGACGTTCCCACCAAAACCTTGATTGAGCACTGGGACGGCACGAACTGGACCGTCGTCCCCAGCCCCAACGTCGGCCCGCACAGCCAGTTTCAATCCAACCGCCTGTTGGGTGTGGTAGCCGTCTCGCCTACCGACCTATGGGCCTTCGGGTCTTTCTTCGCCGCCAGCGGCTCCGAAAACCAGATGACCCTGGTGCTCCATTGGGACGGCACGGCTTGGAGCCTGGTTCCCAGCCCGAATCCTACCTCCGGTTCTTTCCTGAGCGACATCCTGTTCGGCGGCGTCGTGACCGGCCCCGGTAGCGTGTGGCTGGTGGGAAGCGAAGACGAGGCGCCCACGAGCGGCACTTTGGTTTTGCATACGACCGGCGGGTAAGGATTCCCGTCCGGAGACTACTCGCCGCCTGATTTGGGTCCTGGGTCCGCGGCCGATTGCGACCGGTGACTGGCCCGATCCTCAAAATGCTCGTGCAACGTCCGATGCTCGTCGCGGTGCCGTGCGGTGCGGGCGGCTGCGGCTTTGCGGTGCGCGGCGCTCAGATTGGCTTGCGAGGTACTCTCCGAACGGACCGCGCAATTGGAGATTAGTTGCTCCAAATCCTGAGACTCGCAAACCGGGCATTTCGCCGGCGCGGAAGAGCTTCGAAGGAAGTACTCAAATTCATGCCGGCACGCCTTGCACAGGTATTCGTAAATCGGCATACGTGCCGCCCCGCTCTTGCTTACTTCCCCGGTGTGGCCAGCCAGCCGCGAGTGAAGAAGTCTGTGAGAGTTAGTAAAAGCAGTATGCCCAGCCACATCAAACCGCCGACAATGACCAGCTTCGTCAGGCGCGTGCTGTAGCGGACGTGCATGAAAAACAGGGCCACCAGCAGCATCTTGCAGACGGCGATGGTGAGCGCCACGATCACGCTGAACGGGCCCAGGTCGATGAAGGCCACCAGCGTGGTCAGAATGGTGGCGAACAGCAGGGCCACTAAGATGCCGACGTAAGTCTTTACAGTGTCGATGTGTCCGTTTTGCATGGCTATTTGGGTAAATGGCGGTCAATCAGGTACAGCAACGGGAACAGGAAAATCCAGATGATATCGACGAAGTGCCAGTAAAGGCCGGCGATATCGATCGGTGTGTAGTAGTCGGCTGAGTAGACGCCTTTCCGGGTCTGCAAGATGATGAACGTGAGGATCCCCACGCCGACGATCATGTGCAGGGCGTGCAGCCCGGTCATGGCGAAGTAGAGAGAAAAGAACAACTGCGCCTGACCCTGCAACTGGGTGCCTTCGAGGTGGAAAGTCGGGCCGGGAATGTGGTGTTCAACATATTTATCGTGCCACTCCACACCCTTAATGCCGATGAACGCTAGCCCGAAAATCAGAGTCAGAATGAGAAATACGATAATCGCTTTGCGGCTGCCCAATTGGCCCGCGCGAACGGCCATTACCATCGTGAAGCTGCTGATGAGCAGGACGCAGGTATTGAACGCGCCGATGCGAATGTCCAAAGTCGAGCTCGCCAGGCCGAACACGTTGGGATAAGTCGAGCGGTAGATGGTGTATGCGGCGAACATGCCGCCGAAGAACATGATTTCGGTGATGAGGAAGATCCACATCCCGAGCGTGGAGGCGTCTTTTTGTTGCTCTTCGGTATCGAACTGCTCGCGCAGGGCGAGGGTTTCGGCGTTCTCCAGGTGATGCGCTTCGCTAGCCAACTTCAATTACCTCCGGAACGACCTTGCTGTAATCGTAGGCTTCGTGGGTCACGACGGGAATCCTGTCAAAGTTATGAGTCGGCGGCGGGGAAGCGATTTGCCATTCCAGCCCGGTAGCACCCCATGGATTGGCGCCGGCGACTTCGCCATATCGGAGGGACCACAGAAAGTAAATGGCGGGCATCAGATAGCCCACCGCCAGAACCGATGCGCCGGCAGTGGAGAGCACATGCAGCACCTGGAACTCTTCCGGGTAGACATGATAGCGTCGCGGCATGCCCATATAGCCCAGGATGAATTGCGGGAAGAAGGTGAGGTTAAAGCCGATGAAAATGATTAAAGCTGAGAGTTTGGCCCAGCCTTCCGGGTACATGCGCCCGGTCATTTTGGGCCACCAGAAATGCAATCCGCCCATATACGCCATGATGGTGCCGCCTACCATGACGTAATGGAAGTGGGCGATCACGAAGTACGTATCGGTCACGTGCACGTCCATGCCGAGGGAGGCGACGAACAAACCAGTCAGTCCGCCGATCGTGAACAGGCCGATGAATCCGAACGCGTAAAGCATGGGCGTGGCAAAGGATATCGAACCCTTATAGAGAGTGGCCGTCCAGTTGAATACCTTGATGGCCGAGGGGATCGCCACGAAGTAGCTCAGGAACGAGAAGACCATGCCGGCGAACAGCGACTGGCCGCTGACGAACAGGTGATGGCCCCAGACCAGGAACCCGATAACCGCAATGGCGATGCTCGAGAAAGCCACGAAACCGTAACCAAAAACGCTCTTGCGCGAAAACGTGGAGACCAGCTCGCTAATAACTCCCATTCCAGGGAGCACCATGATGTACACGGCGGGGTGGGAATAGAACCAGAAAAGATGCTGGAAAAGTACCGGATCGCCACCGAGAGCAGGGTCGAAGATGCCGATGTGGAACACGCGCTCGCACAGAACCAGCACCAGAGTCACAGCCAGCACCGGGGTGCCCAGCACTTGGATCAGGCCGGTGGCATAGTTAGCCCATACGAACAGAGGCATGCGGAACCAAGTCATACCCGGCGCGCGCATGCGGTGCACCGTCACGATGAAGTTGAGGCCGGTGAGAATGGATGAGAAGCCCGCCACGAAAATGCCCATGGCCGTAACGATCACGTAAGTATTGGAATACGAGGTGCTGTACGGGGTATAGAAAGTCCAGCCCGTATCCACGCCGCCGGCGATCATGGCGTAAATCGCCAGAGCGCCGCCCACAATCAGGAGATACCAACTCAGCAGGTTGACCCGGGGAAACGCCAGGTCACGGGCTCCAATCATAATCGGCAGGAAGAAGTTGCCGAGCGTGGCCGGAATCGAGGGCACCAGGAAAAAGAACACCATTACCACGCCGTGCATGGTGAACAGCTTGTTGTATGTCTCCGAGCTGACCAGATCGCCTTGCGGCGTCAGGAGCTCCATACGAATCAGGCTGGCGAAGGTGCCGCCGATGGCGAAGAAAATCGAGATAGTGATGAAGTACAGTACGGCGATGCGCTTGTGGTCCTTGGTCAGGAGCCACGACTTCAAGCCGTAACTGGAGTTTAAGTAATTCGCTCGTTCGTGTACTGCTGCGGTGTTCATAAGCTATCGATTCTGGGGTGTGGAACCGGAATTGGGCGGACCCGACTGTAGAGGCGGCCCCTGGCCCGCCACACCCGGGCGCGGGCTCAGCGATTTCACGTATTCAATCAAATCCACTACCTGCTCTTCGGTCACCAGCCCCTGGAAGGTCGGCATCAGCGGCTGGTAGCCTTCCACCACTTTGGCGGGTGGATTCAGAATGGATTCGCGGATGTAGCCTTCGTCCGCTCGGACGGTACCGCCGCCGGCGAGTTTGACCATCGAACCGTAGACACCCACCAGAGTGGGGCAGCGGCCGGAGCCATCCGCCTTATGGCAGTTGCCACAGGCCAAGTCGTCAAACAGGCGCGCACCGCGATCGGCCAGAGAACCGCTGGGGCTGCCAGCCAGCCATTCCTGATATTGGTCCGGCTCCATGGCGTATACCCAACCGATCATGCCGGAGTGCTTGGTGCCGCAGTATTCGGCGCAGAACAGGTGATACTTGCCCGGCTTGGTGGCGGTGAACCAGGTGGTGGTATAGCGGCCGGGAACCACGTCCTGCTTGGTGCGGAAGGCCGGCACATAAAAGCTATGGATGACGTCTTCCGATGTCATGGTGAGCTTCACCGGCCGGCCGATCGGGATGTGCAACTCGTTGATCTCGCGCTGCCCTTCCATGTGCTGCAGCTTCCACATCCACTGCTTGCCCACCACGTAGATCTGCATGGCGTTGTCGGGCGGACGGCTTTCGCGGAAGAAAATGCTAGCCCCCCAGCCGAACATGATCATGGTGAGGCCGAAGGGGATCACACTCCAGGCGATTTCCAGGGCCAACCCCGTGTGAGTCGTCTGGGGTAGTTCGCTTTCCGAGCGGCGGCGATACCGAATGGCGAAATAGAAGATCGCCCCAAAGATCAGCAGGGTAAAGAAGATCGAAACTGCCAGCAGGAAATATAGTAAGTGGTCCACTTCGGGAGCGATGGTGGACGCTTGTTCCGGAAATAGAGGTAGTTGATTTCCCATCGTGAACTTTTATCCAACCCGCCTCAACTGCTGGCGTGAGTGTCGTACGTCGCGCCGCAGAGTGATCCAAAGAAGGGCCCCGCAGATCAGCGCAAAGCTTCCGCCGGCGACGCGGAGCAGGTTCATAGCGAAGGCGCCGTACTTGCCAGTGGAAGGGTCGTAATGGAAGCAGAACAGCAGAGCTTCATCTACCGGCGTGCCGATCTTGTTGGCGGAAGACTCTACCAGGCCGAGACGCAAATCCCGCGGCGAATAATCCACGCCGTAAAAATAACGCGAGAGCCGGCCTTCGGGCGTGAGCAGCATGATCCCACTGGCATGGGCGAACTGATCGTTCACAGCATCGTACTTATAGTGGAAGCCGATCGCCTCGGTCAGGGCCTTAATGGCGGGCGGATCGCCCGTCAGGAAGTGCCAGCCGTTCGCCGTACCGGCGCGGCCATAGCGCTTCAAATACATCTGCTTCTTGGCGGCAGCGATTTCGGGCGTGTCTTTGGGATCGAAACTAAAGGCCACCAGTTCAAAATCCTGGCCAGGGTTGAAAGAAACGGCCTTTAGCGCGCCAGCGACGCCATTCAGAATCTGCGTGCACAGCATAGGGCACCGATAGTAGACCGGCACCAGGAGAACGGGTTTGCCGTGAAAGAAGGTAGACAGCGGGACCGGCCGCCCGGCTTCATCGCGGAACGTGATATCCAGCGGAATTTGCTGGTCCAGGTTCTGCTTGATGCCGACACCTTCCAGCCCCTTCGGTAGAATTGGTTTCAAATTGGGATCGCGCATGCTATAAGTCGGCTGCGCGGGAGCGGGCTGGTCCGGCTGGCCGAATGCCAGCAGCGCCAAGCCCAAACCTAGAATGACTTGCTTCAACATTACTTTCCTTGCGTTTCGGACGGTTGACCGCCGGCCTGTTGACTGGCCAGTGGTCCGCCCGGTTGCTGCATTTTCGATCCCAGACTGGATTCGGTGGGAACCGTGACCCCGGCCGCGGCGCTTTGCGGCCCGTTCTGCGGGCGCGATGGCAGCCCGCGCTGCGCCAGAAGATCGATAGCGCGGTCGATCGGGATCTTGACTAACGTGTGCTTATCGTCGGCCCAACTGTAGCCATTGAGAATCTGATTTTCGGCCGTACGGACTTGCTGCAGGTTTTCCGGCTCGTTTTCGAGCAAACGCGGCTCGGGGGGCAAGCGGCGCGCATCCACATCGACTCCGGTCGGGGCCGCCGGCAATTCGTGCTCCTGCACTTGCAGAAAACGAAATACGCCGAGCACGATGAAGATGGACGCGATGGTGGTGAGGATGAGCCCGATACCAACCTTGCCTACCGCCCAGATGTTGACATCGGCGCTCTCATGCCGCTGAGCGGGATCGCTCAAATCTACCGGACGATGTTCCGCCGGGTGATGTTCCAGATGCCTGTTATCGGCCATGTTCCAAAGTCTCCACCAGATCGATACTGTTGATGGGCATCAGCGGGCGTTTTTCCAGTTGTGTGAGGAAATAAGCCAGCCAGATGCCGCCCAATCCGACGAACGCCACGATATCTACCCAACTGGGTGCGAGCGCGCTGCCCTGAGTGGCGTCGGGGATCACCTGCCAGTAAACGTCCACAATGCGCATGGCGAGGACGAATACCGAGATGTACGCCAGCAGTTTGAAATTGCGCTTCAGATCGCGCGAGAGCAGCAGAGCAAACGGCAGAGCGAAGTGCCCGAAGACCAGCACCAGCGCGACGTACTGCCAACCGCCCTTGAGCCGTTCCACGTACCACGGAATTTCGTCAGGCAGGTTGCCGGCCCATGTGATGAGCCATTGCGAAAACGAAAAATAGGCCCACACCATGACGTTGGCGAGCATGAGCTTGCCGATATCGTGCAGGTGCCGCGGCGTGAGCACTTCGGCCATCGGGCGGCGGTACGAAAGCAGCACCAGCAGGGTGATGAGGAAAGCGATCGACGACAAACCTTGCCCGGCGACGAACAACAGCCCGAACATGGTGGAGAACCAGTGGGGGTTCATTGACATCACCCAATCGATAGCCATGAACGTCACGGCGAAAGCCCAGAAAATGGTCGCCGGACCGCTGATGTGGCGCATTTTGCTCTCGGCGGGATGGGGTCCTTCCACATCCTCGCGGGCCGACCATCGGCTGAGATACCAACCCAGGAAGCTCCAACCACCTAAGTACACAAACGCGCGCACCAGGAAAAAAGGTGTATTCAGGAAGGTCTGCTTGTGCTTCATGATCGCATCGGCCGCGACCACGTCGGGATGAGACCACGGATATAGCGTCGGAATGCCGAACGCGATGGGGATGAACAACACCAGCAGCAGAGGCAAACACCGCGCAGCCGCTTCAGCCGGGCGGCGCAGCACCATACCCCATGCGCCTCCGGTGAGATGCTGCATCATCAACCAGGCCAGACAGCCGGCCGAGATGCCGACGAAGAAGATGTAAGCCCACAGATAAGAGCGGTAAAACTGGGCGGGTGTGATGAACCAAGCGGCGGCTGTCGCCGCCAGGCCGAGCACGCCCACACCGCTGGCGCGCGAACGCCACTGATGGAAATCGGCGCGTAGCTCGTCGGTGATATTGAAATTGAATGCCTGAGCGGTCACTGGCGGCCTCCCTGGAGTTGTGCCCGCGCATCCGGTGGCACATCGTTGATGCTGCCCTGCTGCGCCAGTTGCAGCGCGCGCACATACGAAACCACGGCCCAGCGATCCGCCGGCTGTAGCTGCATGGCGTATTCCGGCATGGCCCCGAAGCCGTTGGTGATCACGTCGAAAATGTAGCCATTGGGCACCTGCCGCAGCCGGTCAATGTGGTAAGAGGGCGGGTGGCGGAAGCCGCGCCGCACCACCATGCCCTGACCGTTGCCGTTGCGGTCATGGCAGGGCGTGCAGAAGATGTTGAAACGGTCCTGGCCGCGCAGAATCATGTCCTTGGTCACGGTCATCGGAAAAGTATCGAGAAATTTTCCGTCGGGCCCTTTGCCGGTATAGAAAGCGGTGTCATCGTCCAGATGCCCGCGCGCTACAGTTCCTTCAATCAAAGGGCGCTCGGAACGGCCGTCCCCGAAGAAATCGCTCGGACGCAGGGGAATATACTTGGGTTGATCGTGCATGTCCTGCCGGCACCCGGCGGTTGCCAAAGCACCCAACACAATTACCGCGGACACCCAAAGACTCGGAGAAATCCGCGGGAGAAAATGCGGCTTTTTACCTCTGCTTCCTCTGCGTCTTGGCGCCTCTGCGGTGAACATACGATCACTAGTGCGCAACTTCAGACACCTCTTTAGCCTCCAGGTTTTCCAGGAAGCTCGAAGTCTTATTCAAATCGAACAGCGGGTCGGTGGCCTCGATGCACAGGAAGAACCGGTCCCGCGAGGCCGCCGAGAATCGCGGAACGTTGAACACCGGATGATACGGCATGGGCAAACCGCACAAAGCCAGCAGCCCGAAGAAAGCCGCAAAACATCCGAACAGAATGGTCAGCTCGAAGGTGATGATGATGTAGGAAGGCCAGCTATGCAGCGGGCGTCCGCCGATATTGATCGGGAAGTAAATCACCGTAATGAAATACTGCATCAAATAGCCGGTAAGCCCGCCCAGGATGCCCCCGATCAGCACGATGAGCGGCAGTTTATTTTTGTGCAGGTGCAGGATCTCGCTCAACTCTTCAATCGGGAACGGCGTGTAAGCATCCAGTTTCCGGAATCCGTGGTCATACGCCGCGCGCGTGGCATTGACGAGCGAGGTGGGATCGTCGAACTCCGCCATCACGCCGTAAACGCCGGAAGGCTTCATCGCTGCACCTCCTCCCGGATCTTGGCCTGCGGCAGCAGCGTGCGGACCTCAAAGATCGAGATCATGGGCAGCAAGCGGACAAACAGGAAGAACAGGAACATAAACAACCCGATGGTGCCCCAGTAGGTGGCCCAATCCCACCGCGTCGCATGGAACAGCGACCAGGAAGAAGGAACGTAATCCTGCGCCAGGCTGCTCACGATGATCATGTAGCGCTCCAGCCACATGCCGATCAGCACGATGATGGATGAAATGAACAGCAGCACCGGAGTCTTGCGGAATTTGTTAAACCAGAGCAGGTTGGGTGACACGATGTTACAGAACACCAGGAACCAGTAACTGCTCGCATAAGGGCCGGTCATGCGGTTCCAGAACGCCTGGCTTTCGTAAGGGCTGCCGCTATACCAGGCCATGAAGGTTTCCATGATGTAGGAGTAGGCCACGATCATGCCGGTGGCCAACATGACCTTCGCGGAATTTTCCAGGTGGCGGTCGGTGATCAGCCCCTGCAGCCCATAGGCCGCGCGCAGCGGAATAGCCAAGGCCAAAACCATGGCGAAACCGGAGTAAATGGCGCCCGCGACGAAGTAGGGCGGGAAGAACGTGCTGTGCCAGCCAGGCACAATCGCGATCGTAAAGTCGAAGCTGACCACCGTATGAACTGAGAGCACCAGCGGAGTTGACATGCCCGCGAGCAGCAGAGACGCCGTTTCGTAGATACTCCAATGCCGCGCCGATCCGCGCCAGCCCATCGCCAGGATTCCATAGGCATACTTGGCAAACGTATTCTTAGCGCGGTCGCGCAGCGTACCCAAATCGGGGATCAGGCCCGTAAACCAGAAGAGCAGCGAAACGGTGGCATATGTCGAGACCGCGAACACGTCCCAGACCAGCGGGCTCCGGAAATTCGGCTCCACCGTCATGGTGTTGGGATACGGCAGCAGCCAGTAGAACAGCCACGGCCGGCCCATGTGCAGCAACGGGAACTGGCCGGCACAAGCCACCGCGAACAGCGTCATGGCTTCCGCGAACCGGTTGATGGAGTTACGCCAGCTTTGGTTGAGCAGCAGCAAAATCGCCGAAATCAGTGTGCCAGCGTGCCCAATACCGATCCACCAGACGAAGTTCGTGATGGCGAAGCCCCACATGACCGGCGTGCGGATGCCCCAAATGCCGACACCCTTGGCCAGCAGGAGCGTGGCCGAGAGCAGGAACAGCATCAATAATGTAAAGCCCACGAAAAAGCACGCGATCCAAAACAGTGGCTGGCGCTTGGTCAGCACCACCGCCGAAATCTGATCCGTTACGGTGCCGAACGTATATCCCGGAGCGATAACCGCCCGCGACTCCGGTGTTGCAGTGACTGTTTCGTCTGGCATGGTCTCTAACTTTCAATCTCCGGGTTCGGATTGCGCAGGCTCGCCAGGTAAGTAGTACGGGGCCGTGTATTCAACTCGGCCAGCATTCCGTAATTGAGCTTCTCGGCTTTCATCTTGGCGACGCGGCTATTGGTGTCGTTGATGTTGCCGAAGATGATGGCTTCCGTCGGGCAGGTAGCCTGGCAGGCCGTTTGGATCTCGCCGTCGCGTACCGCGCGTTCCTGGCGCTCGGCGTCGATCTTGGCGGCATTGATGCGCTGCACGCAATACGTGCATTTCTCCATGACACCGCGGCTGCGAACCGTGACATCCGGGTTACGCAGCAGTTTCAGGCTGGGTGTCTCGAAATCCTGGAAGAGGTAAAAATTAAACCTCCGCACCTTGTACGGGCAGTTATTGGAACAGTAGCGCGTGCCCACGCAGCGGTTGTAGACCATGTCGTTCAGGCCTTCCGCGCTATGCGTGGTGGCCTGCACCGGGCAAACCAGCTCGCACGGAGCGTCTTCGCACTGCTGGCACGGCACCGGCTGGTTGTAGAGCCCGGGATTGTTCGGATCGCCGGTATAGTAAGTATCCACGCGGAGCCAGTGCATGGCGCGGCTGCGGCGCACCTGGTCTTTACCGACCACGGCAATGTTGTTTTCGGACTGGCAAGCCACCACACAAGCGCCACATCCCGTGCAGGCGGTCAGGTCGATCGCCATCCCCCATGCATAGTTGTTGTAGGGGTAATCGGGATAGAGCGTCAGCTCGCGAGGCGGAGTCTCGGCCCCTTCGTGCGGCGCCTCGGGATTCTTCTTGTACTCCTCGATATTGGCGTGCCGGTAAACGTGCCGGCGGGTATCCAGCGCATGCTGGTTTTGCGTGGTCGCAAACAGATAGGTGCCTGACGTCTTCTTGGCCTGAAGGCCTACGTCGTGCCACAAAGCCTGCGATGTGCGGAAGCCATACGGGTTGAATCCGAAGCCGGTGCCGGCGCGGCCCGATTTCGTGCGGCCATAGCCCAGGTGCAGAATGATCGATCCATTCGCGACTCCGGGTTGCACATATACGGGAGCCTTGATGGTGCGCCCCTGATAGATCAATTCCACCATCTGGGCGCCCACCGAACCATAGTCCAAAGTGGTGTCCGGCATCACTCCCAAACGGGTCGCATCCGCCGGGCTCATGATTGCTGCGTTGTCCCAGGTCAGCTTCGTAATCGGCTTGGGGAGTTCCTGCAGCCAGCCGTTATTGGCGAAGCGGCCGTCGAAAATCGTCGGGTCGGGCCGGTAGACCACTTCCAGGCCGCCGTTCAGCCGCTGCGGTCCGGAAAAACTACTGGTTGCGCCGCGAGCCGCTACGGTTTTGGTTGGCAGAGCCGTATCAGGGACGATGCCATCGTGCACCGCGCGCCGCCACCACACTTCGAAATCCGTGCCCTTGTGCTGCGTGGCCCAGTAGCCCTTGACCATGTCATACGGGCTCAGCAGCGGGCTGTCCGTCATCATGTTGACGATCTGCAGCACCGACCGGCCGCCATACAGCGGTTCGATCAGCGGCTGCTGAATGCTGACGGTGCCATCGAAAGCACGCGCATCGCCCCAAGTCTCCAGGTAATGGGCTTCGGGCAAGTGCCACTGGCAGACATCGGACGTCTCGTCTTGATAAGGACCGAGGTGCACGCGCAACTTGGCCTTGGCGAGGCGGTCGCGCATACCCATTTCGACAGGCGAGTTGAATACGGGGTTGCCACCCAGTATCAGCAGCAGATCCACCGCGCCCGCGTCGAGGTCTTTCACTAAATCCTGCAGCGATGCAAGTTGATCGGCTGGGTTGGCCTCAATCGGATCGGTATAAAAAACGGTCTGGCCGACATTGCCCAGGCTGGCGTTCATGGCGTGCGCCAGAGCGTGCACATTGGCTGGCTGGTGCTCTCCCGCGATCACCAGGCTGGCGCCTTTATGATTCTGCAAGTCGCGAGCGATCGCGCCGATATGGCTATAGATATCTACGTTGTCGCCGTTGCGAGGACCGTTGGCGGCGCCGAGCGCGGTGGCCAGCGCCCAGGCAAACTCCTCGATATCGCCGGCGCGCAGCGGATACCGGTGATCGGCTTTGGAGCCGGTCGGCGACGGCATTGGCTCGGCCACGTACAGCCGGTTCATGGCCGTCTGATCACCGCGGACGCGGCGGCGCGCTGCAAACTGGCGCGCATACCGGAAACTGGCGGGTCCGGAAGCCAGGAAATCGGAATCCAGCGAGACGATTACGTCCGCCTTGCTGACGTCGTAATACGTGTTTACCGGCTGGCCGAATGCTTGTGCCGCGCCCCCGCGTCCTGTATGGGGGCCCGCCGGGTCCCACTGGTGCCACTTGAGCGCCGGATACAACATCTGGACCCGTTTGAACTGATCGGCGAGCGTGGGAGAGGTAATCGTTTCCGTGAGGATGCGAATCCCCGCGCCTTGTTTCGCGGCCTGCAATGCCAGTTGCTCGCGCAGCGTCCCGAAGAAATCCCCCCAAGCGCGGACTTCACCCTGGAACAACAGCGTCTGCGAGCGGTCCGGATCGTACAGCGACAAAACCGAAGCCTGCATGAACGCATCGGCTGCGCCCAACGTCGCTGGATGTTCCGGGTTGCCTTCAATCTTGGTCGGACGGCCTTCGTGGCTCTCCACCAGCACGCCATTCGCAACGCCGTTGAGAGTCGTGGCCGTGGCGTAAAACAGCGGCCGCCCCGGAATCAGTTCTTCGGGCTGCCGGATGTACGGCATGATGTGCTCGGTGGGTTGCTTGGTGCAGGCGGCCAGGCCGCCCAAAGCCAGCGAAGCGCCCATGAGCTTCAGGAAATTCCGCCGCCCTTCTACGCTGTCCTCATCCTCGCTCCAGCCGATGGCTTGCTGCGGGAACTCGCGGTGCAGCAGTTCCTTAAATTCCGGGTGAGATGCGAGGTCGTCGAGGCTGCGCCAATATTCGCGGCCCCGGGCATCCTGCAGCCGCGCGCGAACGGCGGCCAGATCTAACTTCTGATTTGAATCGCTCATCGGTGGCAAGTCGAACAACTCGTCAAGGTCCGCGCATCCTGGATGTGATACTCCTGCACCAGGCGGCGCCCGATTTCTTCCTGGTCGCCATTCGGCTGGTAGCCCATGGTGGTGATGAACTCCTTGGGACGGACGTACCGTTCGGGGTTCTTATGACAGTTCAGGCACCACTCCATGCGCAGCGAGTTTTCCTGCCACATCAGCGGCATCTGATCGACGCGCCCATGGCAGGATTCGCAGCCCACGCCCTTGGCGACGTGAATGCTGTGGTTGAAATAAACAAAATCCGGAAGGTCGTGGACACGCGTCCAATCCAGCGACTGACCCGTCCGGAAACTTTCCCTCACCGGCTCTAGCATAGGACTGGTCCGCCAGATCTGCGAATGGCAGTTCATGCAGGTGCGCGTGGGAGGGATGCCGGCGAAACTGGAGCTTTCGACCGAGTTATGACAGTACCGGCAATCGATGCCGATGCCGCCCACATGGTGTTTATGGCTGAACGGAACGGGCTGCTCGCGAGGAACTTTCTGCTCCGTCGCATAATGCGACTGATCCAGTTCGTATCCTGCCCATCCCAGAAACCCTATAAAAAAGACCGCGCCGTAGATTGTGATGCGCGCGAATGTGTTGGAACTGTGATGAAAGATCTGGGACATAGTTCTATTGCGGTCCCGATTCCCTGACTCCTAAATCTTGGTTGTTTCGCATCTGGAAGACAGCTACCCGAGAAACCCTATACACATTCCCATGCCCGAGGCCCCAGATCCTCGGCAGAGCGTGCAGCCAAATGGGAATTTTCTATTGTAAACGAAACCTTGCGCAAAATCTCGCATTCGCTGCCGCGAGAACTGGCGCGGCCACGCCGCGAGGGCCGTGACCCGGTTCCAAACGCCCTGTTCGCCAAAGATCACTATTATTCCACAACCGGGCCGCTCCTCCAAATTTCGGTCGTCGTCTCACCAGTAATATGCTGGAAGAATTCGCCGCGCTGCGGCGTCTATCGGAATAACAAACGCGCTTATGGTGTTGGACGGGACTGAGCGGGAACTGATCGAAAACTGCCAGCAGGGCGACCGCGATTCGTTTCGCGCCCTGTTCGAAGCGCATAAAGATAAGGTGTATTCCATTGCATTGCGGTATTCGGGCGATTCCGCGATCGCCATGGACATCGCGCAGGAAACCTTCCTGAAATTGTTCTCGGCTATCCGGGATTTTCGCGGTGAGGCGAGTTTCGAATCATGGCTATACCGGATGGTGGTCAATAGCTGCCTGGATCAGAAGCGGCGCAAACGGCGCCTGCTGCCCCTGATGGATGCTTTCGTCGATGCGCTGCGGGCTTCCGGCGAGAGCGTATTGCACAAACTGCTGCGCGCCGAGTTGAGTGAACGCGTGCAGGCGGCGGTACGCACGCTGCCCGATGAGCAGCGCATGGTGGTTGTTCTGCGATACACACAAGGCTTGTCCTACGAAGAGATCGCCGATGCTCTGGGATGTTCGACGGGGACGGTGGCATCCCGCCTGAACCGCGCGCACAAAGTTCTAGAACGCCGGCTGGCTCATGTGGTGGCGGCACAAGGAGGTCGTGGTGGTAAGTAGAGTCGGTGCGGAGTTGTCGCGGCATCTGGGGCCCATTTCTGCTCCGGATGGGCTTTGGGAGCGAATCGAGAACGCCGCCAAGCCGCAACCCATGCGTACTCTCCGGTGGCCCATGTGGGCCTTCGCCGCGGCCGTGGCCGCCACGATCGCCCTCTTCTGTTTCAGCCTGCGGTCCGATACATCTTCTTATATGGCACAGTTGGCGCTCCGCGAACTGGCCGCCGGCTCCGGCAATTTGGATTTCGCTTCCGCCGATCCCGCGCAGATCCGTGCATGGGTGAAAGCCAATGCAGGGCTGGATCTTCCGCTTGCTGACGCGCGCGGCTCTGTGTTTGAACCGAGCCGCGACCGTCAGGGAGCGCATGAGCCTGTGCATTTCCTCGGTGTCAGCCTGATGCGCGAGGGCGGCTTGGCCGCTTGCGTCTCCTATCGTGTGGGTGGCCAAATTGGTAAGTTGCTGGTGGCCCGCGGCTCCACCGCTCCGCAACATCCGGCCCTGCAGCAGACCTCGTCGGAGGGCTCCGTGACAGCTTCCTGGATGATGGGCGGCCAAACCTATGCGTTGGCGGTGCGAGCGCCGCAGGATTTGCGCGCCAGTTGTGTGTTGTGCCACATAGAAGGTGCTACTCCAAGGACTGGCCCGAAGGCGTAGGCTTCTCGTTCTAGTACCAACACAGACCAAATAGGCCCCCGTTGTATCGGGTCGAGTCCGGATGCCTGGATAGCCTGAGAAGGCTTTCCGGGCCATGGACAATCAAGGTTCCGCCACCCCACCGCTCCCGCTGGCGAACCTTGGAGGCGCATCCGCATTTCTTCTGGATATTATTCGGCTTAACGTAGGATTTCGTCAGCGGTTTAGGTACAAGAGTTGGACAGGCCAGGAGGCGGCCAGAATACCCGCGCTATACCAACCCGAGGAACTTCGGTTGGTACCCGGGGAAGACGCCGGTGAGCGAAGGGTTGCCCAGATGCCGGGCGACCAGTTCGCCCAGGACGTCGCGGAAATCGGTGGTGAGGGCCAGATCGCGGTTCTCGTAGAGCTGTTCCTTTTCGAGGCCGGGCCATGGGCCGTACACTTTCCCGCCGTTCACCGGGCCGCCCATGACGAACATGCAGTTGGCATGGCCGTGATCGGTGCCGCGATTACCGTTTTCGTGCGCGGTTCGGCCGAACTCCGACATCGTGACGAGCACGATATCATTCATGCGGTCGCCCATATCGAACCAGAAGGCGCTCAAGGCCTGGCCGTATTCGCGGAGGAGATTCGCCAGTTGGCCTTCGGAGGCGCGCTGTCCGAGCTCGTTGACGTGGTGGTCCCATCCACCGATATCGGCGAAGGCCATTTCCACGCCCACATCCGACTTGATCAATTGGGCGATCTGGCGGAGGCTGTCGCCGAAGCGGCCGCGCGGGTAGGAAGCACCGGCGGCGGGCGTGTAGGTTTGCTTCTGGATGGCCTGCAGCAGTTTGACGGCTTCGAAAGTTTCGCGGCCGGTAGCGCCCAGCACCGGGTCCTTGGTTTCCAGGTACAGCTCCTCGAAGGTTTTAGCCGCCTCGGCGTTGCGTACTTGAAAATCGCCGATGTTGTTGAGCGCGATAGCAGGCCGATCTCCGCGCATGGCGCGCGGTAAAACGGGCCCCAGAGACACGGCACGCACCGGCGAGGGCTTGCCCGTCTCCGGCGGAAGCGCGCGGTTCATCCAGCCATCCTCGGTCGCCTTTCGGCCGGGCGTGCCCGACTCCATGTAATCCTGCGCATCGAAATGCGAGCGGGTAGGATCCGGCGAGCCGGCGGCATCCACGATCGCCAAGTGCTGTTGATCGAAGAGCGGCTTGAGCGGCGCGAGCGAGGGATGCAGGCCGAAGAAGCCATCGAGATCGATGGCCGCATCGCGGGCTTTCTCGCCGTCCGTGGTGGGACGCGGAATCGCAATGGTGGGGCGCAACGCGTAGTAAGCTTTTTCGCCGTGGGGGACCACGACGTTGAGACCATCGGCCGCGCCCCGCTGGAAAATGGCGACCAGGATTTTCTTGCGCGGGGAAGGTGCGTCGGCGGCGTACAGGGCGCGCTTGAGCCATAGCGGCGAACTGCCGACTCCCACCATGGCGAGCGCGGAATTGCGAAGAAAGAGACGACGGCTACTCATAAAAACCTCAATGCTTCTGAAACTCGGGGGAGCCTAACTGTTCCGCCTCGGTGGATGAGGCGCCGGCGGCAGTTTCTACTTTCACCCCCTGAATTTTATTGCCGGCCAGATTGACCGCGAAGTTCAAGCGGGCCAGCAGCCCGGCCGAGTTCATCCACGGCCGTCCCGCATTGGAGTAGCCGGTCGGCTCCTGCTTGCGGTAGAGGGGCTCGCCCATCTGCGCGACTTGGTTCACCAATGGCTCGGCGAAATCCACATCCCCATTCACTGCGCGGACGGCGCTGGCCACCAACTCCAAGGGCGATTTCATCTTGGAACGGTAGGCGCCCTGCGACCAGAATTCCTTGGACTGGAGCATGGTTTCCATGACAGCGCGCAAATCGCCATCGGTCTTGAGAAAGGTTTGGGCCATGCGCTCGACCAGGGCGGGGGATGGATCGTCGGCTACGAACCGCTGCGCCAGCTTGCGCGAAATAAAATGTGCCGTTGAGGGGTGGCGCGCTACCAGGTCAAGCACCTTCTCGCCATCCTCGATGCCCCCGCCGGCGGGAATGATCACGCCCAGCACGCTCTTCTCGCCTTTATCGTGCGTGCGCGCGTTGAACATGAATTTGCCGCCGAACTGCGGCCGGTCGATCGTCCAGCCGGTGAAGCAGCGGGCGGCCTCGGTCACGTCGCGCTGGGTGTAGCCGCCATCCACGCCCAGGGTGTGGAGTTCGAGGAGCTCTCGGCCGTAATTTTCATTGAGCCCGCGCCGGGCGTTATTGCCGCGGCCCTGCGGCGCGCTGGAGCCGACCGACTGCCAGTTATCGAGATAGAACAACATCGCGGGACTCTTGGCCGTGGCCTCCAGCAGGTCGCGGAATTTGCCGAGCACGTGCGGGCGGATCACGTCGCGCTCGTAAGCCGTCACCATGAAATGGTCGGCGCCTTTATCCAGGTACACGTTGAAATGGTTAAACCAGAAATCGGTGAGCACTTCTTCGAGCTGCCGGTCGCTGTAAATGGCGCGCAGCAGCTTGCCCTCGGTGAGGTCGCGCGCCACCACCTGTTGCGGGCCGGCGGTCAGCTCGATTTTCCGGCGGAGCAGCGGCGGCGCGGCAACGAACATGGCCTGGCGCACGCCACCCGGTAAAACCAGCAGAAGGTCATCCTGTTTCTCCGGGGGAAGAGCTTCGAAGATTGCCAGGCGCTGCTGCGGCGTACCGGTGCGCAGGGTTTTGATCTGCTCCGGCGTGAGCAAGTCTGCGAGTTCCTGCGCTTCCGGCGGAGCCTGGTCGCCCAGCTTCTGGCGGCGCTCGATCCGGTCCACAACCTTCTGGATCATCATGCGATGGTCGGGGTCGGAGGGGAATGGGATCGCGCCGTTCACCATTTGCCGGACCAGTTGCGGCTCGGGATAGTTGGAGACGAGTTGCTCGGTGGTCATGAAAAGCGAATCGAGGGTCTGCAGCTTGGCAGTAAGCACGGGGTTTTCGGGGATGCGGTCGGGGTGCAGTTGGAGGTCGATCCACTTCTTCAGACCGATGGTCTTGACGCGCTGTTCGTCGCCCGGCCGCGGCCCGAACGTTAGGCGGGCGAGCGCGTGGGCGATGCGCTCCTGTTTGGGGATGGGCCGCTGGAACAGGCGAGCCAGATCTTCGGTCTTCTTGGCATGGGCTGCCAGGGCCGGGAGTATGGCCACGCACAGGGCGGCTGCCGCAGCGGTCAAACTTCTCTTGCGCATTTGAATCTCTATAGGTATTAAACGCGGGTCGGATGCGGAAGTTGCGGAGCGGCGGCCGGCACCCACCATCCGAGCCAGACTTGCTGTGTTACCTCTGCTCCCTCGGCGCCCTCAGATTTTGTTCGTTCTCAGCGTCTCAGCCACTCTGCGGTGAATTTTATGATCCCAGGCGCGCCACCGTCCTCAATCAGGCGGTTCGCTGCTGCACTAACCCTAGTTCCTTAATCATGCGCTCGCGCATCGCGAACTTCTGTACTTTCCCGGTAACGGTCATCGGATACTGGTCTACAAAGCGGATGTAGCGAGGAATTTTGTAGTGCGCGATTTCGCCTTGGCAAAAGGCGCGGACGTCCTCGGCACAGAGAGACGCCCCGGAGCGGGTTTTGATCCAGGCGCACAGTTCTTCCCCGAATTTCGCGTCCGGGACGCCAAAGACCTGGACGGCCTCGATCTGAGGATGCCGGAATAGAAATTCTTCGATCTCCCGCGGGTAGATATTCTCACCCCCGCGGATCACCATATCTTTGATGCGGCCGACGATGTTGCAGTAGCCTTCCGCATCGAGGGTGGCCAGGTCGCCGGTGTGCATCCAGCCTGCCTCGTCGATGGCTTTGGCGGTCTGCTCCGGGTCATCCCAGTATCCGCGCATCACCAGATAGCCGCGAGCGAGCAGTTCTCCAGGGGTGCCCCGGGGGACCACACGGCCCGAAGGATCAACAATCTTCACTTCGACGTGCGGGTGTACACGGCCTACGGTGCCGACGCGCCGCTCCAAAGGATCGTCGATGGCGCATTGAAAGCTGACCGGGCTGGTTTCCGTCATTCCGTAACCGATGGTCATATCGCGCAGGTTCATCTGGCTGATGACTCGCCTCATCACTTCAATCGGGCAGGGTGCGCCCGCCATGATCCCCGCGCGAAGCGTGCTCAAATCGAAACGCGCAAATTCGGGGTGTTCCAGTTCGGCAATGAACATCGTGGGTACGCCGTGTAGTGCGGTACACCGCTCGGCTTCCACGGTCTGGAGCGTGGCCAGCGCGTCGAAACTCTCGCCGGGGAAGACCATGGTGACCCCGTGCGTGATGCAGGCGAGCGTTCCGGCCACCATGCCGAAGCAGTGATACATCGGAACGGGGATGCACAACCGGTCACCCGGGTGCAGCCCCGTCACTTCGCCCAGAAAGAAGCCATTATTGAGGATGTTGTGGTGGGTCAGAGTAGCGCCTTTGGGCAGTCCCGTGGTGCCACTGGTGAACTGGATGTTGATGGGGTCATCGAATTGGAGCTGCCCGGCCAGTTCGGTGAGCCGCCGGCTCGTATCCGTTCCGCTATCCAGTACCTCCTGAAAACTCAGCATGCCTGGCTGCGGTTCCGGCGCCAGGTGGATGATCCTCTGCAGCAGGGGCAGGCGCGCCGCAACCGCGCGCACCATGCCGAGATAGTCGGTGGTTTTGAAACTTGCCGCGGTGACGAGCGCTTTGCAGCCGGACTTGCGCAGCGCATGTTCGAGTTCCGCGAGCCGGTATGCCGGGTTGATATTGACCAGGATCAGGCCGGCTTTGGCGGTGGCGAACTGCGTGATGACCCACTCGGCATTGTTGGGCGACCACATGCCGATACGGTCGCCGGGCGCGAGTCCCAAAGCGAGCAAGCCCGCCGCCAGTCGATCGACGCGCTCGCTCAGTTCCGCGTAGGTCCAACGGATGCCCTGATGGCGCACGACCAAAGCCTCCATCGCGCCCCAGCGTTCGACGGCGCGGTCGAAATGCACGCCAATGGTCTCGCCAATTAACGGCAGAGCACTGGTCCCGCTGACATAGCTGGGGTTTTGCATACAGGGAGGGATAGTATCACGAAAGGCGGGCGTGGTGATTGAGCGGGCCGCAGCCCCGGCCGAGGCCTGGGGCGGTGCGAATGGCTTCGTGCACAAAGCGCTTAGCGCGCTCGACGGCTTCCAGAAGCGGCAGCCCGCAAGCCAGGCCCGCGGTGATCGCCGCGGAATAGGTACAGCCGGTCCCGTGCGTATGGCGCGCTGTCAACCGGGAAGCGGAGAATTCATGCCAGCCGGCGCCGTCCAGCAGCACATCGGTGGCCGGTCCATCGCCATGGCCGCCTTTGATCAAGACAGCCCCCGCTCCGCGCGAGCGCAGGCATTCGGCGGCGCGGCGCAGTTCCTCGGGTCCGCGGATTTGGATGCCCGTCAAGGCCTCGGCTTCCGGTAGATTGGGGGTCAGCAGAGTGGCGCGCGGAAGCAACTCGTCGCGGATGGCATCGAGCGCCGCTCCCGCCGCTAAAGGCTGGCCTTGCGAAGGCGCGAGGATCGGATCGACTACCAGCGGGAACCGGAATTCCGCAGCGGCTCGCGCCACGGCGCGCACGATTTCGGCCGAGCCCAGCGCCCCGGTTTTGACGGCGTGCGGCGGAATATCATCCAGCACGGCCTGCAGTTGGTCCCGCACCAAGTGCGGCGGCAGGAACTCGACGCGCTGAACGCCCAGCGTGTTTTGGACCGTCAGCAGAGTGATGACCGCTTCGCCGTAGACACCGCACTGATGGAACGTTTTGAGGTCGGCCTGGATGCCCGCGCCGCCGCTGGGATCGGAGCCGGCGATGGTCAAAGCTACCGCCATGTCGGTTTCAGAATAACAGGGGCAACGGCGTTACGATGGAGGAACGAGCATGCCTGAGACCAATGGCAGTTCCCGGCTGGACCGGATCGAGCGCATCCTCGAGGAGCACACTCGTCAGATCGCGATGCTCCTGGAACACGGGCAACAGGTGAACACTTTCCTGGAGCGCATCGCCGCAGCGCACTTGAAACTGGCGGAGTCCCAGAACCGCCTGGAAGTGGCCCAAGCCGAAACCACTGACAAGCTGAATGGTTTAATTGGCGCCGTGGACCAGATGCGGCGAGAGACTCAAGAACGTTTGAAACGGCTCGAGAGCTAGATTCTACATTCTGGGAGTCACGAGTTCGCTAAGTCCCTTCGTAAATACAGCCGCCAATTGTCGCTGGCCGGCTGTACCGCTCCCTGGCCGTCGCGGCTCGGCAGGTATGCGTTACCGCGACCGCTAGGGAGCGGTGCTCCGGAATACATGGGCGAATTTCTGAACGCTATCGCAAACCCCGCGCCCACCACCGCAGCCCGACCAGCAGGAATCTCCGGTCGCGGAAGAACTCGGGCGGCTTGCCTTCTACAGCATGTCCCAGGAATTGGAGCGCCCATCCGCCCACAAAAAGCGCGGCGGGAATGCGCCACCATTTGGGCCGCACCAGCAGAGCCGGTGCCATTGCAATCGAAAGCGCGATCGCGGGAATCCCTACCTTATGGCAGGCGCGATTGACTGGGTGTTGGTGACTGCTCTCGTATTGTTCGATCCAGCGCTCTTCCACGCGGCACCGCCTTCCTCCCCCGATACTACAGGATTCGGCGGCTGCCGGCGCAGCATGCAGCCTGCCCACGGCCGTTCGCCGCAATATCTACCCCGCGGCTACGTGCTCGCGGCGCGGTTCAAACGTGTAACCAAATCCGCGCACGGAGTGGATCAGAACGGGATTCGCCGGATCCTGTTCCACTTTCTGGCGCAGGCGCAGCACATACACATCCACCGCCCGGTCAGTAATCGCCCGGTCCTGCCCCCACACCGCGTTCAACAGTTGTTCGCGGCTGAAGACTACTCCAGGACGCGTCATAAGGAATTCCAGCAGCCGGAACTCAGTGGCCGTCAACGAGAGCGGCGCGCCGTTGAGCCGCACCTGGCAACTCGTCCGGTCGAGTTCCACTCCTCCCGCATCGAGCACCCGCGCCGCCGTCGTCTGATTCCGGAACTGTAATTTGATCCGCGCGATCAGTTCCCGCACGAAGAAAGGCTTCACCACGTAATCGTTGGCGCCCAGTTCCAAACCCACGATGCGGTCGGTTTCCGAAGCGCGGGCTGTCAGAAAAATAACGGGAATCGCTGACAAATCGGGGTCTTTGCGGATTCCTTTGCAGATGTCCAATCCGTCAGAATCCGGCAGCATGATGTCCAGCAGGATCAGGTCGGGACGGACCTGCCGGCACAATTCGATCGCGCCCCTGCCGGTTTGCAAACCGCTGAGCGCGAAGCCTTCCTTCTCCAGGTTGTACTTGAGCAGCGAGAAGAGGTCCGCATCGTCTTCGATCAGCAGAATTTTCTTCATGGCGTCCGTCGTATTCAGCACTCACTGTAAGCCGGAGGTGGTTACAACGTGGTTAACACGGGGTGAATTCGGGATTAAGGAGGCGGAACCGCCCGCTTTCGGGAGCGCCGCGCCGGTATATTACGGAGCCTCTTCGAAGCGATAGCCAAAGCCGCGCACGGTGGTTAAATATCGCGGCGCATCCGGTTGTTCCTCGAATTGCTCGCGCAAGCGCCGGACATGCACGTCAACCGTGCGCGGGGTAACATAACGTTGTTCGCCCCACACCGATTCCAGCAGTTGCTCGCGGCTGTATGCGCGTCCCGGATGCGTCAGGAAAAATTCCAACAGGTTGAACTCTGTCGAGGTGAGCGTTAGTTCCCGTTCGCTTAGGAACACGCGGCGCGCGGCGCGGTCCAGTTTGAACGGCCCGATATCCGCCACCGCCTGCTCCGTATCCATCTGCTCGCGGCGGAGGTGGGCTTTCACGCGCGCTACCAGCTCCCGCGGGCTGAACGGCTTGGTCATGTAATCGTCGCCGCCGATTTCCAGACCCAACACGCGGTCCACCTCGTCCGCGCGTGCCGTCAGGAACAGCACCGGGGTCCGTGCCAGTACCGTCGACTGCCGGATCGCGCGGCACAACTCAAAACCATCAGCGCCAGGCAGCATCACATCCAGCAGGATCAAATCCGGCTTGAGTCCCTCCAGTCTCTTCAGCGTGCCGTCTCCTCCGCCCAGCACCTCGGCTTCATAACCGTGCCGGGTCAGGTTGTAGTCCAACAGCGAGGCGAGTTCAGCCTCGTCTTCCACGATGGCGATTCGTTTGGGCATACACTCGAGCGAAGGAATTCCCCGCGTTACTGGTGTCTTACATTGTAACGTTTCCGGCGGTTATCATGAAAAAATGGCTGCCGTCCTTCCACCTGTTGCAGAGAACACCGCGCAATCCATCATGGACCTCGAGCGGGAACACTTGTTCCAGAATTATGCCCGTTATCCCCTGGTGCTGGCGCGCGGCAAGGGCTGTTATGTGTACGACCCGGAAGGCCGCCGTTACCTCGATTTCATCACCGGAATCGGCGTGAACGCCCTCGGCCACGCCCATCCGCGCATTGTGAAGGTCATCCGCGAGCAATCCGCGCTGCTGATTCACACTTCGAATCTTTACTATCACCCCTACCAGGGCCAGCTTGCCAAACGCCTTTCGCAGATGAGCGGCTTGCAGCGCGCGTTCTTCGCCAACACGGGAACCGAAGCTATCGAAGGAGCGCTGAAAATCGCGCGCGCTTACGGACGCGCCATCGATCCCGCCAAGTACGAAATTATTTCGCTGGAAAACTCGTTTCACGGGCGCTCCCTGGGCGCACTCTCCGTAACTGGGCAGCCCAAATACCGCACAGATTTCGAACCGCTGCTTCCCGGCGTAAAATTCGTGCCCATCAACGATGTCGCCGCTCTGGAAGCGGCCGTCAGTGAGCGCACGGCGGGCATCCTGCTGGAGCTGATCCAGGGAGAAGGCGGCATCTACCCTTTGACGCACGAATTCGCAAGCCGTGCGCGGGAACTAGCAGACCAGCACAATGCGTTGTTGGTAGCCGATGAAACGCAATGCGGCGTAGGCCGGCCCGGCACCTACTTCGCCTATCAGCGCTCGCAGCCCGTGATCCTTCCCGATGTGATGGTCGCGGCCAAACCGGTGGCCTGCGGCATTCCCCTCGCTTTCATCATGGCGAATGAGAGAGCGGCGGCGGCGATCAAGCCAGGGATGCACGGCAGCACCTTCGGCGGTGGAGCGCTGGCCTGCCGCGTTTCCCTCGAGTTCCTGGACATTCTCGACGAGCTTCTACCCGCCATTCAGAGAGTGGGCGGCTATTTCCACTTAAAACTGAATGAGCTGGCGCGCAAGCATTCGTTCGTCAAGGAAGTGCGCGGCTTCGGCCTGATGCTCGGCATGGAGCTTACCATTCCCGGCAAGCAGATCGTGCTCGATGCGATTGCAGAAGGCTTGCTGATCAACTGTACGCACGATACCGTGCTGCGCTTCCTGCCGCCCTACATCGCCACCGAAAAGGAAGTCGATCAGGCGATCAAGATCCTCGGCAAGTTGCTGGCAAAAGCCTCGTAGCAGGTGGGGGGCAGACTGTCTTGCCGTCTGCCCTTCCAACGCTGTTCTACTTCCGCCCTTTGCCTTTCGCCTTCGCTTTAGGCGGCGGATCGTCGCCGCCGGCGGCCGCTGCTGAAGCTTCTTCCGGATTCACCTTCTTGAGAACCTCATCAAACAGCGCTGCTTTGCGCGGATCGACCTTGGGCGGAGGCGCCTGCTCGTGCCGGTAATCATGATCGCTGTGGCAGGTGCGGCAGCGCACTTTGGCCGGCTCGTTGTTCAGTACCGATACCACGTTGTGGTTCATGATGCGCTTGCAGCGCACGCAAAAGTCGTCGATTACGTCTCCCAGACGGTATTCCGCCATTGCAGGGTCTCCTAAGTGACGGGGGCAGGCTCCGGAGTAACGGGGACAGGCTCCGGCAAGATCCATTGCGCCGGCTCGAAGCCGACATACTTGCAGATGCGTAACTGGTTTTCCGGAGTCTCCAACAGGTCGCCTACTGCCAGCGGCTGCTCCGTCCCGCGCAGATGCAGCCAGGCCTCGTACTCATTAGCGGCCTCCACCTGGCCGTCCGGTTCGTAGTCTTTGGGTTTGACCGAAGCGCTGCCCGATACGTGCGGAGCCCAGCGGAATTGCTGCCGTGGCGAATCCTTCATGCGATAGATCCGGTAGAGCGGCATAGGACTCTTTATTGTAATCGAACTTTCTATTCTGAGACCGTGCTGTGTGGCCCAGGCATCGATTCAATCCGGCGGCAGCCGGAGGCGTTTCTGAGCCGCGATCGCCAGGGAGCGGTCGGTCGCCGCCTAAATCGCGATCAGCAGATTCTCCGCAAACGGCCACTCGCAATCCACCCACTGCTGCTCCAGGCGGAAGCCCGCCGTCCGCCCGATCTCGGCGATCTGCTCCGGCCGGAACTTGTGGCTCGCCTCCGTGCAGATGGTTTCGTTGGGCACGAAATCCACGATCAGGTCGGCCTTGCGGATGCTGACAATCTGGTAGCTGCGCGAACGCAAGTGCATTTCGACGCGCTGCGCTTCCTCCGTGTAGCGCGCCACATGCTCGAACTGACGCAGGTCGAAATCGGCGTCCAGTTCCCGATTGATGCGGCCCAGCACGTTTAGGTTGAAAGCCGCGGTTACACCGGTCGGGTCGTCGTACGCCGCCAGTAACTGCTCCACCGGCTTCACCAGGTCGGTGCCCAGCAGAAGAGCATCCCCGGGTGCCAGGCACAGGCGCACGGCCAGCAGGAAATCGATCGCCGCTTCCGATTCGAAATTGCCGATCGTGCTACCCAGAAAGAGCACCAGCAAGGTCTGGCCCACATCCCGCCGGCCGGCCACTTCACGTAAACCTTCGAGGTAATTCGCCTCCAACGGAACTACGGCCCCCAAGGAACCCAGATCGCGCGCGCATCGCTCCAGGGCTACCGGCGCGACATCGATTGGGTAGTAGACCACCACTTGGCGTCGATGTAATGCCTCCAGGATGGGCCTGGTTTTGCTCCCCGTCCCGCTTCCCAACTCTGCCACGATCACATTGCGCGGAAGGCGCGATATTAGGCGCTCGGCATGTAGTTGCAAGAGGCGGTTATCGGCGCGGGTGAGGCCGTACTCTGGCAGATAGGTAATGGCCTCAAAAAGCGCGGAACCGACGCCGTCGTAAAGGTAGCGGCAGGAAAGCGTCTTCTGGCCGGAGCGCGTGAGCCCCGCTCTCACGTCGCGCGCGAATTCGTTTGCAAGTGCCTGCGCGTACATCAGGAAGCAGCCAACCGGAACGTGGCGTAAATGTAAGGATACGACGGGCGGAACCAGTTGCGGAACGAGGGCCGCAGAAACCGCGCCGCGGTCCGCGGCGAACCACCCTTCAGAACATAGTGCTGCCCATCGAAGAACGGCGCGGAATAATTGCCGTAGTAAGGCAGCGGCTCAAACCCGGGAAAAGGACCGAACACCGTACTGGTCCACTCCCAACCGTTGCCAATCATCTGCGCGGGAGCGGCCGATCCGTTGTGGTCGTCTGCGGTTACCGGAACCGGGTCCCAGTACCGGAAATCCGCGTTGACCGAAGCCGTCCCTCCCTCCGCGGCCCTGTGGAACTGCGCTTCCGTGGGCAGAGTCATTCCGCGCCAGCGGGCGTAAGCTTCCGCCTCGCACTTCGTCACGTATACCGGACAGTCAAGTGGCAGGGCAACCTCCGCGAACATGCCTCGATAAAACCACTCGCCGTCGCGTTCTGTCCAGAAGAACGGCGCAGGAGCACCGTCGCGCACGAACCCGAGATACTCGCCGTTGGTTACTTTATACCGCCCTATGGAAAACGATGGCACTTCCACCGTGTGCGCCTGGTACTCGTTGTCCCACCCGAATCCCTCATCCCGGCACCGCCCCAATTGCACCCGGCCCTCGCCAATCTCAACCATTTCACCTAGAGTTCTCTGAGCAGGCTCTTTCCGAGCCGCGACCGCCAGGGAGCGGTCCCCTCGCTCCCCCGCTTTCCTCTCATACGGCAGTTGGTGCAATATGTACGCCAGCGTCTCCGCGTGCATCAGCCGATGTTCGATGGCGGCATGCACCAATTCCTCCGGAAGTTGGCTCGAAACGCCATCGATCGCCTCCCGCGTGCGCCGGTTGTAACTCTCCACTTCGCCGATTCCAGGCCAGTCCGACGGCTGATCGTCCGGCAAATCGCCCTCGGCCGGATCGATGCCGAACGCAAACAGGTGATCGAACGTCGGGTGAAATGAGGAGAGATCCAACGTGCGCCGCGCCAGTAGGTTCCAGTCGAACGCCTCCACGTGCCCCAGGTAAAAGATGATCCGGTGCCGTTCCGGAATAGGCCTCTCGTACAACGAATCTTCGCGCACGATGCGAAAAAGCTCGTCGGTCCGCTGCCGGGCCCGGCACAATTCCCGTTCGAGTGCCCTAGACATGCTTCCCCCAAGTCTAGCCGATAATCCCGCGCCGCCGCCCCGCTGCATGGTCGGGAATAATACCGATACGCGGCCGGTTCGGCGGCTGGACTCCCTAGAATGAAAGTGTGGAGTCGTTGAACGAACTGCGTTGGCATCCGCTGCTGCGCCAATGGGTGGTGGTGGCCGCCAACCGCCAGGACCGGCCACAAATGCCCTCCGGCTGGTGTCCGTTTTGCCCTGGCTCCGGCCGCGTCCCCGAAAACTACGACGTCTACCTCTACCCCAACGATTTCGCCGCGTTCCGTTTGGATAACCCGCCGTTCCTTCCCGAACCCGGCTTGTTTGCGCATACCGGGGCACGCGGCGCCACCGACGTTGTCCTGTACCACCCCAATCACAACCTCACGCCCGCCCAGCTTTCCACGGCGCATTGGTGCAAGGTAATTCGCTTGTGGACCTGCCGGTACCAGGAATTGGCCGCGAATCCGGACATTCAGCACGTTTACATTTTTGAGAACACCGGAGTCGCCATTGGCGTAACTATGCCGCATCCGCACGGCCAGATTTATTCATTCCCGTATCTGCCGCCTCTGGTGGCGCGGGAGTGCGACTCCGCCGCCGAATACTACGCCCGCGAACAGGAGTGCCTGTATTGCCGTCTCCTGAAAGACGAACTGGCCGATGGCCGCCGCATCGTCAAAGAAAACGACAGCTTTGTGGCCTTCGTACCGTACGCGGCGCGTTTCCCGGCCGAGATGCAGATCTGTCCCCGCAGGCATTTCCCCGCGCTACCGGATTTGCAGGAAAAGGAAGCCGCCGATCTGGCATCCATCCTCAAAACGGTGCGGATGAAGTACGACAACCTGTTCGGCTTCCCCATGCCACTCATGATGATCCTGCGGCATCCGCCCGCCAAAGGCGAGCACCCCTGGGCGCATTTCCACATCGACTTCTACCCCATCCAGCGCAGCGCCACGAAATTGAAGTACTTGGCCGGAGTCGAGACCGGCGCTGGAACCTTTCTCAACGACACGATCGCCGAAGAAAAAGCCCAGGAGTTGCGCGAAACCGAGCCGCTATAGGGACCAGTGCACTGCTTAAGGCGGTGCGTTCGGTTTCGCGGCGCTCAGCAACTCCAAGATCTCCGGGTGGTTCATTTTCTCAGCCCATGCGCGAGGGGTTGCCCATGGTTCCGCGTCCGCTTCGACGGGATCGGCGCCGCGGGAGAGAAACAATGTCACCAACTCCACCCGTCCCCATCGGCACGCCCAGCCGAGGGGGGTGCTCTTCAGCAGCTTGTCCCGTAGATCGAGGCGGGCGCCGGCATCGATGCGGCCCGCAGCGGGCCAGGATCACCTGGAAGCATTCGAGGCATTCGAGCTTCTGCTCGCACTTGTAGTCTTCAATGTTATGGAGCGGCCGGAATAACTTCCAGAACGAGCGCGGATCATCTGCCGGCCAGTCGACTTGCTCCAGCGCCATGCGAACAATATTAACGGAACCCCCGCTGGCGCCACCCCATAACAACTGCTCAGCGACCGTGCGGCCGGAGAAGTCGTTGGGCTCAAAGTGAGGATCGATCTCCCCGGCAAGCATCTGGCGCGCGATTTCCGTTTGGCGCGCATAACCGGCCGAACCCGGATCGATCCAACCGCCGTACCGCTGGACCAGCGCGATTGTCTCGGGATTACGGCTATCGTAGGCGCGGAATGCCGCAGAGCCCGCGGTAAACACGTTGGCATTGGGTCCGCCCCACGCTCCAACAGCAGGCGGGCCATCTCGTTGCGGTTCAGAACCACGGCTTGAAACACCGGACCGCCGGAAGACCATGCCTTCTCCTCCATGTGACCTACTTGGATAGGCTCGTCCGGATCGAGGCCGCGGTCGAGCAGGCGGCGCAATGTCTCCGGCTGGTCGCCTTTCACGGCGGCTTCCAGCACGCCCTTGCCTTCCAGTTCTTGCTTTGAGAACTTCGCCAGATAATCCTAGCGGCCCACCGCCGCGGCAGATAGAGGACTCAGCTCGGCGCCGTGTTCGAGGAGAAGCTTTGCCGCAGGTTGGAACTTTTCGTTATTAAACAGCCACTCGTCGCTTCCGCGCCCGGTAGCGGCAAAATCCAGCGGCGTCCACCCTTGCGGCGATCGATCCAGAAAAGTGGCACTCTGGTGCGGGACGCAGTTGGCCCGGGCATTGACATCGTTGCCGCGATCGATCAGCCACTTGACGATCAGCCGCGCCCCGCCGCCCGCGGCCAAATGGAGCATCGTGGTACCGTCGGCCATGCGCCAATCCGCCAACTCGGGGTGCTCGTCCAGCACCGCCACCATCGCTTCCTCGTGGCCGGTGAGGTACGCTTCGTGGATTTTGCGCCGGACTTCTGCGCGCACTTTGGAGCCGCGCATGCCGCGCTCTTCAAGAGCCGCGTGCATTGCGTCGGAGATCTCCTGGTATCCGCGGTCGCGCGCAATTATACGCGGGCTGGTGGAATTCCTATCGGGCCAGATCCCGGCGTCCGGATTGGCTCCAAATTGGAGGAGCAGCTTGGCCATCTCGAGATCGCGCCGCATGACAGCCGTGTGGAGCGCGGTCATTTCGCCGCGGCCCAGGTCAACGATCTCCGGCCTCCGTCTCAGGAGGTCGCGGACTGTGTTGAGATCCGAGCTCTCGACTGCCTCGTGTAGTTTAGCCGCGGTAACGTCGTGGGCGCTCTTCACCCCGCCACCACCCTCTGCCTCCTCGCCTCGTACAACATAATCCCCGCCGCCACCGCCGCATTGAGCGACTCTACTCCCACCGTTGGGATGGCCACATCCAAGGCCGCCGCGCGCAATTCGCTGCGGACTCCCCGGGCCTCGTTGCCGATGATGAGCCCGCACCGGCCCGTCAAATCCACCTGACTCAAAGACCGGACGCCCGTCTGCGCCGGGACTCCCGCGAATAGCTCCACCCGGTTCTGCCGCACCGCCGCGCGCGCCAGGGCCGCATCCACACCATCGAGATACGGAACCCGGAAGAGCGATCCCGCCGAAGCGCGCAGCGTCTTGGGATTGTGCGGGCTGGCCGTGCCTTTGAGGAAAAGCACTCCCGTCGCTCCAAATGCCTCGGCCGCGCGCACGATCGTGCCGCAGTTACCGGGGTCCTGGAGGCCGTCGAGCATCACCACCAGCGGGCAGCCGCGAAAGAGTTGCTCCAGCCGCCACTCCGGCAGTTTCACCAGCGCGATCACGCCTTGGCTGTTTTCCGTGCCGGACAACGCGTGCATCAAGGAGTCCGGAACCACGGCAACCTTAATGCGTCCCAACCCGCGGACGTGTCCCTCGGCGGCGGAGTGCACCGATTCCGCCGCCACCACGATCTTCACCTCGCAGTCGCTGCGCAGCGCTTCCTCCAGCAGGTGAAACGTCTCCGCTATCGCCAACCCTTCCGCCGTGCGGCCGCCGCGAGCGATCGCCCGCCGGATCTCCTTGAGCAGCGGATTGGCCGCGCTGGTAATGGTTTCCGGCTTCGCCATCTTATTACAATAAAAGTACCGCACATGAAACGGACCGTATGGAATGCGGTCGCTATCGCCGCTTCCGCGCTACTGGTCTATCTCGCGTACCTGTCTGTCCGAATACAGCAGCAGTCGGTGCGCGAGGAAGCCCGGCCCGCCGACGTGATCCTGGTGCTGGGCGCCGCCGAATACCGCGGCCGTCCTTCACCCGTGCTCAAAGCCCGCCTCGATCACGCCTTGGCCCTATACCAGCAGCGTCTCGCCCCCCGCATCATGACCACTGGAGGCGCTGGAGGCGATCCCGTATTCACCGAAGGCGGCGTGGGCCGCTCCTATCTCATCGGCCATGGCGTGCCTTCCGAAGCCATCATCGTCGAGACCGAAGGCGACAGCACCGTGAGTTCGGTCTCGCTCGCCGGAGAGATCCTGCGCCGCATGGAGCTCAATTCCGTAATTGTGGTCAGCGATGGCTACCACATTTATCGCGTGAAGGAGATGCTCGAAGCCCAAGGCCTCCGCGTTTACGGCTCTCCCCGCAAAGAGCACATCCCGGAGCCTCTTCACGATCAGTGGAACTATCTGAAGCAAGCCATTGGATACGTCCTCTGGCGGGTCGGCGTGCGCGTCTAGTTGCGCAGCCACTCGCGCCTGCCGCGTCGACACTCGTCTCGACGCTTTAGGCCTGTTTGGAACGCCCCCTCAGACCGTCTCCGTATCCAGCACTTCCCGCACCTTGCTCAGCAGCACGTCCGGCGTGAAGGGCTTGTGCAGAAAGGCCTTGGGCGCCTCGCTGGAACTGTCGCCAATGGCGTTGTCGCGGTAGCCGGACATATAAAGGATCTTCAGGCCGGGGGCTCGCGTGGCAAGCTCGCGTCCCAGTTCCAGGCCGCTCATCATCGGCATCACCACGTCGGTAAGAACCAGGTCGATTTTGTGGCCGTTTTTTTCATAGGTGGCCAGCGCCGCCATGCCCGTGTGCGCCTCCAGCACATCGTAGCCATTGGAACGCAGCACCGCGGAAACCAGTTTCCGCACGCCTTCTTCATCGTCCACCAGCAGGATGGTCTCCGATCCTTTGGCAGGCGCCTTCTGTGCCACTGGCGGCGTTACCTCGCGCGCGCGTGGCAGGTAGATCTCGAAAATAGTCCCACAGCCGGGCTGGCTATAAACCGAGATCTGCCCGCCGCACTGTTTCACGATTCCATACACGGTCGCCAGGCCCAGCCCGCTCCCCTTACCCGGCTCCTTAGTCGTAAAGAACGGCTCGAAAAGCCTTGAGCGCGTCTCGGGGTCCATCCCGCTGCCTGTGTCGCTGATGGCCAGCATGACAAACGATCCCGGGTTGAGCCCCAGGTTCTTGCTGCTGGCTTCTTCCAACTCCACGTTGGCCGTTTCAATCACCAATTTGCCGCCTTCCGGCATGGCGTCCCGCGAATTGGTCGCCAGGTTGACGATCATCTGCTCGATTTGCGAAGGATCGGCCTGAATGCGCCCGAGACCCGGTCCGGGGAGCAGGATCAGTTCCACATTCTGGCCGAGCAGGCGGCGCAGCATAGGTTCTATGTTGCGGGTTAAGCCGTTCAGATCCAGCGATCGCGGCTGGGCGCCTGGCCCGCGGCTGAACGCCAGTAATTGCCGGGTGAGCGTGGCGGCGCGCTCCCCGGCATAAATAATCTCGTCCACAAATCGGCGCAGGGAGTTGCCGGCAGGCAGTTCGCTGCGCATCAATTCGGCGTAACCCGAAATCACCGTCAGCACGTTATTGAAATCGCCCGCGATTCCGCCCGCCAGGCGGCCCACCGCATCCATCTTTTGCGCGTGCGTCACCTGCTCTTCCAGTTGGCGCCTTTTGCTGATGTCCCGAAACACCAGAATGCCGCCGCGCACCTCGCCGGAATTCTCGCGTACCGGCGCGGCGCTCTGCTCGGTAGGCACTTCGGTTCCGCTGCGGGAAATCAGCAGCGAGTGGTCGTTTACCGCAACCGTCACCTGCTCGCGTAGCGCGCGCAGCAACGGGTTCTCGATCGGCTCGTGGCTCTTGGCTTTCACCAGTCGCATGACTTCCGATACCGTCTTGCCACGCGCCTCCGCTCCCGGCCAGCCGGTCAGCGTTTCTGCCACCGGATTGAGAAACGTGATGCGCCCCTCGCGATCGGTGGCCAGCACCGCGTCTCCTATGCTGGACAGCGTCGAATCCAGCAGCCGGCGGCTCTCGCGCCAGGCGGCCGTCGTCCACGTAATTAGCGCCGCCAGCGCGGCGAACAACAGCACCCGCAGCCAGGCATGCGGTACCCGCTCGTCAGGTAGTCCTGAGCCGAACACGTAGAACAGAATCGCCGCTAATGCCAGAGCGCCGGCCACGAATCCGCCCGTCCGGCCGTGATACCACGCGCTCGCCCAAACGGCGAATAGAAACACCACGACTACATCGGAACCCAGATACGGACGCGCCAGCAGCGCCACCAGGACGGCGAACGCGGTCACGGCCAGGGCGAAAACACTGCTGTACAAAGGCGAGGGTTTGAGCGGAATCATGCCGCGTCCGGCTACAGAATACTACAGCGCATCCTTGCTTGCGGGTGCGCATTCATACAAGGATGTGGCTCCCGGAGGCCGTGTTTTCCAACGCCGATGAATCCACAACCATTGGTCCGGATACTGCCGAATTACCGATTCGAGCTGGCTTTGCAGTGCTTGCGTGTCGCGCGCCGCGTCGCCGGTTATCGGTACCGGCGGATAAAAGCGCAGCACGTACCGCCGCTCGCTGGCGGACCACAACGCGAATCCCGGGATCACGGCAGCGCCCGTGTGCGCGGCCAATTTCGCGAAAGCCGTCGCCGAAGAAGCCGGTACTCCGAAGAAATCCACGAAAACGCTGGCATCCAGCGCGGCATTCTGATCGATCAGGATGCCCACCGCTTCATTCGCAGCCAGCGCCTTCAGAATCGAGCGCGCGAACTCTTTCTTCCCCAGAATACGGTTCCCCGAAAGCCCGCGCCGCCGCTCTAAAAGCCGGTCCAGCAGCGGATTATCGAGCGGCCGCACCACCACGTTCATCGGCGCGGCCAATAGCGCATGCGCGAAGGCGCTCAGTTCCCAATTGCCCAGGTGCGCGGTCGCAAATAGCACCCCGCGGCCCGCCCGCAGTGCGCTTTCGTAATGTTCGTAGCCTTCCGCCCGGATCCATCGCTCCACATTGTCGCGGCCGATGTGCGGAAATTTAGCCAGGCTTACCAGCAGCCGGCCAAGCGAAGCAAATACCCCGTCCACGATCTCGCGATGGCGCCGCTCTCCCGCTTCCGGAAGCGCCATTGCCAGGTTGCGCATCGCAACCCGCCGCAGCCGCGGAAGCATCTGGTCGAGCAGCCCGGCGTATGCCCGCGCCAGGGGATATGCCAGCCATGGCGGGGAGCACTCCAGCGATTTCATCCCCGCCCAGGCTGCGATGTATTCCGCGATATTGCGCAGTTTCGATCGCCGCTTCACAGGTTTGGTGGGGCAGGCCGTTTGGCCTGCCAACCGGCCGTCGGCCGGGGCCTACCCGCCGCCTCATAGGTCCAGACAAGCTGCCGAGCCGCGGCTTGCAGCTCGACCGCCAGGAACCGGCTACCGTGCCGCTTCACTCGATCCAGCCGCCTCCCAGAACCAGGTCTCCATCATAGAAGACCGCGGCCTGGCCGGGCGTCACCGCGCGCTGCGGATCGTCGAATTCCACTTCTACGCGGCAGGGATCGCCCGCGCGCCGAATCGTGGCCGGCGCAGCCGCATGCTTGTTGCGGATCTTTACTTGCGCCCGCAACCCCGTGCCGGCGTCCGCGACGGAAACCCAATTCACGTCGCGCGCGTAAAGGCGGCTGCGCAGCAAATCCTGGTTGCCGCCCACTACCACCCGCTGCGTTTCCGGGTCGGTGGCAATCACGTAGAGCGGCTCGCCCGTAGCAATCCCGAGCCCCCGCCGCTGCCCCACCGTGAAATGATGGACGCCCGCGTGTTCGCCGACCGTCCGCCCATCCGTGGTGACAATCGCCCCATGCGTCCGCCGCGCCTCGGCGCCGTTCTCTTCCAGGTAAGCGCTCAGAAAAGCGGCGTAGTCTCCGTTCGGAATGAAACAGATCTCCTGGCTGTCGCCCTTGGCGGCCACGGCCAGGTCCATCGAACGCGCCAGCTCGCGTACTTCCGGCTTCGTCATTTCGCCCAGCGGAAACATCGTGCGCGCCAGTTGCGCCTGCGTCAACCCGAACAGGAAATACGTCTGGTCCTTCGACCCGTCCACCGCACGCAGCATTTGATACCGGCCCGCTTCCGCCGAATAGCGCACGCGCGCATAGTGGCCCGTGGCGATCTGTTGCGCGCCGGCGGCATCCGCCATTTCCAGGAAACGGTCGAATTTGATGTAGTTATTGCACAGCGTACAGGGAATCGGTGTGCGGCCCGCCAGGTAGTCCTCCACGAACGGCTTCACCACGCGCTCTTCGAACTGCTCCTCGAAATTCACTACGTAATAAGGAATGCCGATCTGCTCCGCCACTCGCCGCGCATCGTAAACGTCGTCAAGTGAGCAGCACCGCCCAGTCCCGCCGCCAGTCCCGAGTTGCGGAAACCGGCGCTGGTTCCAAAGCTGCATGGTCAGACCCACTACCCGGCGGCCCTGCCGAACCAGCAGCGCGGCGACTGTGGAACTATCGACCCCGCCGCTCATCGCGACCGCGATGGGTTCTTCAGGCATGCACCGAGATCCTGCGGAGGTGCGTGACCGAGGCCTCCAGCGCATTCACGAGCGCGTCCACCTGCTCGGCGGTGTTGGATATCCCAAGCGAGAACCGTATGCTCGCGCGCGCCCGCTCCGGACGGAGGCCGATCGCGGTAAGCACATGCGAAGGAGTCACTGCGCCGCTGGAGCAGGCTGAACCGGTGGAAACCGCGAAGCCCCGCAGATCGAGCGCGATTACCAGCGCCTCGCCATCGATGCCGTCAAAATAAATGTTGGTGGTGTTGGGTGTCCGCGGAACGCCGCCGCCGTTGACCCCAGTCTGTGGGATGCGATCGAGAACCGCGCGCTCCAGCCGGTCGCGCAAGCTTGCGATCCGGGCCGCATCCGCCGCCAGATGCCCGGCGGCCAGCTCCGCGGCTGCGCCAAAACCGGCGATTCCCGGCACGTTCTCGGTTCCCGGGCGCCGGTCACGCTCGTGATGCCCGCCAAAGGTCAGCGCCGCCGTGCGCGTGCCCTTGCGCGCGTAGAGAGCCCCAACGCCCTTGGGCGCGTACAGCTTGTGGCCACTCACGCTATAGAAGTCGATTCCCAAGGCACGCACATCTACGGGAATCTTTCCCAGCGCTTGCACTCCGTCCACATGAAAAAGAACAGCCGCCTCGCGGGCGATTTCGGCGATCTCGGCGATCGGCTGGATCGTGCCCAGTTCGTTATTGGCATGCATCACCGAAACCAGCACCGTATCCGGCCGCAGCGCCCGGCGGATGGAATCGGCCTCCACTACGCCACTCCCGTTCACTGGCACGCGGGTCACCTCGACCCCTTCGCGCTCGAGTTGGCTACACGCGGCCAGCACCGCGGGATGTTCAATCGCAGTCGTAATCACGTGCCGGGCCCCGGTACGCGCTCGGACCGCGCCCAGAACCGCCATGTTGTCCGATTCCGTGCCGCCGCTACTGAAAATCACCTCTGCCGGACTGGCCTGGATCAGCGCTGCGACTTGCCGCCGCGCCTGTTCCAGCCGCTGCTTCGCCGCCTGTCCGAAATAGTGAATGCTGGACGCATTGCCGAAGGTTCGATCCAGGCACGCGACTACCGTCTCCAGGACCCTTGCATCCACTGGAGTAGTCGCGTTGTGGTCGAAATAAACGTACTGCACTTGGTTCTCATTTTACCAACCGCGTAACGTGGAGAATCCCGGCATGCTTGGCCTCGCCTGAACCCCGCAAAAAACCTGGGTCTGCAGTTCTGCCGTGTACTAGACCTAGTAGAATTCCCAGCTCCCCCAAACTCGGGGAGTTATGAGCCTCACGATAGGGTAGTTTTACTGTAAATACCCGCTTTTGCGTCAATACGATACCCGCAAATGAGGGACCCTGCGAAGCTAACTTTAATGAGAATTCACTCTTGCAACCGTCCTTCCTCGATGTTAGACTCGTCATGGATGGTCTAGTACCGTAGCAGCGGAAGAAACCTAGAGATCATGATTGCAAGTGTGTTAATTAGTGGCGTTTCTGTAGCTCTTTTGGGCTACTGGTTCCGCTACACCTGCCTCCTCCTCCTTCAAAACCGCAATCTCCAAGCTGTCCCTGCGGGAAACCAGTTCGTTTTTGCGGAAGTTCGTGAGCGGCTAGGCAAGGAACCGGATCTGGATCCTTTGAGCCGATTGTTGGAACGCGACTACCGGGTATTGACCTATCTGTTGCGCCACGCGACGCAACTCGGGACGCAGCCGCTCGAAGAGCGAATTCTCATCCTGGATTACCGGCTCATGAAGTGCTGGTACAGGCTCACTCGAAGAACGGCCCCTGAACAGGCCCGCCGTGCCCTCGGCGAAATGATCTCCGTGGTGGCTTGTCTGGCCCAAAAAATGGGCGAGCAGGCCGGCTTGCAGTACGAGATCTAGCACCGGCCGCTCTCCAAACTCCTGAACCCGCCTTCTGAGCCGCCAAGCCCTCGTCGACTCACACCGGCCTAATTGAATTCCGGCTCTCGGGTTTTCCCCTTTCCGCTATACTGACTCGTTTGGAAGCTGCATCGCGAGTCCCTTCCCTGCTGAAAGGGGCCTCGCCGCGAGCCTCCACAAGCAGGAATCGCAGCCGGGACGGCACCCTGGACGGGCGGCGGAGCCGCGTCTTGGCGCCGGTGCTGCGCAGAACTATTTAGAGGTAGAAATGCCTGACCGTCCCAACCTGGATCATCCCGACCGTGCAGCTTCCCAACTCGCCGCAATTGTCGATTCCTCCGAAGACGCGATCATCAGCAAAGATTTGGACGGCTGCATCATCACATGGAACGCCGCCGCTGAACGGATCTACGGATATCCCGCCGCCGAAGCGATCGGCCGGCCGATGACCATGCTGCTTCCTCCTGATCGGCCGGACGAGGAGGCCGATATTCTCAACCATATCCGGCGCGGCATGCGGTTCCAGCATTTTGAGACCGTCCGGCAGCGCAAAAATGGCCAACTCATCCAGGTATCTCTTACGATTTCCCCCGTGCGCGATGAGACCGGCCGAATCGTCGGGGCCTCCCATATAGCCCGCGATATCAGCGAACGCAAGCTCGCTCAAGAGGAAATCCGCGCGGCCAAGGAGCAGTTGCAGTTAGTCACCGACAACATGGCGGCCGCCGTGACCCGCTGTAGCCGCGATTTTCGCTACGTGTGGGTAAGCCGTGGCTACGCAAAGTGGATGGGATCGCCGGCCCATCGCATCATGGGTAAGGCCATCCATGAGGTCGTCGGAGAGCAAGGCTTTCAGGATATTCGCCCCTACATTGAACAGGTGCTCTCCGGGGAAAGAGTGGAATACACGTCCGAGGTTCACTTCCTCGGACCCGGGGACCGGTGGATTCACGCCATCTATTCGCCCACGTATTCACAAGACCACGAGGTGGATGGCTGGATCGCCGTCGTGACTGACATTACGGACCAGCGGCGGCTGGAACTGGCGAATGCCCATTTGGCCGCGATTGTCGCTTCGACCGAAGACGCCATTATTAGTAAGGATCTCGACGGCACCATCCTCACCTGGAACGCGGCTGCCGAGCGCATCTATGGCTATCGGGCGGAGGAAGCGATCGGCCAGAAGATGCTGCTGATGTGCCCTCCCGAGCACGTCCAGGAGGAGATGGAAATACTCGCCAAAATCCGCCGGGGCGAAAGCATCTCTCACTTTGAAACAAAGCGCCTGAAAAAAGGCGGCGCCGGCATTGAGGTATCGCTGACCATTTCACCCATCCGGGATCAAGGTGGCAAGATCGTCGGCGCCTCCCATATTGCCCGCGACATCACGGAACGCAAGCACGCTGAAAAGCTATTGCAGCAAACGCAGCGCCTGGAAAGTCTTGGAGTCCTCGCGGGGGGAATCGCCCACGACTTCAACAATTTGCTGGTCGGCATTCTGGGCAATATCTCCCTCGCGCAGGAAAGCCTCTCCACTAACCACCCGGCCCGCATTGCCCTCCAGAATGCGCTGGGCGCCAGCGAGCGCGCCTCCGGCCTCACGCGCCAATTGTTGGCCTATGCCGGCAAGGGGCGCTTTGTCATCGAGCCGGTCAATCTCTCCGAACTGATCCGCGAGATTGGAGAGCTGATTCAAACATCGATCCCTAAGAACGTACAACTCCGGCTCGATCTCGCGCGGGATTTACCGCTCATTGAGGCGGATACCAGCCAGCTCCAGCAGCTCATCATGAACCTCGTCATTAACGGCGCCGAAGCGATCGGCGAGGACAGGAGCGGCGCCGTCCTGGTGGCCACCGGCGTGCAGGATGTCGACGAAGCTTATCTGAGGAGCACCCTCATTGAAGAGATCCAGCCCGGCCGATACGTCTCCCTGGAGGTCCACGACACCGGCGCGGGCATGGACGCCGCCACCATTTCCCGGATCTTTGACCCGTTCTTCACCACCAAATTCACGGGACGCGGGCTTGGCTTGGCGGCGGCTCAGGGGATCGTCCGCGGGCACAAAGGAACGCTGAAAGTTTATAGCCAGCCGGGAAGCGGCAGCACGTTTAAGGTCCTTCTGCCGATTACCGAGAAACAACCCGGGGTTCAGCCGCCGCGCGCCGCCACGGAGGCTCTCGCCGGAGACGCAACCGTTCTCGTCATTGACGATGAGCAGATTATCCGCCAAACGGCCAAAGCCATGCTGGAGCGCTATGGCTATACCGTGCTGGTGGCCGAGAACGGAAAGGAAGGCGTCGATCTTTTCCGGGTAGTGCTCGACAAGATCTCGGTCGTGATTCTGGATATGACCATGCCCGTGATGAGCGGCGAGGAAACCCTGCGCCATCTGAAACTCATCAAGCCCGAGGTGAAAGTGCTCCTCTCCAGTGGCTATAACGAATCCGAAGCCATTCGCCGCTTCACCGGGAAAGGTCTCGTCGGGTTCATTCAGAAACCTTACTCCGCGCAGCATCTAGCCCAAACAGTAAGAGCGGCATTAGACGCCCCGCAACCCGCCGAATGAACCCGGACGCGTAGCGAACCCCGGGCCCTCCCGATCCAGCGGCGGAGTAACGCGAGGAGATGGCGTGCGACGCCGGGCATGCTAGGCTGATGCGAGGAGAGCACCTTGGCCAAGCGCCGCAGCATCGAAGTCGCGGGACTTCCGCATACGCACCCCATTCCCGCCGCCAGCCGCATCGGACCGTTTGTCGTAACAGGGAGCATTTCCGGCAAAGATCCGCAGACGGGCACGGTTCCGCCCGGCATCGAAGAGCAGTGCGCGCTGATGTTCGCGAATATCCGGCGGATTCTGGAAGCGGCTTCGGGAACGCCGGACGACATCCTCAAAGTGACGGTCTGGATGAAGGACCGTGGCGACCGGAAGTACCTCAACAAGGAATGGCTCGCAATGTTTCCGGACGCGGAATCGCGGCCGGCGCGTCACACGTTCGTTTCGCGCGACCTGGCGGAACCGATCCTGGTGGAATGTGAAGTCATGGCCGTCGTTTTGGAGGCTTGAGACTGGCCACCCTCCAGCGCCAGCAGCCGGCGCTTACGATCGACGCCCCACCGGTAGCCGCCCAGATCTCCGGAACCGCGAATGACGCGGTGGCAAGGGACGACGACGGCGACGCGATTAGCGGCGCAGGCGCCCGCGACCGCGCGGACTGCAGAGGCGCGGCCCACCGCGGCAGCAACCTCGGCATACGAACGCACCTCGCCGCGCGGAATGGACTGCAGGTAGTTCCAGACACGCATCTGGAAGGCCGTGGCGCGAACATCCAGCGGGAGATCGAGGCTGGGCTGTTCGCCAGCGAGGTAGCCGTTGAGAGCATCCATCCACCGCTGAAACTCCGGACTGGCCGGCTGAGCCATTGGTTCCAGGCGGGCCCCGGGATACTCGCGGCGCAAGGCGTCCAGCAGGACAGCCTCGTTGGCGCCGAATTGCACGAAACAGAGGCCGCGATCGGTGGCCGCGACCATCAACGGGCCGAGCGGGGATTCGACCGTGACATGGGTGATGCCGACACCCCGGCCGCCCTGGCGGTAGCCGTTGGGGGTCATGCCGAGCCGGGTATCGGACCGCTCGTAGACGCGGCTGGGAGAGCCGAACCCGGCCTCGTAGACCGCGCCGGTGACGTCTTTCGACTGGCGGAGCGCACCTTTTAGCGATTGGAGGCGGCAGGCCTCCAGATATTTCTTCGGAGACAGGCCGACGACGGATTTGAAGGTGCGTTGCAGGTGGAAGCGGCTGAGGCCGGCACGCTCCGCCAATTGCTCCAGTGTTAAGGGCTCACTGACGTGGGCTTCAATATAGCGGCACAGTTCGTGGATCCGGGACTGCATGGCATCGATCATATTTATAGATTCGCGCGAAGGCGCCGGGGATGCTATCCGATTGTTGCGGTCCAATTCGAGAACCGCTCCAGATGCTAAATTTGCACCTGCAGAAGGTGGGCTGGAGTTGGATGCAGTCCGGAATCGTATGTCGCGCCCACGCGCAGTCCCTTGAGGCGATCCTGCGCGTGGGAGCGGGCGCACAGCACCACGGTTCGAGACCAGTCGATGAGCGCGCGCACTTCGTCCAGGCGCGGTTGGGTCAGCGTACGCTCGCGAATCTCTGTTTGCAAGCTGGTCGCATAGGCGTTCCAGAGCTGTTCCGCCCGGCGGTATTCCCCGGCGGCCACGGCTTCGCGTATGCCGGTGACGGGATCAGGCTCCATTGGCATATTGCAAATTGGCGGTCTGCTGCGCCTGGAACATGGCACTTAACTGGGTGTACTGCTGCTCCATAGAAGCGATCATGGCATCCGAGGCGGCCATTTGATTGGTCAAATTGGTTTGGAGTTGATCCACCTGGGCGGTTTTGGTGGCGATCTGGCTCGCGATATTGGTGATCTGGGTTTGCATGCCGCTTTCGGCGCTCTTGAGGAGCCCGGCCGTGGGATCTTCCAGATTCTTGAGCGCGGTGGTGACGGATTGCAGGAAGCCGCCGCCGGACGCGGAACCGAGGAATGCCGTCACGCCCGCAGAATTGCCCAGATCGGCGCCCATCAACGTGAGGGCGTTGTAGTCCAGGTGGCCGTTGTTGCTCTGATCAAGCGTCAACCCCAGCGCGGTCAGGTTCCCAATCTGGCTGCCATCGCTGTACGTACAGATGCCGCTCAGGGTTTGCCGCAGCTCATTGACAATCGCTTGCCCCTGGAGCGGCCCTCCCCCTTGCCCTTGCTGCTTTGCCAACTCATCGACAATGGCATTGTAGGCGTCGACGAAGGACGAGAGCGCGGTGTTCAGCACGGACGTAGAGCGGGTCACCGTTATGTCTGTTGAGCCCGTACCCTGAAGCGTCAAGGTAACACCCGGGGCGACCGTTACGTTGCGCGTGGCGCTGGTCACGGTAACTCCCGATCCGTCCATTTCGTAGCTGGCGAGCACGCCCGTGGCCTTCTGAGCCTGATAGCTGACTGCTGCGATATTTTGCAAATCCAGCTTGGGATTGGTACCGGTGAGGTCGGTGAGTTCGATGCGGTAATCCGGAGTTCCACTCGCTGCGAGGTTGACTACGGTGGCTTTCACCTGGCTCCCAAACCGCGAATTGATGGCGGCCGCTACAGTGGCGGCACTGTTATCGGATGGTATGAAGCTGTAGGTGCTGGACCCGATCACCATGTGGTAGACGCTGGGATTTCCGGAGGGATCGGCGGTAGAGTTCCAAGTGGCAGCGGTGCGGCTGGAGGCGGCAGTCTGCGCCGTTTGCAACGAGACGCCGCTATTTTCGGTGGCATTGGTAATGTCCAGAGGCTGCGTGCCGGCAGTAAGGCTCCGCAGCACAATGCGCTGATCCGGACTACCTGTCGAGCCCAGATCCACGACCGAGGCCAGCACATTGGCCTGGCTGCCGAGTTGGGAATTGATCGCCGCCGCCACATCCTGCGCGCTGTTGCTGGCGGCGCTGAACGAGTACGTGTTTCCATTCGCCACCAAGGTGTATTGCGTGGGGTCGATGGCAGCGTCGCTGTCCCACGTGGCCGTGCTCTGACTGACCGCGAACGGCCCCTGCTGTTGCAGGCCGGCCGGGTTGCTTGCCGGCATACTCTGCAGATCCAGGTTCATCGGCCCCAGGGTAGTGCTCTGCAGCGAAATGCGGTAACTCGGGCTGGCGGCCGATCCCACGTTGACGGCAGTGGCATTCACGAGGCTGCCATATTGGGCGTTGATGGCGGAAACCACATTGGCAATGCTGTTATCGGAGGCCGTGACGGTGTACGTGCTGGAGCCGATCACCAATTGATAACCGGGCTTGGTTTGGGTGGCCGTGGTTGGCCAGGCTTGGGCCGAAAGCGACATCGCATAGGCGCCCGGATTGGTGACGTTAATGGAGTACACGCCTTCGGTGGCCCCATTGCCGAGAGTCGCCGTGACCACATCAGGACTCGAATACTCCGCCTGAAACGACGATCCGCTCATAGCCGTGCCAATCCCCTGGACCGCGGTCTGCAGTTTGCCGAACAGGGTGTCGAGAGTGGTCAGTTCATTTGACTGGCTGGTGAGAGTGGTCTGCTGGTTGGCCAGCAGGGTGATGGGCATCGAGGCGATGGCCACGGCCCGGTTGATGACGTTCTGGAAATCCTGGGAATAGGCCGAGGTACCGGTGAAGATGCCCGTAGGATTGGAAGAGGAGTTCGAAGAGGAGTTGGAATTAGAGTTGGAACTGCTTCCGGTGCCCGTGACGGGGGTATTCAAACTGTTCAGGGAGTTGCTAATGGATCCCATAAATGATTCCGGGGCCGCAACAGACTTATCGTCTGAAGCGGCCCGAAGCTTTAGACCGGCGGCTCATACGAGCCGCCGGCCGGGAGCGTTGGTTACAGTTAGCCTCTCAGGAGCGTCAGAACGGCTTGAGGAGCGGAGTTGGCCTGAGCCATGGCAGCGATGGAAGCTTGCTGCAGGACCTGGGCTTTTGTGAGGTTCGCGGCTTGCGCAGCCACGTTGGCGTCGCGGATCTGCGCTTCCGCCGAGGAGAAGTTGGTGATCTGCGACTGCGCCAGGCTGATGGCGTAGTTGAGCACATTCTCACCCTTACCGACGGCGGCTTGGGCCGTGCCCAGAGCACCAACGGCATTGGTGATAGCGGTGACGGCCGCCTGGGCGCCGGTCTGGGTGCCGATGTCGAGGGTGGCGCCGCTCCCCGTGGGGAGGCTGGAGTTGACGGACGTGCCCTGGACGAAGGAAGGACTGCCACTGGTGACCGTCCCCGTTCCCAGCCCGCTGTTGAGAGCATCGCTCGTAATCGCGACCGTGAAGTTGCCGCCGGCGCTTTGGAACTCGATCTTCTGATTGTTTGCATCGCTGCCGTCGTTGACTTTATAGGCCACGATCTTTTGCAGGGCGGGGTTGAAGACGCCTTGCAAGGTCTGGTTGATCTGTTCCAGCGCCTCGTCAATATTGCTGGCATTGGAGTAATTCAGGTTGACGACGGCAGTCTGGGTGACGCCGTTCTTGTCGGGTGCAGAAATGGTGACGCTCTGCGTGTCGCTGCCGGTATACATGTTGTGGAACTGGAACATGGCCGACTGGTTCACGCTCTGCGACTGGAAGGTGTTGGTGCTCACGGTGCTCGAGGTGGTGGCGGACAGGTTCCCGCCGACCACGCCGAACCCGAGGTTTCGGTTGGTGGCGCTGGCCGCGCCGCTGCCGTCTCCGGCACTCACCTGAAACTTGGTGCCGTTTTCAGAGACGATCTTTATGCTGGTGCCGGCTGCGTCGACCGTCGCCGTAATGCCCGCCGCGGCGAGAGTAGCGTTGCCTTTAAATGCGGTATTCATATATCCGACGACTTGGGCGATGGTCGGAGTAGCGGCGGTCAGGCTGACCTGAATGCCGTTCACTACCTTGCCGTTGATATTGAAGTTGAAATTAGCTCTGTCGCCCGCGCCAATACCGGCTGCGGCATAAAGAGCGCCGGCAGTGATTGAGGAGTATGCGGCTGCCCCGCTGCCGAGAGCCGTCTGCTCATATCCTGCCCCGGTCTTGAGGCCCATCGCGGCGAGGTCCGCGGCAGCGCCCGCCACCTGCATCTCGAACTGCTGGCCAGTGCTGTCGCTGAGGACGAGGGCGCCTGATGTGTTGGTGGTCGCGCTGTAACCGGTCGACGTAAGCTGGGTTTGGAGATCCCCGAGCCAGGTACCGGCGCCGCCCACATGGGTCACAGTCAGATCCTGCGTAGCCAAGCCTCCGCCCTGCAAGTGGATGTACACCGTGCCGCCGGTTGCGTCGGTGGGGCCAGTGGCTGCGCTGACGGAAGAACCCAGCGGGGCACCGGTGCCGGTAGTAGCCCCAACGGCTGTGCTGAAATTGCCCATGAGAGCGTTGGCGGTCGCATTGCTCGCCGCCACCTGGAACGCGGTACTCGGGGCGGTGAACGACAGTTTCTGGTTGCCGCTGGAATCGGTCACGATCTGGGCCTGAATGCCCGCCTGCCCGAAAGCGGTGTCGGCTGCAGAGCCGCCCGCCGCGGTGTTGGCGATCTTGGTGTTGATGGCGGTAACCAACTGGTCCGTGGTCGTAATACCCGTAAGGCTCACGCTGACACTGACGCCGTTGGACGGGGCCGAGCCGGAGGGCGGATTGGGCAATTGGCTGGCGAAGCCGGGTCCCTGGAACGTAAATGTGGCGGTTCCGCTGTCGCCACTGTTGGCGGCGACAATGGCCGCAATATTGGTTTGAGAGGCAGTGCTCAGGTCATAGGTGGCCGAATTCATAGCCGGAGAGCCTGCCAAACCGAGGCTGCGGGTATCCACGGTGGCCGCCGACAGGTCCACGTTGACAACGCTGTTCGCTTGATCGCTACTGCCACTGCCTGCGCCCAGGTAGATGCCCAGCTTTTGCGCGAACGTACCCCCTTGGTTCAGGCCGATGGATTCGGCCTGGCGGTTGATTTCCGCCAAGTCGGTCTGGAATTCGGAGTTCAGTTGGGCTCGCCCGGTGGCGCCCCCCGTGAAAGAACCCGAGGCCGACTGCATGGCCAGCGTTTTGAGCCGGTCCAGAATTTGGGAAATGTTGCTCATACCGCCATCCATGATCTGGAGCTGAGCTACGCCGTCGTTGCCGTTGGCAACGCCCTGGGTCAGCTCGGCGACCTGGTTGCGGAACTTGTTGGCCACGGCCAGACCGGCGGCATCATCGCCGGAGGAGTTGATCCGGTAGCCCGAGGTCAACTGCTGAATGGTCTTGGATTGGAAGGCGTTGTTGACGCTCAGGTTCTGTTGAGCGACCAGCGCATTGACATTGGTTTGGAGGGAAAGCATCGTTGAAATCCTTTCAGTTTTTTGGACTGGCCTCTTGCCGGTCAATTACCTTTTCGGATGGAGGGGGAAAGATATGAATTGGGGGGCCGCGGCTAACGCCGCGGGTCCGGACAGGTTCAAGCCGGCGGCGCTAGTGGCTACGACAGGTGGACGATGCCGCGCTGGATGGCCGCGGTGGCGGCTTGCGTGCGATCCTGGACGCCCAGCTTGCTGAGAATGTTCTTTACATGGTTCTTGACGGTGTGCTCGGCGATGTTGAGGGAATAGGCGATCTGCTTGTTGGCGAGGCCCTTCACGATAAGCTCCAGGACCTGCACTTCGCGGGCACTCAGGTCGGGGCGGGGCATCTGCGCGGCTAACGCCGCGGCCACGGTGGCGGGCAAATAGTTCTGGCCGGCATGCACGGCGCGAATGGCTTTCAAGAGCTCGTCGTGCAGCACGTCCTTGGTGAGGTATGCCTGGACGCCGGCGGCCAGCGCGCGGCGGATGTCTTCATCGCCGCCATAGGTGGTGAGGGCGATCATGCGGGCATTCGGAAATTCGGAGCGGATGGCGGCGGCTGCTTCCACGCCGGACATGACGGGCATGCGCATATCCAGCAGGGTCACATCGGGCAGATGCTTGCGATAAAGCTCGACCGCCTGCTGGCCGTTAGAAGCCTCAGCAATGATGGTCATGTCCGGCTGCATGTTGACGATGGCGCTGACGCCCACGCGCGCGACCAGGTGATCTTCGGCCACCAGGATGCGAATCGTGGCACTCATGGGAGCGGCACCATCACTTCCACCTGGGTCCCTTCACCGGGATGCGAGGCGAGATGGAGCTCGCCGCCCAAGCGCTCGGCGCGCTCGCGCATGCCGATGAGGCCGAAGTGGCCGCCGAGGGAAGAGAAGACATCCTTCTGCTCAAAGCCATGCCCGTTATCGGCGACGCGCAGATAGAGTTTGCGCGCTTCCATATGCAGTTTTACCCAGATTTTGCTGGCGCCGGCGTGTTTCAGGACGTTGGTGACGGCCTCCTGGGCGATGCGCAGGAGGTGCTGTTCCATATTCTCCGGCAGAGGATTGTAGATGCCAGTGACATCCACTTCCACCTGCACGCCAGATCCGGCGACCCACATCTGGGCGCCGGAATTCAAGGCGGCGGCGAGGTCGCGCCCTTCGAGCACGGAAGCACGCAGATCCATGACGGAGCGCCGTGCTTCGGTGAGGCTATGGCGGGCCATCTTGCGGGCGAGATCGAGGAACTGGCGCGCGCGGCTATTCCCTTCGGGCATGGCCATTGCCACGGCGTCAAGCTGGGAGGAGATGCCCACGAAGCCCTGGGCCAGAGTGTCATGAATTTCGCGGGCGAGGCGCGCGCGTTCTTCGAGCACGAGGGCGAAGCGATAGCGGATCTGCCGCAGGCGCAACTGGTAAATGCACCAACCGAGCGCAATCACGGCCATGCCACAGAGGACGCGGAACCATGCCGTTTCGTAGAACTCGGGCAGCAACTCGAAGCTGTACGCCTTCTCCGTGGCGGGGCCGCCGGGGAGCTCGGCGCGAACCAGGAAGCGGTAGGAGCCATGCTTCAGGTTGTTATAGTTCATGACGCGGCGCGCACCGGCGCGCACCCAATCGGGGTCGAAGCCTTCGAGCTTGCGCCAATACTGGACGCGATCGGGAGCGCCGAGGTGGATGGCGGTGTAGCGGAACTGGATGCGTTCGATTCCGGGCGGTAACTGTGTGGGGCGGGAGAGATCGACGGGATGGCCGTCCGAGATCATATCGAGAAGGTGAATCACCGGAGCGGAGACCGGATCGTGTTTGGCACTGGGGTCGAATACGGCCAGGCCCCGGCTGGTGGGGAACCAGAGGCGGCCGTCCTTGGTGCGATGGACACCACCGGGGATGGGGAAGCCGGGCGCGCACTGGGCGCTGCGCAGGCCATCTTCTACACCGTAATTCACGGGTTCGAGCGTCTTCCGGTTGTGATTGGCGAAGCCCCACAATTCGCGCTTGGAGATGCGGCTGATACCGCGGGTGGTGCTCAGCCACAGCGATTCGCCGTCATCGGCGACACTGGAGATGTTGTCGCTGAGCAGACCGTCTTTGGCGGTGAAGGAAAAAAACTTGCCATCGCGGTAGGCGTTCAGGCCGCCATCGAAGGTAGCGATCCAGAGGGTGCCGTCGCGGTCCTGGTGGAGCGAACGGATCTGATCGCTGGAAAGGCCGGAGGATGTAGAGAAGAGGCGCTTTTCATTTCCCTGGAGGCGCCACAAACCTTTGCCGTAGGTACCGGCCCAGATTTCGCCATCTTTACCCTGAGTGAGGACCACGAATGCGCTGGTCAGCAGGGGCCCGCTGGGAATGACCATCTGGAGCTTGTTGCCCTCGAGCTTGGCCAAGCCGGAAGGCAGGGCTACCCACAGATTGCCGGCCGAATCCTCGAGCGTGTCGTAGACGGATTCGCGCTGCAAAGGGTCCGCGGCCCGGAACGTAGTGAACTTGCCATTGCGCATGCGAGCCAAGCCGCCGCGCGTGCCGATGAGCAAATCGCCGTCACGGGTCTCGCGAATAGAGAAGACCTCGTTGGCCGGCAGCCCGTCACGATCGGTGAAGACTTTGTAGCCCTCGGGGGAGAACAGCATGAGGCCGGTATCGTGGAAGCCCACCCAGACGTGGCCTTGGCGATCCTGGTAGACCGTGTTGGGATCGTCGCTGGGCAAACCTTCGGCTTTACCGTAGACGGTGAAAATGTCGTCGCGCAGACGCGTAAGGCCGTCGTTAGCGCCTACCCATAAGTTCCCTTCGTTATCCTCGAACAATGACCGCACCTGGTCTTGGAAGCGGCCACCGGGATCGGTCAAAGGAACGAAGCGGCCCCGGGTCAAGCGCGCCAAGCCGGTATTAGTACCGGCCCAAACGTTGCCGTCGCTATCCAGCCACATGGCTCGGACGAAGGGGTCGGGAAGGCCATCGTGGGTGTCGTACTTCTTGATCTGCCCATCCGGGGAGCGCCACATCACGCCCTGGCTACCCGCCATCCAGAGGTTGTCGTGGTCATCGGCGACGATGCGCGTGAGGGCATCGCCACCAATGGTGGCACTGTCGATCACTTTGACGAAGCGGTTGCCTTCGCGCTTCAAGACGCCGCCGAATCCGCCCACCCAAAAATCGTGATGGCGATCTTCATAGACGGCGCGCACGGTATCTAACGGGAGATCCTTGCCGGCCGCGAGCAGAGTAAACTGGCGGCCATCGAAGCTGAGCAGATCGACGCCGGCGACAATCCACAAGACGCCGTTGTGATCGACCATAAGGCCGCTGATGGTCTCGTCGGGAAGCCCATTTTTGGTGGTGTAGGCGTGGAACTGCTTGTCTTTGTAGAGGGCCAGTCCGCCCGAGGTGCCGATCCAGAGCGAGCCATCCTGGCCGGCCGCCAGCGCGGTAATGGAATTGGCCGGCAGGCTGGTGTGGTCCTTATTGAAGACCGTGAATTCGTAACCATCGAAGCGCGCCAAGCCCTCGTCCGTGCCGAGCCAGAGATAGCCGTCCGTAGTCTGGCAGATGGCGCGGATGGTGTCTTGCGGCAGCCCCTGCTCCTGGGTCCAAACGGTGCGGGAGTACTGCGTCAGTCCCTTATGCGGATCGAGAGCAAAGGCAGAGGTACAACAGAGCGCCAGAAAAAACCATGGATATGCGCGCACGTTTTGAGCCCTTCCTCAATATCTATGATATAGCCGTGGTTACGTTCCTGTGAAAAATGCGGGGACGTATCCTCCCGCGTGATACGGGGGCAGTGGCCGCGTCTCTTCACCGCGCCGCCACCGGTGCACCGCTCCCTGGCGGTCGCGGGTCGGAAACTCGTCCTAGAGTTCGACCTCCGGCGAATTGGGAGTGGCTACCGGATTTTCGGTGCGCTGCCGGATGGCGCGTTCCGCTTCGAGAACCGCGTGGCGCGCGGAGATGAGGGGCAAGGGAGCAGGCGCTTGCGGGGGTCGATAGGCGGGATGCGGGCGCGGCGAGAGCGGCTCCTGGTCTTGCCGTACCGGTTCGTTCGCCGGTTCCTCATAGATAGGCTCTGCCGTGGTATCGACTTTGCGGCCGCGGCCTTCCTGTAGGCGCTCGAGCTCGCGCTGGGCGCGATTATAGGCGCGTTCCATGCGGTGCTGCGCAGTCCAGATGCGGTCGAGCAGCTTGGTTTGCTTTTCGGCGTCCATATCTTCGTCGTAAATGCCCTTCTCGGCCCTTTCGGTGCGCGTGAGCTTCCACTGAGAAACGGCCATCTGTTCGAGATAGAACTGCTCGGTGCGGGTGCGGGGCTGCCATTCCTGTTGGAGGTCGTCGCAAAGGCGGTCGAATTCGGCCTGGGATTCTCCGGGAAGGACGATGGTGCGGGCTCTCAACCCGAATTTGAGGGCATTGAGGCGCACGGCCGCGCGTCCCGCGGCTGTCTTTGGACCCGTTGATTTCAAAGCATTACGGCGATTGGCGTCAATCTGTTTCTGAGTCGCCATAGTGGTTTTCCTTTCGTGCCAAACCAACCCATTTCGGGGCCGTGGCTGAAAAATTGCGCCGCGGCGCGACCGGTGAAGATCGCGGTGGGCGGCGGCACCTTTTTGGTGGCAGTCCCGCGACGGGGACGACGACGAAATTTGGACAAACAGTCCCAATTGGCTACCGCTCGTACGCGGCAGCTCGCTTCCGCAGCCCGCGGCGGGGCCAAGCTCCGACCAATTCGCGAAGTTTGCCGGGCTGGCCGCGCTACCGCGGGCTGCGTTAGCCCCTCGCCAATTTCAGGGTAGCGCGCAGGTGTGGGGAAACATCGGCTAACCGGGTGTGGAAATCGGAATAAGATGTTTGGTTTGAAGGGGGAAGAAATTTTTGGAAGTTCGGTGACTCAAGTTCGGGCAAGGCAGCGCTTATGCGCACGTGCTTACGCTCGGCCTGCGGAACGGGACCGAGGGACCGGCGAGGGCGCCGGTCCGCGGGCGAGGGCGCCCGCCCCACCAACATTATCTGGGAAGCCTTGGAGAAGGAGCATCGCGCTGCAGCCCGGTATGCTCAGAGTAGATACATATGGCTAATGAAACAACAATCTCGAAATGGGGGAACAGTCTGGCGGTGCGGATTCCGCTCGCGCTGGCGCGCCAGGCGAACCTCAACGAGGGCGATTGTGTGGCGCTGACGCTGGAACGGGACGGGAGTATCGTTTTACGGACCATGCGGCGGAAAAAGGATACCCATTCGAAGTGGCGGTTCCCGCCGGGGGTGGTGCGACTGGCGTGACCCTTGCAGTTTTTTGCCCTGGCGGAACGTTTCCGCAGCGAGAAGGATCCGGAAGCGGCCAGCCGATTGGGCGATGAGCTCGGCAGAATGGTTTTCGACGGCTAAGGCCGCAGCTCGAACGCTGGGACAAACTTACCCGAAGGAGTGCGGCAACATCAAGCTCTCTGAACAGAGCATTTCAGCAGATTCCTCCTCCGTTGCCCTTTTTTGTGGTGTCCTGGTTCATTGTTTACATCTGTCGGGGCTCCATGTCGGGCAGCCAATCCGGGCTGCGGACCCAGGCCGGCTGGAAAGCCGGCTGCGGGCAGGATTGCCCGCCCTACTATGGCTTTGCGGCGGGGCGGCCTATCGGATGGCGGGTCACGGCTCACGTGTGCCATTGCGGTCAGTGGTGGCGGGGGTGCTGGCGACGGGGTATGCGGCGCAATTTTTTGGTGCTGGCATTGGCAGGAATCGGGATTCTCATGGCGCCGGGTTGTTCCCAAAGCGCCGGGAGCGGAAGTTCCGGAGATGACAATCGAGGATCGCAGCCGGATCTGGGGGCGGCGCCGACTCATCCCAGCAATGAGGAAAAGGGGGAACCGCCTGGATCGCCGACCGGCGGGAACGGGCCGGTGCCGGGCTCGGTGGGAGCCGGAACCAATCGCGGGGCGATGCCGAAGGGATCGAATCGCTAGGCCGAAAACACGCCGGCCTACGGGCCGGTGGGCCGGATGGAAATCCGGCCCGCAGCCTGAAAGGCCGCCCCACAAGACCATTAAACCGGCAGTTGGTGACTGTGCGCGGCGAGCAGTTTTTTCGGGAAGGCAGTCCGCGCCTCGGGTTCGGGCCCATCGAGCGCGTACGTGCAGAGCAAAGGAACGCTGTAGATATCGATTGCCGCGTTCCACAGTTCTTCGAGGTCGCTGGCCGCCGCCAGGTTTTCGCCGTAAAGCAAGCTCACCATCTCACCGAAGAGACGGACTTTTCCGCTGGGCGAGTTGTGTCTGGCCTTCTCGATTACGCCACCGACAAGCTGGTGGAACCGCGCGGGATCGGGAGCACCATCTACCAGAAATTGATTCAATAACTCCTGAGCATCCATGAGAACCAGGCGGCCGGCAGCCGTAAGCTGGCTAACACTAAAACCATCCTGCTCGAGGCGCTCCTCGATCGCATCACGATGCTCTGGGGTCGTAATGAGCACGACGGCTTCATCGCGCGCCAATCCACCAATGGAATACAGGCTCACCGCTTCCGCGATCAGCGATTCACTGGTGTAGGGGAAAACAATATGGGAGCGGGGATGCGGATCGGCCAATAATGCCGAAGTCTTCGGTGTCATAGAAATACCATATTAAGCATGGAGGTGCTTACCGTCGGCCAACAGATTGCCGACTCGATCGAGGAACTGTTCAGCAGAGAACGGTTTTTGCAGAAAGTCTATGGATCCAGCGACCATGTCCGTGCGGGAGAGAAGGCCGCGCCGCTGCAATTCCGGGAGGCTGAATCCACTGATGTAGAGGAGGCGCATGAACGGCTGGAATGGTTTTACCTTACGGGCCACGGCCGGTCCGTTGCTGTCGTCAAGAACAACGTCGGCGACGAGCAGATCGATATTTTGCGGCGAGTCCTGGCACGCCCGGAGGGCGCAGGGTTCACCGCTACACTCGATCACGCGGGCGCGGGTCCGTTCCAGAATGGCGTGCAGCACGAGGAGCGTGGTGGTATCGTCATCGAGCAGCAAAATTGTCCTGGCGTTTTGGAATGGCAATTCGCGGCCGGCCGCAGGAAATTCAGGCTTCACCCGGCAGCCCTTTGCACGAGATGCGCCCGGGCACAATCCACGCACATGCCATGAGTGAAGTCGGCTTCCGAATGGGTGGCGATGTAGGTTTCGAGTTCCTCCCATTCCCCCACCGAGTTGCGGATCTTTTTGCAGGTGCTACAAATCCGGAGGAGCCCTCGCATTTGGGCGAGCTCGCGTTCGCGCGCTTCGTCAGCGGCGCGTTGGGCCTCGATGCGAGCGGTGACATCGATGCAACTGCCGATATAGCCGCGAAACGTGCCGTCACCGTCATGAAACGGAACACCGCGGTCGAAGATCCACCGATAGGCGCCGTCCGCGCGTTTGAGGCGGTAATACATCTCGAAGATCTCGCGGCGGGCGAAGGAACCGAGGTAGATGCGGAGGCAGTCTTCGAGGTCATCGGGGTGGACGCCTTCCGCCCATTGATTCCCGATTTCCTGCTCCATGGTACGGCCCCGAAACAGCAGCCAACGGTCATTGAAATAATCGCATTCGGTACTGGTGTTGGCACGCCAGATCATAATGGGCGCCTGTTCCACCAGGACCTGGTATTCGTTTGCCGAGAGCGGAGCTGCCACCGGTTCGATGATAGCGTAGGCAAGTGCTGATTGAGGCGCGGACAGGGGGGAATGGGTGCGAAACCGTCCGAAAACGGGGCGCCGGCAAGGGGGACCGGCGGCGGAGGGCGACCGCCGGCGCTACATGCCGCTAACCGTTATTGGCAGCCCGGGAACTTCAAAGTTGCGATCCGGGTGCTCCAGTTAAACGATCCAGTGGATTGCAGGTATTCATTGGTGTACCAGAAGGTGCAATCGTCGGAGGGGTCGACGCTCATGGCGCTGTAGTCACCCCACCGGTTGTCATGCTGGTTGCCGCTTCCGCCAATGATGCTCATTTCGGTTTCCATTTTGCCGAGCGGATCTGCCGGGGTCCGGCCCGTCACGCGGATGCTGGGATAAACGGAGGAACTGGCAATACTGTAGCCCAGCGCCATATCTCCGGCTTTATCCATGGCAATGCTGCCGGTCCAACGCGAGCTCGAATCCGGCGCAAAAGTTCCCTGCTGGTGAAGCGAGACCGTCCCGGTGCTGTCGATGCGCAATTCGTACCAGCGGACCGCTCCGGCAGACGCAGGGCCGGTTATGGTGTGGTTTACGACCAGCGATTGGTGGCTCGGAAAAACGCGATAGGCGAGCCGGTACATGAGCCGGTCCCCCAGGGAATCGAGCTTGATCTGGGTAGCCAGTTGAGGGATACAAGAGGTCGCGGCAAAGTTGCACGCCGGCTGGAAGGGTGCGACGGCAATCGCGGTGGGCCCGGTGAATGTCGTATTGCTGGGAGTGGCGAAATCGACGTGGAACTGATAGACATTCAGCCTGTTCTTTCCGAAATCGACCATATACGCGGGCGATCCGGTGGGAGGTGGCGTGCTGCCGTCGAGGTCGGAAGGCAGCAACACCGTGGCGCCCGCGGGCAACGCTCCGGCACAAATCATATGGGGCCTGGTACCGGCCAACGCTGCGTTGCGGTCGATGGCGCAGGCTTGCGGCGCATTGGTAGCGCCATTATTGGGGAACTGGTTGAACGTACTGTAGTAGGCATCGGGCCAGACGCCGTGCTTGGCGTAGTCGTTAAATGTCGACTGGAAGTTGTAAGCCCACCGGAAATAGGGCCCGCGCGCATCGCTGCCGGTGGAGAGGGCATAGCATTGGTAGAACGGCTGCAAGGGATTGCCTAACGAATCTGTGGCGAAGGCGAATTGGCTGAAGAGCCAGCGGTCCGCCATTTTGTCGTAGAGCACGATCGGATCGCCCTGGTTCTGCTGCTCGCAAGGGCCGCCAAAGCCTTGCCAAATCGCATTGCCGGGCGTGGGCCCCTGAATGATGTTGCCGAGCTTGTCGAAAACAGCGAACTGGAGATTGACCCATTGCACCACTTGCGTCAAGCCGACCGACAATTCGGTGTCCGGGGGATCGCTATTGACCGTAACTCCCGTGAGGCCGACGCCTACGCCTAAGAAACTCAAGCCCTCCGTGGCCGACAAGGGTGTACGCGGTAAAGGGACAGATTGGACGGCCGTATCGGGCTCATTGGTTGGCAGCCAACCGGGTGGCGTAGTGCGCAGGGGTATCCTACGCAGGGGGGTGGCCAGTCTTGGCGCGAAGGCCGCCATTACTTCGAGCGGGGCTGAGAAATCTACGTGGTCTGGTTGATGGATTTGCACGTTGCCGGCGGACTGGGCGGGTGCCGCAGCCGTGCCAAGTAACGCGACAGTAAGGAGTTGGGCGCTTATGTTGAGAAAGGGAAATCCTGGCATCTTGGTGTCCTCGCGCTCGTCTGGCGTGCCGGTTTTCTCAGAAATTTGGTAAATGCTATCAGAAAGCCAGGCAATTGCAATGACGGGTAAACACCTGAATTATGCAGAAACCGCAAGCGGCGCTTAGCGGGGAAAGGCCTGGGAGCTAGACATGGCCGCTGACGCGGCTGTCGCCGCGTGCCCGGTTATTTCGGCTTCGGCGGGTACTTATCGAGCGCTTTGCGGACCATGTCGTCGAGCTTGCCTTCGATCTTAGAGGCATCGCTTTTTTCTTCGCTGGCGATGCCGCGCCAGACCAGGGAGCGGGTGCTGGGGTCGCGCAGGTCAATGACGAGCGTGCCCTCGGCGTAGGGAACGCGCACGACACGCGTGCCCCAGCCGCGCCAGCCAGCCGGATAGGCCTCGAGTTCGGTCTTGCGGACGGTGCCGAGACGATAGCGCACGTTCATATCGGACTTGCCGGTTACCAGGGTCATACCTTTCGCGGCGAGGGCCACTTCGATATCGGATTCGATGCGCTTTTTGACCAGTTCGCTATTGAGCGCGGGATTGCGGCTGTTCACCTGGCCGTCACGGATGGCGAAGGTTTTGAATTTGGCGAAATCGGCGGCCTGGTCGAATTCGACGGTAATTTTTTGAGCCAGGGCGCCGGCGGATGCAAGAGCGGCCAAAACGAGCAATCTGGGAAGCATCAGCGATTAGTTTTGCACCGAGCGGCGGGAAAAGCCACAAAAACCCTGAACAAAAGGCAGCGCCCCGGAATATTCGAGTGTGCGATTCTGCGGAAGCCTGCTCGCCGGTCTGGCGTTGCTGTGGCCCGTGGCCGTGTGCGGTCAAGGGCCAACCGGAGACCTGCAGTTGCAGGTACGCGATCCTTCCGGCGCGGGCATGCAAGCTTCCGGGAAATTGGAGGACCTGAAGACGGGGTCCGAGCAAACGTTTCAAACGGATGCGCAGGGCTTGTTTACATTCGCTACCCTGCCCTACGGCCGCTATCACGCGGAAATCTCAGCCCAGGGGTTTGCCCCGCAAGCACTCGATATCGACCTGGAATCCCATTCCGTTTCGCGCACGATCTCCATGGCCCTGGTGGCCGCATCGACCATTGTGGATGTGGTCGAGACTACGCCTTTGCCGGGCAGCGATCTTTCGCTGGAGCAAATCCCCGCCCCCATTCAAACCGCGACGGAGCGCGACCTGACGAACAGCGGCGCGCTGGATCTCTCAGATCTGCTGAATCGCCGGCTCAGTGGCGTAAACATTAACGAGAACCAGGAGAACCCCTATCAGCCGGACGTGAACTATCGCGGCTACACGGCGTCGCCGCTGCTGGGAACACCCGAGGGAATCTCGGTATATATGGACGGCGTGCGGCAAAATCAGCCATTCGGCGACGTGGTGAGCTGGGATCTGATTCCGCGGATCGCGATTTCCGAGGTAGCGCTGGTGCCCGGGTCGAATCCGATGTTCGGGCTGAACACTTTGGGCGGGGCTGTATCTATCGAAACCAAAGACGGGCGCAGCGCGCCGGGAGTGATGGTGCAATTGAGCGGCGGGAGCTTTGGGCGCCGCGCGGTCGAAGCCGAGTACGGCGGCAGCCATCAAGGCCTCAGTTGGTATGTGGCCGGCAACCTGTTTCACGAGGACGGCTGGCGTGTGCGGTCGCCATCGGACGTACGGCAGTCGTTTGGGAAGCTTGGCTGGCAAGGCGTTCGCACGGCGATCAGCCTGAGCTTCTCTTATGCGGATAATTCGCTTACGGGTAACGGGTTGCAGGAGCAGCGCCTGTTGGCGCGCGACTACGCGAGCGGCTATACGTATGGTGATGTCACGGCTAACCGCTCCCCGTTTTTCAATCTGGTGGCGCGCCACGCTTTCGGCGCTCACTGGACGTTCGCGGGGAATGCATACTTCCGCCACATCCGCGCCGACACGATCAATCCGAATCTTAATGCGAATTCGCTGGACGAATCGATTTACCAGCCCACGGCCGCCGATCAGGCGGCGCTGGCCGCGGCGGGCTACACGGGGTTCCCCACCAGCGGGGCGAACGCTTCCAACACGCCGTTTCCGTACTGGCGGTGCATTGCGCAGGCGCTGCAGTTTGCCGAAGCGATTGAGAAGTGCGACGCCGTGATCGTCCGGTCGTTCACGCGGCAAAATAACTACGGCTTAACGGGGCAATTCACCTGGTCCAGCACGCCCGGCGGGCATCGGAACCAGTTCACCGCAGGCTCCGCCTGGGATCGTAGCAGCCTGACTTTCCAGCAGTTCACCCAATTCGGCTACATCAATCCGGACCGCACCATCACGGGCATCAATTCGTTTGAGGATGGTTCGACCAACAGTAACGGCACGCCAGTGGATACGCGGGTGAACCTGCACGGGCTTCCACAGACCTGGGGCGTTTACGCCACCGATACGCTCAATGTGGGCGCCTGGAATTTCACAGTCTCGGGCCGTTACAACCGGACCACCATCGACAATAGAGATCGCATCAACCCCGGTGGAGGCTCCGGGTCGCTGGACGGCCAGTACGTCTTCGATCGATTCAACCCGGCGGCCGGAGTTACCTTCAGCCCGAATCGCTTGCTGAATCTGTATGCCAGCTATGCCGAAAGCAGCCGCGCGCCGACATCCATCGAACTGGGATGCGCCGACCCCAACAATCCTTGTAGTCTGCCTAACGTGCTCTCAGGCGACCCGCCTTTGCAGCAGGTGGTAACGCACACGTGGGAAGCGGGCGTGCGGAATGCCGGTGAAATGAGCCGCGTGAGCTGGAGCGCGGGATGGTTCCGCGCCAGCAATCGCAACGATCTCCTGTTCGTGACGGATAACCAGACGGGCAACGGATATTTCAAAAACTTCGGCCAGACGCTCCGCCAGGGAGTGGAGGTTCACCTGAGCGGCCGCATTCCACACTTCACCCTGGGCGGGAATTACACGTTTGTCAGCGCCACATACCAATCGCCTGAAACCGTGGACGGCACAGGGAACAGCACCAGCAATCTCGCCGTGGCGGGCACCCCCGGCCAGGGTGGCGTGATTCAGATTCAGCCCGGCGACCGGATTCCGCTGGTCCCGCAGCATATGCTGAAGGCTTATGCAGACGCACAGGTGACGCGGAGGATCTCCGCCGATCTCGATTTTGTGGCCGTTTCCCGTTCGTACGCGCGCGGCAACGAAAACAACCAGGAGCGTCCGGACGGCGTGTATTACCTGGGATCGGGAACGTCGCCGGGCTACGGCGTTCTCAATGTCGGAGCGCATTACCAGGTACAGAAGCGGCTTCAGATTTTCGTGGAGATCAATAATGTGCTCGACCATCACTACTACACGGGCGCGCAGCTTGGGGTGGCGGGATTTTCGCCTCAGGGAACGGTGCTTGCCCGCCCGTTCCCGCCAGTGAACGGGAACTATGCGCTCATCAGCTCCGCTTTCTATGCGCCGGGCGCGCCTGTCGGCGCTTGGGGCGGCATTCGGGTGACGTTCTGACCTATGGAGGCTTGTATGTACAATGGGACGCTTGGACCCCATCTCCATCGGTGCTTCGCTTCCCGATGCGGCGCTGGCCGGCCGGGATCGTGCCGCCGAACTGCATGGCAAGACCGGCCTGGAAGACGAAGTGGTGGCGCTATTCGAGCAGTTCCGGGATCGTCTGCTGCGTTACCTGCTGGCACTCCGGCTGGATGCTCACGAAGCCGAAGAAATCGTACAGGAAGTGTTTCTGGCTCTCTTCCAGCATTTGCGGGGAGGCAAGCCCCGGCACAATCTGCGGGCCTGGATGTTTCGCGTCGCTCACAACCTGGGATTGAAGCGACGCCAGGCGATGCAGCAAACGGTCGCAATGGAGCATACACGAGTGACGCGCGCGGCCGATGCGGGCCTCAGTCCCGAAGAGCAACTGCTGGCCAGCGAACGAAGGGAGCGGTTGCAGGCGGTCGTGCGCGCGCTTCCGGAGCAGGATCGATGGTGTCTCCACTTGCGGGCGGAAGGACTGCGGTATCGGGAGATCGCGGAAGCGCTGGACATGTCGTTGGGCGCCGTTTCTCTTTCACTGGGGCGCTCCCTGGCGCGCCTCGCCAGGGTTGACGGGCGGTAATGGAATGCAGTACGAAGAACCCCACTTGTCCGACCAGGAGTTGGCCCTCGCGGTAGATGGAGAACTTTCCTCCGGGCGGGAGGCCGAGGTGCGCCGGCATCTGCAGACTTGTTGGGAATGCCGCGCGCGGTTGCACGCGATGGAATCCGCGATTGACCGCTTGGTGGATCTGCACCGGAGGTCTCTCGAACCGCGGTTACCGCCGATCGCAGGACCGCGTGCGCTGCTCCGCGCGCGGCTGGCCGAAGCCTCCGCGCGGCCGGACAACGCGGGTATCCACGCATACCGCAGATATGGATTGGCGGCGGCCCTGGCCGCTTCGCTTGTGGTGGCCGCGGTTGGTTTGAGGGAGTGGAGCGGCTCGCGAGTGCAGGCCGCCGACGCCCCCACGCCGCGGCTTACTCCCGGCGCGACGATTCCCTTGACCAGGGACGATGTGTGCCGTGCCGATTCCATCGCGCCGCAGCCCGCTGTTCCGGTCTCTCTGCAGCGCCAGGTCTTTCAGGAGTACGGGATCGCGAATCCCCGGCCGGACGCTTACGAAGTGGATTACCTCATCACGCCGGAACTGGGCGGCGCCACCAGCATCCGCAATCTCTGGCCGCAACCCTACTTCAATACGACCTGGCACGCGGGCATAAAAGACCAGTTGGAAAGGCGGCTGCACGCGATGGTCTGCAGCGGCGAAATCGACCTTGCGACGGCGCAACGCGATCTGGCCACGAATTGGATTGAAGCCTATAAGAAGTACTTCCACACCGATAGGCCCATCGGCGGAGAGGGCGGGCCGCGGCCGAAAAAAAGCGTGACGTGGGACCGGCCACGCGACATGCTATCCTCGGTCTCGATATGCGAACCGTGCTCTTTTTGCTTCTCGCCGGGCTCGCACACGCCCAGAGCGCCAGCCCCGCCCCCCGAACGGCGTCCGCGTAACGAAGTACGTGATCGGCGTGGCCGATCTCGAACGCACGTACGCCTTCTATCACGCGGTGGGAATCGATCTGGAACGGCCCGGCCCGATGCCCAAGCCTGCCGTGCTACCGGAAGCTTTGACCAAACTGGTGGATGTGCCGGCCGGGACGAAGTTCCGTAACTTGATGCTAAAGATTCCGAACGCGGAGTTCGCGATGGAAGTGACGGAGTTCTCGGGGATGGAACTGCATCCGGTGAAACCGCGTGTGCAGGACGGGGGCGCGTCGGTGCTGTTCTTGCGGGTGAACAACGTGGATGCGGCACTCGGCGCCGCTAAGAAAGCGGGGGCGGAGGTCATCAGCACCGGAGGAGGGCCGGTGACGGTTCAATTCAGAAACGGTGTCGATGGCCGGACGGTCACGGTGCGCGACCCCGACGGCTATTATGTGGAACTCGCGCAGCCTCCCGACGCGGCACCCGGCCCTGGGGAAATCATCGGCGCCAGGTTCGGTTTCGTGGTGCAGGATTCGGCTAGAGCTGCCAACTTCTACCGCGATTATTTCGGGTTGGACGTGAGGGTCGGAACCGCCAGTACCAATGACAGCCGCAACGTGGGGCTTCCCGCCGCGCGAATCCGCGCTGCCTCGGCCACCATTCCCGGAACGAAACTGCAATGGAGTTTCGGTGAGTTTCAAGGCGTGGACCGCAAGTCGTACACGCCCCGGATTCCGGACCCTGGCGCAGCGGCCGTGGGGCTTCAGGTGCGCGATATCGATACGGCTATCGCGGCTATCCAGGCTGCCGGCGGCACTTCCATTACGCAAGGCGGCAGCATTCAGCTCGGCAAGAACAAAGTTGGATTTGTGCGCGATCCTAGCGGTATCCTGGTCGAATTTGCGCAACCTTAGTTGGTGAGTTCAGTCGGGGACGCTCCCTAACGGTCGCGGCTCTGATGCGCGGCTCTGAGCGGCACGGGCTCACCAGACGCGGCAGGCGTTGGCCGCGACCATCGGCTGACCGGCCTGACAGGAGAATGCCTTCTGAAACTCCGGCATGTTCCGCACCACGCCGTTGACGCGGAAGCGGGCTGGAGAGTGGGGATCGGTCTGGACGCGCAGCCGTAGCGACTCAGGGCGCTGGTTCTCGCACCAGATTTGTCCGAACGCGAGGAAGAAGCGCTGCTGCGGAGTGAAGCCATCGATCTTCTTCTGCTCGTGCCCGGCGAGCGTGTTCATGAGAGCCATTAGGGCGATGCGGGCGCCGCCGTTATCGGCCGTGTTTTCGCCCAGCGTGAGCTTGCCGTTCAGATGCGCGTCATCCACGGGAGTGAAGCTGGAATACTCCTGAACCAGGCAGGCGGTGCGCTCTTCGAACGCCTTCGCGTCGGCGGGCGTCCACCAGTCGCGGAGATTGCCCTTGGCATCGAACTGCCGCCCCTGGTCATCGAAAGCATGCGTCAATTCGTGGCCGATTACCATTCCGATCGCGCCGTAATTCACGGCGTCGTCCATGGTGTTGTCGTAGAACGGGGGCTGCAGGATGCCGGCCGGGAAGTTGATGTTGTTCATCAGCGGGTCGTAGTAAGCATTCACAGTGGGCGGCGTCATGCTCCACTCGGTGCGGTCCACAGGCTTGCCGATCTTCATTAACTGACGCTCGAATTCGAACTGGTCGGCGCGCATCCCGTTGCCGATGGGATCGTCGCGCTTGATCTGCACGCTGCTATAGTCCTTCCACTTGTCGGGATAACCGATTTTGTTGGTCACGGCTTTCAACTTGATCTCCGCCTGCTGCTTGGTGGCGGGGGTCATCCACGTGATCTGCTGCAGATCCTGGCCCATGGCCTTCTCGATCGCGCCCACCATTTGCAGGGTTCGCTGCTTTCCTTGCGTGCCGAATGTTTTCTCGACAAATTTCTTGCCAAGGGCGTCGCCCAGTTCGTTGTCCGTGAAATCGACGCAGCGCTTCCAGCGCGGACGCAATTCCGTGGCACCGGTTAGTGTCTTGCCGTAGAAACTGAAATTCTCATCCACAAACGCGGTGGGCAGCAGCGGGGCTTCGGAATGCAGCAGGTGCCAGCGCAAGTAAGTTTTCCAATCGTCGAGGCTGGTGCTGTCAATGGTCGCGTTGAGGGACTTGAAGAAATCGGGCCAGGCGACGTTGATCTCCTGGAACGAGGGCGCGCCGCTATCGGTAAAATACTCGGCCCAGCGGAAATCCGGATCCAGCGTGGACAGCTCCTGCTTGTTCATGCGGTGGTAGACCTTTTCAGGATCACGCCGCGAAACGCGGTCGAGCGAGCCCTTGGCGAGGTCCGTCTCGATGCGCATGACGGTGGCCGCATCCGCCTTGGCCTTATCCGCGGGCTCGCCAGCGAGTTCCAACATGCGCTGCACGTGGGCGAGATACTTCTGGCGGATATCTTTCGACTGCTGATCGTCCTTCAGATAGTAATCGCGGTCCGGCAACCCGATGCCGCCTTGATCCGCCTGCGCGATCACCTCGCTGGAATTCTTAAAGTCCTGTCCCGATCCGAATTCAAACAGGGCCGACATGCCCGTGCGGTGTAGATGGGCGACTTCGGCGGCGAGCTGCCCCTTATCCTGCAAATCGCGGATGCGGTTCAATTCCGGCTGGAGCGGCGCGAGGCCCTTGGCATCAATGGCCGCCACATCCATGCACGCGGCATAATAATCGCCGATTCTTTGCGTGTCGGCGTCACGCTTGGGATCCGGCTTGGCGGCTGCTTCGAGGATCTCATGAAGCACGTCGCGGTTCCGTTCCTCCAGTTCGCTGAATCGGCCCCAGCGCGACTGATCGGCTGGGATCGGATTATCCTTCATCCACGTTCCGCACGAATATTGGTAAAAATCCTGGCAAGGGTTCACGGAACGATCCAGCAGGTTGACATCGAAATGCAAGGGCGAGCTGCTGGCCGGCGCCGCGGCCGGTTTCTGCACCGATACCGGGCCCGTGGTCTCTGGAGCTTTCGGCTGCCCGGGGCGCGAGGCCGGCCCGGAAGCAGGCGAATTATTCTTGGCGGGCGGAGGCGTCTGGCCAAATACGGTCAAGCTCAAAGATGCGAACAGGATAAGTCTCAGCAAGGGCTTTTAACTCCTACCCTCAATTTAACGTGCGAAACCGGTTTCTGGTGTGCGGTTTATCAGAGATCGGGGCGAATTGAGCGCGGCGAGGGGTGCCTCCTGCGAAGTGTATGAATTCTAACAATTGACTCCCGCAGGTGTCTGGCTGGCCCCAATTCCTGTGCGATTATACGGGCGTGCGTAATCGAACTCTTGTAGCTTTCTGCCTCGCGATCGCGGGACTCGCCGCATTGACCTCCTGTGCGAAGCCTGCCGGCGGCCAGCACGCGACGGTTACGATGCGAGATGGAACTACGGTCGCCGGGACCGTGCTTTCCTCTTCCGCAAGCGAAATCCAGATTGCCGGCGACGACAAAACCACTCGGACGATCCCGATGGCGCAGGTCCGGTCCGTCGATTACGACGATACGAACGCAAATACCGCGGCTTCGACACCGGCTGCACCGGCCACTCCTGGTGCTCCAGCCGCCGCGCCGCCACCCGCGCCGGCGGCCGTGAGCGAGCCACCTCATCGGGAGCACTATCATCCGGTTGAATCGGCGGTCACGACCCGGAGCCACGAGGTGCCGGCAGGAACCGAGATCACCGTTCGGACCGAAGAGACGATTGATTCCGGCAAGGCGGTGGAAGGCCAGACCTATCCCGCCGATGTAACGCGCGACGTCCTGGATAGGGCTGGAAATGTGGTCATTCCGCACGGGTCCAACGCGCAGATCGTGATTCGCTCCGTATCGAAGGGCGGTAAGTTCCGAGGCACGTCCGACCTGATCATGGACTTGGCAAGCGTCTCGGTGGAAGGACGCCAATATCAGCTTGTGACGGCCGATCTGGAAGAGCGCGGGCACTCCGGCGTGGGCGTGAACAAACGGACCGGCGAATTCGCGGGTGGAGGCGCCGCTGTGGGCGCCATCATCGGAGCGATTGCCGGAGGAGGTAAAGGCGCCGCAATCGGCGCGGGGGCCGGAGGAGGCGCCGGCGCCGTAGGAGAGATTCTGACCAAAGCACGATCAAAGTGCCCGTGGAGAGCGTGCTCACATTCAAGCTGGATCAACCGCTGCGGGTTCGAGCCGCCGAGTAAGGTCTAGCAAAGACCGGCGCGGCTCTCGCACCGTTTCGGGGTACTCGGGGTTCCTACAATCTTCTCAGTATCGGCATGCTAGTACCGGTACTACTGCCGTGTCAAGACGGGGTGCCATATGCTGGAAGTGGATCATGGCATTTTCACAATCGCTCCGCAGGTGCCCGCGCTGCCGCTGCGAGAGGCTTCGCCTTTCGCGCCGGGTTCGCTTGCTGGAACGCTGGATCAGCTTCCTCTATTTGCCGTACCGCTGTATGAGCTGCAACAAGCGGTTTCTGGGGTTCCGGTGGCGGCACATCGATTATGGGCGTCCCGCTATATCCGATTCGAGTTCCGCGGCCGGTGTTCATTATTCGGCGCGGCGTTCCGAGCCCTCGAGCTACGCCGCCCGGGAACAATAGCGGGCCTTAAGGGCTTGACGTCCGAATCCGCAGATTCCTGCTAACAGGACCAGCAGGGGAACGGCCGTGCCTGGCTCCGGAGTGACTTCGAAATTTCCCCCGGGATCATCCGACAGTTGAAACGAAGCAACGTGGCCATAGTCCGCGTTGTAGACGGTCAGACCCTGGATTGAGGCTTCGGCATAAGAATCGCTATACGCCTGATAGATGTTGACCCGGCCGATTAATTCAAAGGGAACATCGTATTGAAATGCCGAGCAGAGCTGCGCCACGGGGCAGTTGGAAACGGGCGCCGGCAAGGTCAAGGACGCAAATGAATTCGTGCCGTCGTAGCCTCCGCTAATGTACTGGGTCGCGGCGAAACTGACGTATCCGGAAGTGCCGCGGGCGTAAGGCCCGGTGATGGTGATCCAATCGTCGAAGCTGGCGCCGGCACTCGCGCTAAACCAGGAAGAATCCGGAGAAGCGCCATCCACCTGCGCCCAAGCCGTCAAGAAGCTGGCATGCGCCTGTCCGGTCATCAACGATTGGCTCGCAAAGCAATCCGCGGCGGTCGAATTGGAGGTAGAGCAGACGTCCGAAAAAAAGCTTTCCGTAGCGGTGGCGCTGGCCGCGTAAGTATCGGAAGGGACGGGGTCGGCCATGCCAGGCCGCGCGCAAAAGATGGGCAATAAGAAGATCGGGATTACCCTGAAAACCCGGGATGAGAACGAAGGGAACGGCTGTGTCATAGCTGAGCCGAGTATAGGGTCTGGATATGAGGGCTACAAGATCTATCGGGCCTAGCGGGGTCCTAGGGAGTGGATAAATCGGGTCTGGAACAGGTTGGTCAGGGCTTTTTCCAAAGCCGTTCGTCCCAGCGGACTGGTAGTGGGCGGCTCGCCTGGATTCGGGGAAAATCCGGGTGCTCCTGGTTGATCAAGACGTTCTGCTCGACCACGGTGACGAGCGAAGGGACGAGCAGCACGGGCGTTTGCTTCTCGTCATAGCAGCGATCCCCGAACGCTCGCGAGGTAGTGCAGGCCGGCGAATCCCATTCCGGCACATCGTCCGGTGTGACCAGTTCGATAGCGATGCCATTTGGAATTTCAATTTCAATGTAGGAGTGGGTACGTGGGAGACTGCCAGAGGCGTGCGCCAGGATTTCCAGCAAGGCTCCGGCATGGGTTTGGGCCGCATAGATGACGCGCCGTCCCGGTGAGTTCCAGCGAGCGCCGTGAAGCATGGCGCCGGTCCCGTCGAAGATGGGATGGCGGTGGTCGGCAATGCGATACACGCGCAGCGGCCCCCTACGCCGGGAGGCCATATAGAATGCGGGCCATGAGATCCTCGGCCTGGCGTGCGCCCAATTCGGTCAACGCCGCATCCAGTGGCGATCTGCCGCCGATTTCGGGGTGAGGCGTGGTGAGGAAGCGGCGGGCCTGTTCGCGATTCTGCCAAACATTCTCGGCCATCGCGATCACGCGCGCCAGTCGCTCGGTGCGTTCGCTCTCAGCCGGACTGAGGCGCTCCCGACGCCGCTTGTAGGTAGCCTCGGGCACAATGCGGTGCATGATGGCGCGCTGTTCCGCGGCTCCGGGGAACAGGCGCCGCGCCACGTTGCGGAGCGTCGCTTTGGGTAAACCGCGCTCGACGGCATTGTTCAAATCGTGCAACGACCGGATGTTATGGAACGGTTCGCCGCCGGAATGCTGGCTTCGCGCTGCCGCATTCCCTGGTAGCCCGAGTGCAACAGCGGTTCCGCCTCGGAGTATTTTCGTTGACCGGCAAGGGTGGCGCCGAGTAAACTCTGGGATTCATAACGCCGCCACACATCCGAAGTGGTCTCTTCAAAAATGCTGTACGCCTGGCGCGATAGAGTCTCTGCAGGTACGTATTTCCCCTGTTCCGTATAGACTCGAGCCAGATTGTTCATGGCCGTCAGCGTGTCGGGATGCTCTTCCCCCAGGGTATGCCGCCAACGCTCCAGGGCTTCGGCCGCGAGGGGCTCTGCCTGGCTATATTTGCCCTCGTCCCGGTAGAGCACAGCGAGGTTGTTCACGGTGCGAATTCGTTCCGGGTGCTCTGCACCGAGCACGCGCGCATAAATCTCGAGCAGTGCCGTATAGAGCGACTCAGCCTGCGAATACTTGCCGGTTCGGCGATACAACGCTGCCACGCTATTCGTGGTAATCAGCGTGTCGGGATGCTGGCGCCCCAGGACGCGGCGGCGGCCTTCCAACGATTGGACCAGGAGCGGTTCGGCCGCCGCGTATTTTCCTTCGTACAGGTACAACGCTCCCAGGTTGTTGAGAGCAGTCAGAGTGTCGGGGTGCCCCGCGCCCAGCAACCGGCGGCGCCTTTCCAGCCCCTTCTTTTGAAGCGTTTCAGACTCCCCGTATTGCCTTGGCTTACGTACACGGAAGCCAGCGCCCCCCATGGTGAAAAATGTGAGCAGGTGCTCCTGGCCCAAACCGTCACTTCTTACCTGCAAAACATTGCGTAGGAGTGTCTCGGCCTGCGCGTATTTCCCTTCGAAGCGGTAAAGTTCACCCAGGGCGAACATGGTGGATACGCTCTTGGCATCATTCCTGCCCACTGTCTGCCGTTGGAATTCCAGGGCCAGTTTCATCCTGCTGCTCGGCCTGCGGATAAAGGCCCAAATCCCGATACGCATTGCCGATGGTCAGGCGGATGGATGCCTCCACCTCCGGCTGTGCCCGGAACTGGCCCTTGATGCGCTCCGCCGCCCGGTCCAGCGCCGTCCTCACGCGCAAGTCCGGGATCCGGGTTCGTCTCTGGCCCCCCTGTGAGTTGACGCTGGCCTGCGCCAGCAGATCATTTTGCAAAAAGTCGTTCACTGCCTGGGCCGTTGCCGCTTCCTGGTTGGCGCGGTTGCGTTCGGTATTCGCGGCCTTTTCCGCGCTCAGTGACTTATCCCGGTCCTGAGTCGCTACGATCCGTTCGCGATTGGCTGCCAGTTCCGCCGTAGACGCCCGATCGCGCTGCTCGAGAGCAGTGCGCTCGGCACGGCCGGCTCGAATGGCCTCGCTCGTGCTTGCTACTACTCCCGCCACCAGGACTACGAATACCGCTCCCATGCCTGCCACCAAGGCTTTGTGCCGGCGCGCAAACTTTCGCATTTGGCACACGGCGCTCGCGGGGCGCGCCACGATCGGTTCATCGGAAAGATACCGCCGGATGTCGGCGGCGAGGTCTGCCGCGGAGGCGTAGCCCGGCCCTTATCCTTTTCCAGCGCCTTCGCCCACGATGGTCTCTATATCGCCGCGATAGATACGGCTGACCCTGCGGAGCGCCGCTGGCGATTCCTCCCGGATTCTCAAAACCGCTTCGGGCAGGTTGGCGCCAAGCGCGTAAGGAAGTCGTCCGGCAAGGATCTCATACAAAATCACTCCCAACGCATAGACATCGCTGCGCGTGTCCAGTTCCAGCGGGTCGGCTAATGCCTGCTCGGGGCTCATGTACGCGAGAGTGCCAACGATCTGGCCCAGGCCGGTCTCCCGCGTCGCTTGCGCGTCGCTGTCCGTGAAGCGGGCCACACCAAAATCCAGGACCTTTGGATGACCCCACTCATCCACCAGAATGTTGCCGGGCTTCAGATCGCGATGGATGATCCCCCGTTGGTGGGCGTGGTGGACGGCGTCGCAAACTTCCGCGATTAGGCCGAGCCGCTGCCGCACGGTGAGCCGCGATTCCTGGGCATACTGAGTCAGCGGCTGAGCGTTCGCGATCAACTCCATAGCGAAGTAAGGCTGTGGACCGGAACCCGTATCAGCAGCGCCAGCCTCATAAATCTGGGCGATGCCGGCGTGATGGAGCCGTGCCAAGGCTTGGGATTCGTGTTCGAAGCGGCGTATCCGCTCCGGACTCTCCCATGCACCCTTGATTACCTTAAGCGCCACAACCCGGCGTGGAAAGTCCTGCTCTGCCTGATAGACAGTGCCCATCCCGCCCTCGCCGAGCAATCCCAGAATCCGGTAACGGCCGATTATGTGGGGCAATCCGAGCGCGGCGCGATGCGTAGTTGGAGGCGAATCCGCTGAGACAGTGTGCGTGCGCTGAGGATCGTCCGAGGGTTCAAGCGCCGCACTGGAATCGGTACTCACCTTCGCGTCTCGATTATTCGTCACGCTCACCGGTGGATTGTTGGATGAACTATTAGTGACGAGGAAGCGAGAAACGTTTCATCGGGACTGTGCCCCAGGGGCTGGGTCTCGCCGCGCACGCAGACGCGGCTTCCGCCGCGTGTCCGGAACTCTACGGGCGCGGGCCATAATGCGGCTCCGGCTGGCCGATTTCGTAGGCGCCCAGGTCGGGGGCGCGGCCAGTGAAGCCGTCATTCACGTTGGGAAGGCGGACGCCGGCATCGACCGCCACCGATCCGGGGCGAAGCTGGAAATTGAAATCGGCCGGCTTGTAAAGTTTGCGGGGATCGTCGGGATCGGGCGGAGTCACCTTCTGGAAGACGTCCCAATCGACGATGACGCTGTGGCGATCCTGGCCGGTCTTTTCGGTGTATTCCTTTAGCGTTTTGAAGCGGCGCGTCTCGCGCTGCTGCGCTTCCATGCGGGCCTGCTCCTGCACGTTTTGATAAGGCCGGCCGGGGAAGTTGACGAGTTTGGAAAATGGCGGCGTGCTCCACTCGAAGGAGAATTCCGCGCCCTCATTGGGACGGAAGCCGTTGTAGTCGGAGCTGGAATAATTGGTGTTGGTCTCCACCGCGAAGGTCTCCAGCGTTTCGCTTCTTCCGAGAATCAGGTTATTGCGGTAATGCACGTTAGAAGGGGCCAGCAGCATGGGTTTCACCGGGGCGACGAGCGTGTTGTGGTAGACCACGATGCCAGCGGAAGAGGCCGTGAACTTGACGGCGCCGCCTTCGGGTGCGTGATACACAATATTGCGGATGAAGTACACCGGACCGCCGAACATCGGCTGCACGCTCAGAGCGCGGTGGCCGTGATTGAAGCAGCGATTGCGGAAGATGCGGATATTGTGGGCGCCGCCATCGGACTCGATGCAGTTGTCCTCCATATTGGTGATTTCGTTGTTGTAGAAATCGATGGAGACGGGCATGCGGTCGCGAATGGGATTGGGCGTGCCGTCCGGATTGCCGTAGGTGGCTACGTCGACGCCGTCGTGGAAGTTAGCGATGTAGTTGTAGGCCACCACGTGACCCTCTCCATAGACCTTGACGGCGTACTCGGAAACCAGCTTGGGCGGGTCGCCGTACTTCTGCCAGGTGCGGCCGGTGAAGCCCATGAGGGCGTTGGGATTGAAGCGGCCCAGGATGGTGTTATCGGCGATGTAGAAATCGCGCGAGCCGGACCAATCGGAATAGAACGCACGGCCAACGTTTTCGATGTGGCATTTCTTGATGGTGATGCCGCTGGAGCCGGCGATGTGCTTGAGGCCAGCCAGAAAGGCCAGATCGGTATTGCGGATGGTGAGCCCTTCGAAGTAGTTGTAATTAGCGGCCATCACGTTAAACAGGTTGAAATTGCCGTCACCGTCGAAGATGGCTTCGCCATCGCCCGCGGCCTTGATGACGATGGGCTTCTCGGGCGTTCCGCTCTGCGTCAGGTAATAGGTGCCATCGGAAGGGGCGGTGCCGCCGGGGCCGCCGCCGCCGTAGCGGAACCGGTCATCCTTATATAAGCCGGCGTGCACCAGGATGATGTCTCCTGGTTGCACGCGCGGCGGGTACGTGTTGAAGTTGTCCGAATGGCTCGAACCGGTATTATAGGCGGCTAGCAACCCGGTGAAGGCTGGCTGCTGTTTCTCACCTTTGTAGTCGGGCGGGTAGACATGATAAATCTTGCCGCCTTCGGCCGGTTTGGGCTCGAAGCGCGTTCGCACAGTAACGGTGTTCTCCGCCTTGCCTTCGACGCCATCGGGGTCGGAGAGCACGAAGCGGCATTCGTACTCGGTGGCGGGCTCCAGGTCAAAGATGCTGCCCGCGAACATATTGGGGACGGTGTACTGAAGGGCGTTCTCGTTGAGGCGCTCGTGATCGAGGCGTAGCAGAGGGAGCCCTTGCTTCCATGCCTGTTCGCCCTTCTTACGGTACGAAACGGCGACTGAGGCGTTGCGGTTGTCGTCGCCATCGATCTGCCATTCGAAGCCGAGCGAGACGAGCGTGGGCGGCTCGGCGTAGAACTCCTTGGCGATGGTCTTATCGGCGGCATGGGCCGGGGCAACCCAGGCAAACGCGGCTAGCAGAGTAGTGCACAGGCATGAATGCCTGTGCACCCATTCAAAAGTTTTCATGACACCTCAGTCGGCCAGCGGGTCGGGACGCACCTGGAAGTGCACTACCTTAGGCATTGTCCCCTTGCCGGTTTCGGAATGGAACGGAGTGCGTGTCCCCCAGGTGGTCCAAACGCCTTTGCCTTTCCAGCCGGCCTTGGCGTCATCGATGCGGCCATCCATACCTTTGGCGAAGAAGCCTAGGGGATACGGAACGCGCAACACGGCCCACTTCCCGTTCACGAGCGCGATCAGCGAATCCGAACTGTTGCCGGTGATGATGGGCGTGTTGTTTCCCAGCCCAAGCGTGTTGTGCTGGTCGACCCAATCGTAGTAGTGGGAGTCAGCGCTGCCGGATTCCTTCACGTTTTCGAATTTGGGGCCGGGTGTCGGGTAGAGCGTCCACCCTTCAGGGCAATGCTGGCCGATGGCTTTGGGCCCGTTGAGGGGCCCTTTGCACTTCCGCCGATCGAAGCTGGCCAGGTGGCCGCTTCCCAGCGCCACCCAAACCACGCCATTGCCGTCCACATCCATGCCACGGGGTGAGTAACCCTGCACCTTCGCGTTGGGGTTATTCCAGGGCACTTCGTAGTATTCGGTCAGAGCCGTTTCCGGCGGATGTGATCCGGGATTAATGCGCACGAGGCCGCCAGGGAAGCCGAGAACCGAGCCCCAGATCATGCCGTCGGGGCCTATACCGATGCCGTACGGGGCAGCGTTCAGCCGCGTATCTTTGGTGGGGTCGGGCACGCCGCTGATGGCGGCGGACGTCCCTAAGCTCTCGCCGCTGGGTGCGGTGACGACACCCTGCTTGGCTTCCACGTACTCATCGCGCTTACCGTTGCCGTTGGTGTCGAGGATGAGAGCCGTCCAGCCCTGCGATTTCTGCTCGTCATGAGTCTGGTCCCACATTTTGGTGTTAAGCCAGCCGATCACTCCACCGCCGCCGCCGCTGCTGGTCCAGAGCGTATCGTTGGCATCCTGGGCGAACAGCAGGTGATGCGTGGGGAAACAGGTATCGATCGTCGAGACCTTCTTGGTAGCGGGATCGTACATGGCCAGTTCGCGGCCGGCGCGATCGAGGGGCGTGAGCTTGGCCGATTCCTGGCTCGACCCTTCGCGGCAGTAAGGCGGGTTGTCCGCCGGGCGAATGCGCGCCGTGAACCACACCCGGCCCTTCTCGTCGAACATCGGATTATGCACGGTGGTGTGGCTATCCCAAATGGCTTCATCGCCCCAAATGGCGGATGCCTGCAGCGGTTTGGGCTGGCCGGGAGTTTTGGGGTCGCGATAGGGAACGGTTACCCGGCTGGTCGTGTTATGCACCGGGTCGAGCACGGGCAGATAATCGCGGCTCTCCTCAGGCGAGCCGTAAATCAAACCGTTGGCATTCACTGTTGGATTGCGCTTATCGGTGGCGATCTCGTCGTGTAGATAGGCTTTCTCGTCGGCCCAGTCCCACTGCGTAATGACAACGTTCCGCTCGATGCCCTGCGGCCGTGGCGGCGCGGAAGCGGGCAACGCCCCGTGCGCAATGCGGGTCGTCCAATCGCCGAACAACTGGGTGGCTTTCTGTGGCCCTAGCTGATTCAAGCCGCCGAGCATGGCTTGTCCGGCCTGCCCGGATTGCACGCGCCGCATCCACTGCTGGGCCGGCGAATCCAGCTTGCTGAACAGCGCGGGAATCGTTCGCGTGTACGCGTTCCCGAGTTGGTGGCACGATTCGCAACTATCGGTCTTGATCAGATGGATCCACTGGTCCTGGGTTTTGACATTCGGCGAAATGCCGTTGCCGGAATCGCCGGTGCCGGGGAATTCATTCTTCTCGGGCACTTTCATCAGCGCGTACCAATAATTCGCCGGATACAGTTGCGCGGCGGTTTTGGCATCGGGCGCGATGGTAGGGGTCAAATTGACCAGCTTGCCAGGTTCCGTCTCCACTTTCGGCGAATCGACCAGTCCGTAGCCGCGCGCCCAGACGGTGTACTTGGCCTTGGGCAGATCGGGAACCACGAAGCGGCCGCGATCGTCCGTCACGACTTCTTTGATATAGCGCGTGGGCAAGCCGGTTGTTTCCGCGATCACCCACACACCGGCTTCCGGACCCTTGCTGCTGGCGACCACTCCGCCGATATCATTGGCATTGATTTTCACGGCGGGGGCTGGCTGGGCCTGCAGGTGCGGCCTGGCGGTGAACAGGTACCCGGCGGCGGCTAGAACTATGGCGGCGCTCAGGTATAAAGATCGGATTCGCATGGACACCTCCTCGAATGCGTGTCCATTATATATCTGGGGGTTGCGGGAGGCGGAGCTGGTGACAACCAAGCGCTCCCTAACGGTCGCGGCTCGGAATTATGCATCCCGCCGCGATTCCTCGAAGTCGTTGCGGCACATCAGCAGGTCGGGGTGTTGCGGGTCCAGGGACTTCTCAAACACGGCCAGCGCGCGGCGGAACAGCGAATCGGCCTGGTCGAAGTCCCCCTGGGATTGGAACAGGACTGCGAGATTGTGGATGGTTCTGGCGGTATCCGGATGGTCGGGCCCGAGGAGCTTTTCCTTTAAATGCAGAGCCCACCAATAATACGCTTCCGATAGGAGCGTATTGCCGCGGCGGAAGTGCAGCGCGGCCAGATTGTTCAGGTTGACGGCGACCTGATAGTTCTCCTGCCCAAGCTGGCTTTCCAGAATGCCCAGCGCCCGGCGGTACAGATCCTCGGCCTCTTCGTGTTTCGCTTGTCCGTCGAGGATCGCTGCCAAGGACGCCACATCGGCCGCCACCTCGGGCCGGAGCGGCCCCAGAGCCTTCTCGCGAATTTCCACCGCGCGGCGCGCGTACGGCTCAGCCTTAGCGAAACGGCCCCGCGAGAACTCCAGTCCGCCCAGGTTGTGATAAACGGTGGCCACATCCACGTGCTCCGGCCCCAGTGTGCTTTCCAGAATGGCGAGCGCGCGGCGGTAAAACTGTTCGGCTTCCTCGAACCGGCCCGCGTAGCGGCACAATACGGCCCATCCATTCAGCACCGAAGAGACATGCAGATCCTCCGGTCCGAAGGCGGCCTCAGCCAACGCGAGCGCCCGGTGGAAGAGCGGTTCCGCTTCGGCATATTTCCCTTCCACCCGGAGGACGTCCGCCAGATGAGAGAGGGAGCGAACGCGCAGCCCATCGAGACCGGAATTGCCGGCTAAGGGTTCTACAATAGCGACGGAACGCCGGAATGCAGCTTCCGCTTCGGCATTCGCTCCCAAATCCTGCTGGATAGCGCCGTATGTGTTCATCGCATTGGCAAGGTCGGGATGCCGCGGACCCAATACTCGCTCCAAGAACCGGATCGACCGCGCGCACAGCTTGAGGGCCTCTTCGAGCCGGCCCTGGGCATGATATTCGAGCGCCCTGACATGCAGCCGGCTGGCTGTGGTGATGGGGTCGCGTGTGGCGGGCCGTTTCGTCAAACGAGGTTCGCTTCCCGAAGGTGGAGGCATGGTGTAGGCTTGGTTCAGGAGGGTGCCGGCCTCCCGTTGCAGTAGCCCGGTGGACCCCGCGGCTGCCCGCCATTATACATTCGCGGAAATTGCCATGCTGGTGTGCGTGTGTATTCGCCCGTTCGCCATCCGGGCTGAGAGGATCGGCTCTGCTAGGCTGAAGCTAATGAAGTGGGCCCTCGGTCTGTTTTTCGCGATCAGCGCCTTCGGGCAAACCTATGAGATCGGCGCGGATATTGGTTACGGGTGGTATGCCAACGGCACGATTTTTTCGTCCACCCAAAGCGTGACTGCGGGCATCCGGAACCGGTTCGCGGCTGGAATCGACATAGGAGAGGAATTCTCCAAGTACGTCTCCGGCGCGTTCAGCTACCTTTATCATGACGGCCATCCGTTTCTGGAAGCGCCCGGCGTGAAAACGGATATCCAAGGGCAATCGCACGCGCTGACGATGGAACTGCTCTTCCATTTCAAACCGCGCGGTGCGAGGCTGCGGCCGTTTGTTGCGGGTGGAATCGGCGCGAAGGATTATGTGATCGCGGGACCGGCACCCTTTCCGCAACCAATTCCACAGGTTGCGCTACTCACCACGAACGACGTCTGGAAGGTGGTGTTTACGGTGGGTGGCGGCGTGCAGTACCTGTTACGTCCGCATGTATTGCTGAAAGCGGAATTCCGCGATTACCTGACGACCTTCCCCAGGCAGCAGATCGTGCCTGCGCCGCACAATACGGCCCGCGGCATCTTTCAGCAATTCACTCCTCTGTTCGGCGTCAGCTACACGTTTTGACTCGCGCTACTTTTTGTATGGGATCTTGACCAGCCGGTCCCCCTGAAAAGCGCCCAAATAAATGGAGTCGTCCACCGCGAAAGCAACGGATACCCCGGCGATGAGGGGATCGGTGCTCGCGGAATCGAAAATAGGGCGCGCCAGCATGGTGGCCGGGTTGATCTCGGCCACGCCGAACCCTTGAATGCAGGGGCGGCCGCTCCCTTCGGGGCAATCGCCGCGGGCTCCTTTCACTCCGGCCGCGAGGATGCGGCCCTCTTTGGTCCAGGTCAGGTTGTCGGGCAGGAAGTCTACCTTTACGGAAGCTTTCGGTTCCCCGCCGGCGATGGCGTATTTGCGGATTTCCTTGGCGGCGAACACATTCAGGTACATATCGCGGCCATCCGCGCTGACGATGACTCCGTTGGGATAAGCCACCCTGGTGCCCGGGATTTCGGACTCACCCTTGCCCGGCGTCCAGTGCGCCACATAACCCGTCACGCCTCCGCCGAATGCCGCGCCATTATTGCCGGGTTGCACTAGCGCGGTGGGGTACGTTCCCACGAAACCGCCATCCGGAAGGATGGCAACGTCGTTGTAATCGTGGGCTCCGACAACGCAGCCATGCCAGGCGATGCTCCAACTGCCGTTCGCCGGCTTTAGCTCATACATCTCGATTGACTGCCGGCCGCCGTGATTGACCACATACAGCGCCCATTTGCCATCTCTGCGCCTGGCGAGCGACTCGCCGTGGGACACCAGTGCGTCCCCGATCGGTCCGGGGCAGCTCGGATCACCCCAGGATTGATCCGGTTCCGAACTCTCGGGCATCTTGCTGAAGGTTTTCTTCGCCAGATTGAAGAGAGCCATGCCGGCGCCCGCGCCTCCTCCGCGGCCGGTATTCACGAATTGCGTGGCGATGAGGAACTTGCCATCCGGCGCGAGTTCCAGATCTTCGGGCTGGCGCGTACCACACAGCACCTCGATGTCGCCGTGGACGCCGCAAGCCATCAGTGCCGGTGCAGGTTGTGCGCCGGGCTGCTGCGCCGTGGCGGTAGTCGCAAGGGCGAACGCCGCGAATATTGCACCGTAGGCTGCTGGGCGGGGGGACCGCTCCCTGGCGGTCGCGGCTCGGTAATGGAGTGTAATTCGCATCTTGTGTCCTTTCGTAATTACGCTGGTTGCGGCGCGCTGCGCCGTTTCTTCCGCTCCGCCGTGGTGGAATAGCCCCGGTCGCGATCGATATCCTGCACGTGAACCGTGACCGAATCCAGCCCGGGAAGATCGCCAACGAATCGATCGACCTCGTCGCCGAGTATTTGGGAAGCGCGGAGCCGCACGTCCGCAGTTCGTCCAGGGGTGTCGTTGCCGGCGGCGAGCGTCACATGCAGGAACCGCTTGGAGTCGTCACCGGCCACATGGGCATGCTGCAGCGGCACGATGGCGTGTTTGAGATTCTTCAAATTGATCATGGGCACCGTCTCGGCGGGCGTCGCGGGATTCGCCATCCGTAAGCCAGCCACGACCTGGACGAGGTGATCGAGCAGTTTCCTGGCATCGAATCCCGTGGCCGACCGGAACTCCTCACCCAGCCATTCTTGGGGAACATACAGTCTGAGGTGCGGCATTGGATCTTTCAGTCTATCGGCGGACTGGCGGCCGGGCAAGCTGGGGTTCAAGCTTCGCTAAGAGGGCGTTGGGATGCTAGCAGCACCGATGGGTGCGGACGTGCTCCTGATAAGCTCGCAGGGCGGCCCCGCCTCATCGGACGTTTGGGCGGCGCGATCTCGGGCCTTGCACCATAACTCATGCTGCCCGACGCCGGCAAAAACGGTCAGAGCGCCGGTAGCTCCCACGTGAGTATCCAGTTTCTTGGACACCTCGCGCAGCAAGCGCAGCTTTTCCGCGCAGACCCCCGCTAAGCTTAGGGCCACAACCTATTGTGATCCCGGTGCGAGTTCCGTTCAAGCAGAATTCAGTAGCGGCGTACGCCGAGAGTGGTTCGCCCTATCCTTACCTACTACAATCAATTAAGATGCAAGTCTCGCAGCCCCGCTTCCGCGGGCGCTTTTGGGCGTTGATTGGAGCGACCTTTTTAGGATTCCTGGGCATCGGCACGGTATTGCCGCAACTGGGTCCGCACGTTCGTTACGACCTGGGCGGATCCGATCAGACCGTCGGCCTGGTGATCGGGATCTTCTCCTTTGTGGCGCTGGGCGCTCGCCTGATCTCGGGACCATTGGCCGACCGGCGCGGCCGGAAAATCTGCTTCCTGACCGGCTTGCTGAGCTGCGGGCTGGCGGGCGTGGCATACCTCTTGCCGCTCGGGATTGGGGGCGCGTACCTGGCGCGTATGCTGCAAGGGCTCGGAGAAGCCTGTCTGTATACGGGCGCGGCAACCTGGGTGGTCGAAGTGGGCGGCCTCGATCGGGGCAGCCAGGCGCTCGGCTACCTCAGCAGCGGAATTTGGGGAGGCATCTCGGCAGGCCCCATGGTGGGAGCGTGGCTCGGCACTTTCGGCCGCGCGGCGCTGTTTCAAACGATAGCCGCATTCATCGGCTTGATTGTGGTGAGCCGCGTGACCGAGGAATATAAACCTTCCGGAACCCACGACCGGCGGATCTGGATTCCCGCGTCCCTGATTCCTCCGGGTATCGCGGTAGGGTTCGTGAACGTGCACTACCCGGTCATCAGCGGTTTTTTGATTTTGCATTTAGCGCAGCATGGGAATTCCGGGCCGGCGGCTTTCTCCACCTACGCTCTGATG